>Ga0307295_10000006_pt1 | contig 63855 bp, 55 predicted proteins | sample ER_DNA_152_FD_194481 | JGI IMG/M metagenome (GOLD analysis project Ga0307295, IMG submission 194481) | Bulk soil microbial communities from the East River watershed near Crested Butte, Colorado, United States - ER_DNA_152 | ecosystem: Environmental > Terrestrial > Soil > Floodplain | place...
CTGGTGCGGATGTCGTCAACCAGGCGTACCACGAACCGCTCGTTGTGGATGGTGCACAGCGTCGAGGCGAGCATCTCTCGGGCCTTGAACAGATGGTGCAGGTACGCCTGGGTGTAGCGCGCGCAGGTGTAGCAGTCACAGTCCTGGTCAATCGGCGAGAAGTTACGCCGAGATGCTGCGGTGTTGATATTGAACCGTCCGCGGACCGTATAGACAGCAGCGTTGCGGGCAACGCGGGACGGCGCGACACAGTCGAAGGTATCGACGCCGTTCTCGATCGCCGTGAAGATGTCATCTGGCTCTGAGATGCCTAGCAGATGACGGGCCTTGTCATCCGGCAGTTCCTCGCTGACCCAGCGCACAATCGTCCCGAGGCTTTCCTTCTCGAGTGCGCCGCCAATGCCATAGCCATCGAACCCTGACCTGTCGAGGACCAGCGACACAAGATCACGAGCCGCCTGCCGGCGCAAGTCCTCATACTGCGCCCCCTGGACCACAGCGAACAAAGCTTGGTAGTGCGGCGGTTTGCCGGCTCCCGTCAGGCGCTGGTGTTCGGCCAGACATCGGGCTGCCCACCGCTGCGTCCGGGCAACCGATCGCTGCTGGTAGTCGCGGGTGTTCATCAATGTGGTGCATTCGTCGAACGCGAAGATGATGTCGGCGCCCAGTTGGTGCTGGATCTGCATTGAGACTTCGGGCGTGAAGCGATGCTGCGACCCGTCCAGGTGTGAGGTGAAGGTCACGCCATCCTCGTCGACGAGTGCGAGCCGGGTCTTGCCTTGGGCGATCACATCGTCGTCTTCCAGACCATCGGCGTTCATGGCGAGCATCTTCTTGAAGCCGACACCGAGCGACATCACCTGGAAACCGCCGCTGTCGGTGAAGGTGGGTGCGGGCCAGTTCATGAACCGGCCGAGCCCGCCGGCAGCGTCGATGACGTCCGCGCCCGGCTGCAGGTAGAGGTGATAGGCGTTGGCGAGTACCGCCTGAGCGCCGAGCGCTGCGACGCTCTCGGGAAGCACGGCCTTCACGGTCGCCTTTGTGCCCACGGCCACGAAGGCAGGCGTTCTGATCGTGCCGTGCGGGGTCATGATCATTCCCGTGCGGCCGAGCCGCCCGGACAGCGACACGCCTGGAGTGAAGCCGAATGATCCTTGGAAAGGCTCGGCGCGCGGATCCGCGGTCGCGGCGGGTGAGTCAGGGCGCACCGGCGCGCTCCCGCCGCAGCCTGAGTCCGGCGAGCGCGACGACGCCTGCCGTAGATGTACGCAGCACCCCGTCGCTGATCGATACCGGTTGTGCGCCGGCTCGGGTCAGCTCGTCGCGCTCGTCGGCAGAAATGCCGCCCTCAGGTCCGATGATGATCAACACCGTACCGGCCTTGGGAAGATCAACTTCGCTGATCGAGTGTTCAGCTTCCTCATGCAACATCAAAGTAAGGTCCGCGCCCGCCACTCGCTGGGTGAGCAGCCGAGTGGTTACCGGTTCCGACACCTGCGGCACGTTGAGTCGACGAGATTGCTTGGCCGCTTCGCGCACGGTCGTACGCCATCTGTTCAGGGACCGGACGCCGCGCTCTTCGGACCAACGCACAATCGATCGAGACGCCTGCCACGGGACGATCTCGGTGACGCCCATCTCGGTCATCATCTCGACTGCCAGCTCAGACCTGTCGCCCTTCGCCAGCGCCTGCACGGCAACGAAGCGCCGCGGCTCGGCAGGTGTCGCGAGGTACTGCGCGACCTCGACAACCACGCTTGACGGGCCTACCTCGACCACCATGCCGCGTACCGCACGCCCGCGCCCATCACCGATCATGATCATTTCCTGCGGCCGGATCCGCCGTACGACTGCAGCGTGTCGTCCCTCATTTCCGGCGAGCATCAGATGGGTGCCCACCGTTGGCAGTGGATCGGTGAGATCATCTGACAGGAAGAGCGGGTCCGTCATGTTCGGCTCCTCAGCACGGCGGCGCGCGATCCGGGGCTTCAGGCTGCCTCACTGGCCGGCGAACGCGTCCCGCAGCCGCCCGAAGACGCCGCGGCTGTGCTTCTGAACGGTGACTTCAGGTCGGGTCTCGTCGCGGAGCTCAGCCAGCTGCCGGAGGAGATCCCGCTGCTCGTCGTCGATCCGCGTCGGAGTCTGGACGAGCAAGGTGACGCCGAGCTGCCCGCGCCCACTTCCCCGCAACCGTGGGACGCCTTTGCCATCGATGGGGATCCGGGTGCCGGACTGCGTCCCAGACGGCACGGTGATCCGCACTGCTCTGGCCTCGGGCGGAGAATCCTCGAGGTCGGCTTCGAGGGTCGCCACCATCACCTCGGTACCCAGCGCTGCCGCAGTCATCGGAATCTTGACCACGACCTCAAGATCATCGCCATCACGGCGGAAGATCTCATGTGGGAAGACCTGCAGCTCAACGTAAAGGTCGCCAGCCGGACCGCCGCCCGCACCGACCTCGCCTTGAGAGGAAAGGTGAATGCGATTCCCAGTGCTGACCCCCGCCGGAATCTTGACGTTGATGGTTCGGGTGGCACGGACCCGGCCATCCCCGGAGCATTCCATGCATGGTTCCGGAATGATCGTGCCGTAGCCGTGGCAGGTGGGGCAGGGCTGCGTGGTCCGGATATCGCCGATGAAGGAACGCTGAACGTGGGTCACGTCACCCTGCCCGTGGCACGTCGGACACCTCACCGGCCGGGAGCCCTCCGAGGCGCCGGAACCATTGCAGCGCGGACAGAGTACGGCGGTATCGACGCGCAGCGGCTTGGTGGTACCGAAGGCTGCTTCGGCTAGCTCCAGGTCGAGGCGAACCAGTGCGTCCTGACCGCGGCGTGTCCGGGACCTCGGGCCGCGCGAGGTCTGCTGGCCAAACATCGCATCCACCAAATTGGTGAAGTCGAAGCCGCCGGGGCCAAAGCCGCCGTTGAAGCCACCCATGCCACCGCCCAGCGGATCGCCGCCGCGGTCGTAAAGGTCACGCTTCTTGGGATCCTGCAGCACCTCGTACGCCTCAGCGACGCTCTTGAACCGCTCAGCCGCGTCCGCCTCTTGCGCCACATCGGGATGCAACTTCATCGCAAGTTGGCGGTAGGCCTTCTTGATCTGCTCAGCTGTCGCATCGCGCGGGACGCCCAGGATCTGGTAGTAGTCAGGGCTCATGCGAGTTGTTCTCATCCTTCGGAGAGGAATCGACCGACATAACGGGCCACGGCACGGACCGACGCCATCGTTGAGGGATAGTCCATTCGGGTCGGCCCGACCACGCCTAGAGTCGCGAACGTGTCGACCTGACTACCGTAGCCGCTGGCAACCACCGATGTGGACTGAAGCTCCTTGAATGGGTTCTCCTGCCCAATCCGCACAGTCACGTGGTCGGCAGTCGCCTCGCCAAGGAGTTTCAGCAATACCACCTGCTCCTCCAATGCCTCTAACACTGGCTTGACGGTGGTTTCGAACTCAGCGCCGTAGCGGGTCAGATTGGGCATACCCCCGACCACCATCCTCCCTGACGCCTCGCTGCTCACCATTTCCAACAACGTTGCAATCGCCGCTTGGCCAAGGATCTGCAGCGATGGTGGCAGCGTTCCGCTGAGCTTGCTCAATCGAACTGCGGCCTGGGGGGAGGTATTCCCGACCGCGGCCGCATTGAGGTGCGCCCGTAGCTCGGCAAGCGTCTCCTCGTCATGCTCCGGAATCTCCAGAGCGCGCTGCTCGATCCGCCCCGTAGAGGTAATGAGGATCAGCAGCAAGCGAGACGGCGACATCGACACGATCTCGACATGACGGACAACAGAGTGGCTGAGCGTCGGATACTGCACGATTGCAACCTGCTGTGTGACCTGGGCCAGCAACCTGACCGTGCGCAGTAGGACGTCATCTAGATCAAGCGCTCCAGAGAGGAAGGTCTGGATCGCGCGTTGCTCTGCCGGAGACAGCGGCTTAAGCGAGCCAAGGCGGTCGACGAACAGCCGGTAGCCCTTATCGGTTGGGATGCGACCAGCACTGGTGTGCGGCTGGGTGATGTAGCCCTCTTCCTCGAGGGCAGCCATGTCGTTACGAACAGTCGCGGGCGAGACGCCGAGATCGTGACGCTCGACCAGAGACTTGGAGCCCACAGGCTCCTGGCTGGAGACGTAGTCGGTGACGATGGCGCGGAGCACGTCGAGTTTGCGGTCGTCCATGCGTCTCCTTCCTTCGGAACCTCCCTGCCCGGGGTGCTGAACTTGCGGCGTACGGAGTTTGGCACTCGCACAAACAGAGTGCCAGTCTAGCGTGATGACCGAGCCGCCATCGGCTGCCGAATCCGACGTGACAGCAGGACTCGGGCCCTGGCGTGAAGTCCGATCAGGCGTGTACGTCGCCGTTGCCGAGCCCGAATCAGTGAATCTCGGACTCATTGTTGGATCCCAGCGGACACTGCTGGTGGACACTGGGTCAACTCCTGCGCAGGGCCGCACCCTTCGCGCATCGCTCGCCGCCGTGACGGATAGGCCGCTGACCGCTGTCGTGATCACTCACTGGCACTACGACCACGCTTTTGGATTGGCTGCTTTCGCAGACGTGCCACGGATCGCGCATGAGTCGGTGCGCTCCAGGCTCCTGTCTGCCGAAGCGGCCGCTGAAGCCAAGCGGCTGGGCGTCGACTCTCGGGAGCTGGGACAGCCGAACGTGGAGATTGCAGTCGCCACGGCACTCGACCTGGGTGACCGGCGGGTCGAGATCGCGCATCTGGGACGGGGGCACACCGACGGAGACCTTGTCGTCGTGGTGCCGGACGCCGACGTGCTGTTTGCCGGGGACCTGCTGGAATCAGCCGGGCCGCCGTCGTTCGGGCCCGACTCGGTTCCTGATGAATGGCCAGCCACCGTGGATGCGGTGATCGGGCTCATGACGGCCGCGACTCTCGCGGTTCCCGGCCATGGCGAGCCGGTGGGTCGGGAGTTCGTGTTCGAGCAGCGCGGCTGGATTGCGGCCCAGGCGGCCGAGCAGCGTACGCCGCCAGGGCCAACCCTCCCGCTGGTCTGACGCCGACTTGTCAGCGTTGGAAGTTGTTGGGGCGACCGTGGGCGGACAAGTCGGCGCTCTAACGCACTAGACCGGACTGGTAGGCGATGACCACCAGCTGGGCGCGGTCACGAGCCCGAAGTTTGATCATGGCTCGGCTCACATGGGTACGCGCGGTCGCTCGGCTGACCACCAGCCGCTCAGCAATCTCGTCGTTGCTCAGTCCCTCGCCGATCAACGCCAGCACCTCACGCTCTCGATCGGTCAGCTCCGATAACTGCGGATGCGTCTTGCGGATCGGCGATCGTGATGCGAACGACTCGATCACCCGCCGGGTCACTGACGGTGACAACAGTGACTCCCCCGCGGCGACCAGCCGGATGGCCCGCAACATGTCGGCCGGCTCAGTGTCTTTGATCAGAAAGCCAGCTGCGCCTGCCTGCAGCGCCTCGAAGACGTACTCATCAAGCTCGAAGGTCGTCAACATGATCACCCGTACGCCAGCCAGCGTGGAATCCCCCGCGATCATCCGCAGGGCCTCGATCCCGTCAAGCCGTGGCATCCGGACATCCATCAAGATCACGTCTGGTCGGGTCCGCCGCACCAGGTCCACTGCCTGCCGGCCGTCTTCCGCCTCACCGGCCAGTACAAGATCATCTTCGGACTCGATCAGGACGCGCAGGCCCATCCGGACCAGGGCCTGATCGTCGGCGAGAGCGACGGAGATGGTCACCGAAGCTCTCCTTCCGCCAGCGGCAAGTCGGCTCGTACGACCAGCCCGCTCGGCTCGCGCACCGCGACCCGAACCGTGCCGCCCACGGCACGGGCCCGCTCACGCATGCCACCGATCCCGTTCCCGTCGGACGGCACGCTCACTGCGGGTCCATCGTCGCTCACCTCGACGGTCAACATCCCGGCCCAGCGAATCACTTTTACGGTGGCGTGAGCCGCCCCGGCATGCCGGACAACATTGGTGAGCGACTCCTGAATGATCCGAAACGCCGCCTGGTCGACGGCCACCGGCAGCCCTCGAAGATCATCATCAGAGTGCTCACGGATCAGGGTCACCTCTCGGCCGGCCGACCGCAGCCCATCCACCAGGTCATCGAGTCGAGCCAGTCCGGGCAGCGGACTTCGAGGCTCCTCAGAGTCTGCTTGAAAGACCTCCAGCGTGGTCCGGAGCTCTGCTAACGCCTCACGGCTCGTTCTCTTGATCGCCTCGAGAGAGAAGGCCACCTGATCCGGACGCGGGTGCGCGGGCCGCTCCTTGTCCAGCAGATGAAGCGCCACTCCAGCCTGCATGGTGATCACGGCAAGACTATGGCCGACCACGTCATGCACGTCGCGGGCGATCCGCAACCGTTCCTCGTAGGCGTAACGACGGCGTTCCTGCTCACGCACCTCCTGCTCGCTTTCCCGACGACTCCGCACCAGCAACGCGATCATGGCCGGGAGGACGGCGATTGCGATCACACTCACCAAGCCTCCATAGAAGGCTGGATCGAGCAGGCCCAGGTAGGCCTCGCGCCAGTGCCCTGCCATGATCATCGGTACCAGCAGGACCAGCAGCGGCGCCCAGTTACGAACCGGCGGCATCGCTGATCGCGGGACGGCTGCGGATCCTTGGTCTGTGAAGATCGACGCGCCACTCGCCATGGCGTACACAGCGAGGGCAGGTCCCAGGAAGATCGGGGCAAACATTGCTCCAGCCGCCAGATAGGCGCCGACTCCGACGACGGTCGCGACGAAGGCTGCCCGAGGCCAGATCCGGCGGATGGCGACTCCAATTGCCACGACGATCACTGCAGGCAGCACCCACGGGGACGGATCTACACTGGTGATCATGTGGCGAGGTGGCCCGTGACCCCACTCTGGCCGGCTGAATTCGGCACGGTCCCAGACATAGAACGAGGCCATCCAGCTGGCTACCGCCAATGCCAATCCGATGACGGAGTCGATGAGAAGGGCGTGCCGGGCCTCGACCCGCATGGTTCCTCCTCGATCTTCTCACCCAGCGCAGCTGTGTCTTTTGAGCTGCTCGGCTTGATCGCCGATGCGGTCTTCTTGACACTAGACCGGCCGTACGGGCTGCACATCGTGTGGCAGCGGTATCCGGACTACGTCAGGGAACGTAGTCAAAGAGCCGCTTTTCAGCCGATGCCGGCCAGAGGCGCCCGGCCACACAATGGGATCCATGACCACCCCACTACTGATTCCGCTGGAGGGCGGCTTTGGTCATCATCATCACGGCCCTCCTTGGGGAGCCGGCGAGGCCGGCACGACCATCGCAAGCGGCGCAGTGCCGCCTTTCGCACCGTTCTTAGGAGCTGCCATGTTTTTCTTGTTTTCGCTGCTCGTGCTGGGCACTTTGTTGTTCTTCCTAGTTCGGCACGGTCAGTTCGGGCCCACGTCATTGCCCAGCAATCGCTCACCGGAGAGTGAGGCCAAGAAGATTTTGGCCGAGCGCTTCGCACGCGGCGACATCTCGAGCGATGAATTCATGGAGCGCGCCAGCATATTGAACTGGACGCCCGGAAGTGATACCTGGGAAGTCAGAAAAGGCAAGAAGAAGCGCTGAGGCAGCGGAGAGCCGGGGGGTGGCCAGGTAACGCCAGACCCGGCCGCTTGAGTCCATGCCGGCTGAGCCATCGACCGACTAGTCTGACTAGAACGATTCAGCAGCTGGAGTAAGGCGAGGCACCGATGGCGCGCATGACCGTCAAGACCCTCGCCGCTGCCCTTGGAGTCTCGCCCGCAACAATTTCGAATGCCTACAACCGCCCAGACCAGCTGTCACCGCAGCTGCGCGAACGAATTCTCACCGCGGCGGAGGAACTCGGCTACCCGGGTCCCGATGCCGCCGGTCGGACGCTCCGAATGGGTCGGGCGGACGCGGTCGGAGTACTTCTCTCCGAGCGGCTCTCGTACGCGTTTTCCGATCCGTTCGCCATCGAGTTCTTGACCGGCCTCAGCGAGGTTGTCGAGGAACACGGCATCAGCATTGTGTTGATGCCCCTGTCCAGGCGGAGGACGGGCTCGTCAGGCAACGATGCGGAGCAGAGTGACGTGACCTCCGTCAGGCAGGCCAATATCGATGCACTCACCATCCTGTCTCTTCCCGCCGACCACCCGGCTGCGATGTTGGCGAGGGCGCGCGGTATTCGGGTGGTGACCACCAGCGCCAGCAGCGATCCCGATGCGAGCTGGGTGGCAATCGACGACTTCGGCGCCGGCGCCATGGTAGGTGAGCACCTGGCCAACTTGGGTCACCGCGACATTGCTGTCCTCGTCGAGACCAACCAACCGGCAGGCAGCCCGGGGCAGCGCCTCGACGTAGCCGAGCTGAGCTTTGTTGACTACGCGGGCCGTGTCGCCGGTCTTCGGAAGACGATCCCAGGGAAGGTCATGATCGTCTCCGGCGGCCACAACTCGATTGAGTCTGGTGCCAGTGCCATCAGGTGGCTGCATGACCGTGATGAGCTACCGACGGCGGTTGTCGGCTTGAGCGACGTGTTGGCACTCGGCGCACTGCAGGCGTTGGTGAGCCGCGGGCTGAGCACGCCAGCCGACGTGTCGGTGTGTGGCTTCGACGACATCCCGGCCGCCAAAGCCGCCAATCTCACCACGGTTCATCAACCAATCCGAGACAAGGGGCTCCACGTCGGTCGGTTGCTGATCGACCCGGAATCCACGCCGCGCCAGGTGTTGTTGCCCATCAGATTGGTTCCGCGTGGCAGCACTGGGTCCGCGCCGACGTAGCCCTTGCGGCGTACTAGCTCTGCTCGCACGGGTCGGCGGGAGCTGGTGCCTATCGACGCTCGCAGGAGTCTTACTCGGCCTCGATGTCGGGCCATGGGGTGTCGTAGCTCAGCGCCGCCTCACAAGTCAGCTCCGAGACCCCAGCCAGCAGATCGGCGAACGAAGTTGAGCCCAGCAGCGCTAGCTGATCAAGAGCATTGAGCGGTGCGATGGCGGCCAACTGCCAGGCTGCCGCTGCCGGGTTGGCAGATAGCTCAACATCGGACGGCCAGACGTTCTCGGCGAATTCGCTGGCGACAGCAAGAGTGCGGCGTACTAGTTGCTCGGTTCTCTCGCGCAGCTGCCACAAACCGTTGTCCCACTCCGGCTCCGCTATCTCGCGCACGTCGGCGCATGGATGGGGCGCATCCTCCAGCCACTCGGTCACCTCGAAGCGTCGGCTGCCCTGCGCAATCAAGCCGACAAAGCCTTCCTGGGCGCCAAGCTGGGTGATCTCGGCGATCGTGCCGACACTGAAGCACTGCTCCCCACCGCCCACTTCCCGACCCCGCTCGATCAGCACCACACCGAATCGCGCTTCATCGCTCCGCAGCAACTCGGCAAGCATGATCAAGTAGCGCTCCTCGAAGACGCGCAGTCGCAACGGCATGTATGGGAACAGCACCGAATTCAGCGGGAACATTGCCAGGGCCGCCACACTCCCAGACAACCACCAGGCTCCAACCGCCGTAACTCACGCCGGGCCAGCGGAACTCCGCTGTGCGAAGCGAATAACTAGTCCAGCAGATCACGGATCACGCCGTCGGCGAGCAGCCTTCCGTCGCGCGTCAAGATCAACATGCCGTCCTCGACCACCGCCAGGCGTCTCGCTCGAAGATCAACAAGGCGACTCTTCTCCGTCGTTGTGAGCAGTGAGGTGCTGAGGCCATCAGCGAGGCGAAGCTCGAGCAGGATGCGCTCGACCCGCCGTTGCTCCGCCGAAAGCAGTTCCCGGGCCTGGGCCGGCGATTGACCTGAGGCAAGCCGGGACGCGTACGCCTGCGGATGCTTGACGTTCCACCACCGGACGCCACCCACATGGCTGTGAGCTCCGGGCCCAATCCCCCACCAATGATGGCTGCGCCAGTAGCCAAGATTGTGTCGACACCGGGTCGCCGCACTGGTGGACCAGTTGCTCACCTCGTACGCCGTCTGGCCTGCGGCCACCAGCCGCTCGTCGGCGATCAGGTACTTGTCCGCAAGATCATCCTCATCGGTGGGCGGGAGTTCGCCGCGCCGGATCCGAGCCGCCAGGCGGGTACCTTCCTCAACGATCAGTGCGTAGGCACTGATGTGATCGGGCGACGCGGACAGCGCCGCATCCAGGCTTTCCCTCCAGTCGGTGGCAGACTCCCCGGGCGTCCCGTAGATCAGGTCGAGGCTGATGTTGGCAAACCCGGCTGCTTTAGCCTCGCCCACAGCTTGCAGCGGACGGCCAGGCGTGTGAGTCCGGTCGAGTGTCGCAAGCACGTGCGGCACGGCGGACTGCATGCCGAAGGAGATCCGGTTGAAGCCCACCTCGCGGAGCCGGTGCAAACCCGCGGCGTCGACTGACTCGGGGTTGGACTCAGTGGTCACCTCCGCGTCCTTGGCCAGCCCGAAACGGTCACGAACAGCCGTGATCAGCCGACCAAGATCATCCGGCGGCAGCACCGTCGGGGTACCACCCCCGACGAAGATCGTCGAGACTGCTGGTGCGTCCGGAGCCAGCACTCGAGCCGCCAACTCGAGCTCCTTGATTGCGGCGTCGACGTAGCCGGCGCGGCTGGCTCCTGGCTCGGTGCCGAGCTCGGCGGCGGTATAGGTGTTGAAATCGCAGTAGCCGCAACGTGTCATGCAGAACGGGACGTGGATGTAGATGCCGAGCGGTCGGAGCGACAGCTCGGACCACGCCTGCTCCGGCAGCGAGCCGTCGCTTGGCGCAGGTTGTCCCTCCGGCATGAGCATGTCTTCGAGGCTAGTGCGTGTCATTCCCTCAAAACTTCACTCCAGCCCACCCGGAGATCGTGAGGTCACGCGTGAAGGTCCCCACGGTGTCGCGGCTGGAGTGAAGTTTCGAGGGTGACAGCAGCGCGGCGATGATCAACCGACGTCGGCAACCGGGCGTCCGTCGTCGCGATCGAGCCAAGTCAGCTCGTGCCGAGCCGCATGGAACGCAGGGCGACGAACGCCCGCGTCCCGCTGGTCCACTCCTCCACCAAGAGAAGGTCAAGCGCCGGGGCCACCTCGAGGAGTGCCGACGCCCCGATGCGCGACCATGACAGAAGCGGTGAGGTCGCGCGATGCGTCCGCAGAACCACGGTGTGCACCTCATGCCGCTCAGGCACCAGGTCGACCTCGCAGATGATCAGTCCGCCCGGATGGACGAGTCGGATGCAGCGGGCGAGCAACGCCGCCACGTCCCCTCCGAGGCCAACGTTGGTGTCCATGAGCAGCGCGGTCCCCCATCGGCCTTCGGCGGGCAACGGTTCGTCGATTCGACGGCGCAGCGCCAGCCCGCCGCGCGCCCTGCTCAGCTCCACCGCGACCGAGGACATGTCGACACCAAGCGCGGGCTGCCCAGACTCCGTGAGTGCCTGCACCATGCGGCCTGGCCCGCAGCCCAGGTCGATCACCGGCGGTTCGCAGCGCGCCACGACGAGCATGTCGACCGCGTCCGCCGGGCCGGACCAGCGCGAGATGTCCAGCGGCAGCGGGTTCTCATCCTTGATTCCGGCCCGGCCGAGATTGCTCACCGTTGTGATGCCCGTATACGCGGCATCGAAGAGGCGGTCGCTGGATTGGCGGCGGCGCCCGCTCATCAGCTCCGCATACTTCCGCGAGAAATCCAGCCCAGGAAACTGCGCCGCCACACTCTCGGCGTCTTCGGGTCGATCAACATCGCGCAGCGGTGGCAACAGCTTCACGCTTAGCCCGGAGTCGAAGAGCCGGGCCAACTGTGCTGAACCGGTGCGGCTGGTCGACATCGGTATCCCGTCAAAGAGCCCATGAGGATGCCCGTAGCGCAGGCCGATCGCCCAGAAGCCACCGTCCTCGCTTAGCCCGAGAACGGCATCAGCTCCTTCCCAATCGCTGTCCAGAAGCTGAGCGGTGACCTGCGGTGTGTCCATGCCGATCAGCAGAGCCGGCTCGTCCAGCGGGTCCGAGAGAGCGGCTGCAAATGCAGCGGTTAGCCGCAGATTGAGAGTTCCCGCCGGCTGATCGATCACCTCGAGGCCTTCCTGCCACCACGCTCGATCGCCTTCCCACGCGAGAATTCGGCGCGTCGCTGCACAACTCCGCACCGCTGCGACCGTGTCCTCAAGCGCCGCCGCAGCCAGCCCCGCCGCCTCGCTGGCGGTAAAGGCAGGCTGCAGCCGAGTCTTCACCCGCCCGGGCCTGGGTGCCTTGGCCAGCACGATGACCGTCCCAGCGTGGTCGCTCATGGCGCACGAAGCACCGGGTCAGCAGGCGCCTGCAACGCAGCGCTCATGTCGCGCACGGCACGCCACGCGCCCAACGGGGAACCAGTGACCTTCGATCGTCCCCGGCGCGGCAGATAGTCGACGCTCACCTCCACGATCCGCCACCCGGCGTCGGCCGCGCGTACCACGGTCTCGGCAGGGTAGCCCGACCGGCGGTCCCGGAGATTCAGCGCCAGCAACGCCTCGCGGCGCGCCGCCCGCATCGGACCCAGGTCGGCAAGCCTGAGGCCGGTACGCCCGAGCACACGCCGGGAGAGCTCCCGGTTGGCGAGTCGCAACGGCCACGGGAAGGCCGCGGCGTTGACCGGTGTCCGACGGCCGATCACGAGATCGGCGGTGCCGTCGACGATGGGCGCCACGACACGCTCGAGCTGTTGGGGGTCCAGGCTGGCATCGGAGTCCATCACAGCCACGACTGGCGCAGTTGCGGCCAACAGACCTGCATGGCAGGCTGCGCCGTATCCCAGCTGTGGGGCGGCTACCACCTGCGCACCATGATCCTGCGCGATGACGGCGGAGCCGTCGGTCGACCCGTTATCGACCACGATCCGCCGTGTGCCGGGCGGCATTCGCCCAAGGACCCAGCCAAGTCCCTCGGCCTCATTGAGACACGGCAGTATGACGTCGACCTCAAGGGGCAACGCACCGGCCATGCCTTCGACGCTACGGTCGTCCGCCGGCACTCGGCAGGGGCGAATCGCTTTCGACTCGCTTACGCTCTCAGGCGCGGCTGCCCGGCGATGTAGTCGCCGCAATCCTGGCTGCCTAGGCTGACGATCATGGCAGCGCGCGTTCTGGTCGTCGAGGACGACGTCACGATGGCAGAAGTGCTGCGGGCCTATCTCACCAGAGCCGGCTACCAGGTCGAATGCAGCGGCGACGGTGGCGAGGCCGCGCAGCTCTGGCAACGGATCGGCCCGGACGTCGTGATCTTGGACATCATGTTGCCAGGCCTGTCGGGGCTAGAGGTGCTGCGCCGCCGACGGCGCAGCGGTGATCATGCGTGCGTCATACTGCTGTCCGCACGTGGCGAGGAGGAAGATCGTCTGGTTGGCCTGGAGACCGGCGCCGACGACTACGTTGTCAAGCCCTTCTCACCGCGCGAAGTCGTGTTGCGAGTCGAGGCTCTGCTCCGGCGTACCGAACGGCTGGCCGGCATCCCGCTGCTCAATTCCACCGTGACACTAGGACCGGTGACCATCGATTCAGCCGCCCGCCAGGCACGCCGGTCAGGTCAGCTGCTGGCCCTGACGATGCGGGAATTCGACCTGCTGACCTTCCTCGCCAGCCACGCCGGTCAAACCTTCAGCAAGGAAGAACTGCTGCGCCGGGTCTGGGGCTGGGACTTCGGCGACACTTCCACTGTGACGGTGCATGTACGACGGCTCCGGGAGAAGCTGGAGCGCGATCCTTCCGACCCGACGCTGGTGCTGACAGTCGGGCGCTTTGGCTACCGAATGGCGCGTGAGGACGAGTTGGTGGGTGAGGACAGTCGATCATGACAGACCTGTTGATCATCATCGGACTGACGTTGGCGAGCTGCATTGCCGTCGGCTTGATCGGTCTGCTTCTGCTGCATCTTCTGCGTTACCGCTCGCTGCGCCAACAGTTGACGATCGCCACGCTGCTGCCGGTCGTCGCGGTGGCGACTACGGTGCTGATCAATGTGCAGCTGATGTTCCTCTCCGCCCACGACTCGTTGGTGATCTTGATCGCGCTGCTCGTGTCACTGCTGCTTGCCGCGCTCGGCGCGTGGCTGGTGGTGCGCCGGATCTCGCGTGCCTCACGCCGCGTTGGCGCCGGGTTGCACCAGCTCGTCTCGGACTCGGCGCGTGGCACGTCAGTGGTGGCGGATTCGGTCGAGACTGCCGCCGCCCCGCGAGAGCTCGCGCAAGTGCTGGACGACCTGGCTGAAACCCGCCGCACCCTTGCCGAGTCACGCGCTCGCGAGCGGGCTGCCGAACAATCTCGCCAAGAGCTGGTCAGCTTCATGTCCCATGACCTGCGTACGCCGCTGGCCGGTTTGCGGGCACTGTCGGAAGGTTTGGAGGACGGTGTGATCAACGACGTGCCACGAGCGATGTCTCATTTGCGAGCCACTGTGGCGCGCATGAGCGTTCTGGTCGACGATCTGTTCGCACTCTCGCGCGTCCAGGGAACGCGGGACGCGAAACCGCAAACGATGGTGTCACTGACCGAGCTGATCAGTGATGTGGCGACCGAGTCGGAGGCAACGGCCCGGACACAAGGCGTACGCCTGGACGTCGATCTTCCAGAGAACGACCGGTTGGCGGTGCTTGGTTCGTCTGACGATTTGGCCAGGGCGCTGACCAACCTGACCACGAATGCGATCCGGCACACCGACCCTGAACTGCTGGTGAGACTGGAGGGCCGACGTACTGACGACGGTCACATTCGGGTGGCCATCATCGACAGCTGTGGCGGGATTCCGGAAGCCAACCTTTCCCGGCTATTCGACGCCGGGTGGCGAGGGACGCCTTCGCGGAGCGGCGACGACGGCGGAGCTGGCCTGGGGCTGGCCATTGCGCGTGGCGTGGTCGAGTCGCACGGCGGTGAGATCTTGGTACGCAATGTCGAGGGTGGCTGCCGTTTTGAGGTGGCCTTGCCGGTACCCGAACCGGCGAGCAATTCCGCGTGAAGGTTCTACTCACCGGCGGCGCTGGTTTCATCGGCCGGGTAGTTCATGATCAACTTGCGGCGGCCGGAGACACGATCCAGGTCTTCGACCGAATCCTCGACCGACGGGACGACATCATTGATCATGATCGGCTCGCCGCGGCGGCGTCCGGCTGCAACGCTCTCATCCACCTGGCCGCCAAGGTCGGCCTTGGAGTCAACATCGGTGATATCGACGAGTACGCGCTGCACAACGACTACGGGACGGCGATGGCGCTGCGTGTTGCAGCCGAAGTAGGCATCTCGCGCTTCGTATACGCGTCCTCGATGGTCGTCTACGGCGAGGGCCGCTATCGCTGTGCAAACCACGGCTCCGTTCGCCCCCCACCGCGCCGGCGGGACGATCTGGACGCTGGCCGTTTCGACCCGAGATGCCCGCTCTGCGATGCTGATCTGCTTCCCGAGCTAGTGCAGGAGTCGGCCCATCTGGATCCGCGTAACAGCTATGCCGCGACCAAGGTCCACGGAGAGCAACTCGCGGGCATCTGGAGCCGGGAGACCGGAGGAACCGTCCCCGCGCTTCGGCTCCACAACGTCTACGGCCCGGAGATGCCGCGCGATACCCCGTACGCCGGAGTGGCGGCGATCTTCGCCGATAGCCTGCTGCGCGGCGATCCTCCACGGGTCTTCGAGGACGGCTGCCAGCGGCGCAACTTCATCCATGTGTCCGACGTGGCAGCCGCGGTGCTCGCGGCTCTTCAGGCCCAGCTACCGGCACAGCTCACGCCGCTGAACATTGGGACTCCGTGGGTGATGACTGTCGGCGAGATGGCGACCGAGCTGAGCCGTGTGCTGGGCGGTCCGACCCCGATCGTGACCGGCGAGTACCGACTCGGCGACGTACGGCATATCACCGCTGACTGTTCGGCCGCCGAGCGAGTTCTCGGCTGGCGGGCTCAGATCGATCTCGCGACCGGCCTCGCCGACTTGGCAGCATCCATGGCTGCCAGAGCGACCATTGCCGCTGACAAGTCGGCTTTAGGTCGAGTCAGGGGACGAGGACGAGCTTCGCCCGGGCATGGCCGTCTTGGCTGATCTGGTAGGCCTCGGCGGCTCGGTCGAAGGGGAACGTCTGGATCTTGATCACCAGCTTGCTCTGTTCCAGCAGCTCGGCCGCCTCGGCGAGGGCCTTCATGGGCTGGCTGTCCGCGCCGCCGGTGACCCGCGCCCCGGCTGCGGCGGCCGCGTAGTTGGCGATGGAGACGACCTGGGACGGCTCTGGTGCCAGGCTGATCAGATCCTCAATCGGAGTCTTGCCCACGGCGTCGAGCACAGCGTCGATCTTGTCGACATCCAACGCCCGCACCCGGTCCACCATACCTTCGCCGTAGACCACGGGGATGGCGCGGATCTCCCGGAGATAATCCTGGTTGGCCTCGCTCGCCGAAGCGATCACCGTGGCGCCTCGTGCCTTCGCTATCTGAGTCGCAGCCGAGCCAACTCCACCGGCACCACCATCGATGAAAAGCGTGCTGCCCTCGGTCACGCCCAGCAGCCGCAGTACTCGCTCGGCCGTCTCAGATACCACGCCGGCCGCTGCCGCCACGGCCCAATCAAGAGACGCCGGCTTAGGGGCCCACGCATCGAGAACTGCATACTCGGCCTGCGTATGGCTGCCGCGACCAAACACGTCGTCGCCGATTGCCACGTCAGTCACGCCTTCGCCGACCTCGTCGACAACACCAGCGGCGTCATAGCCCGGATAGCCGGTGCCCTCCAGCGGCTTGCCCTGCGCGTACATGCCCGACACGAACTTCCAGTCAGCCGGATTGACGCTCGCCGCTCGTACCACGATGCGAATCTCTCCAGGTCCTGCGTGCGGCTCGGGCGCCTCGCCGAGGCGGAGGACCTCAGGCCCGCCGTACTCGGTGAACTGAAGTGCAAACACGGTTCCCCCTTGAGTGCTCTACCTGCGCAGAGATCCTTGCATATGCCTACTTCCTCTCGGTCTTCGCCGTCTCGGTGACCCCAGAAAGGGCGGCAATGAAAGCCTCGGGCGGCACCTCGACCCGGCCGACCATCTTCATCCGCTTCTTGCCCTCTTTCTGCCTCTCGAGCAGTTTGCGTTTCCGGGTGATGTCGCCCCCATAGCACTTGGCCAGCACATCCTTGCGCATGGCCCGAATGGTCTCGCGCGCGATCACACGCGAGCCAATCGCCGCCTGCACCGGAACCTCGAATTGCTGCCGAGGGATCAGCTCTTTCAACTTGGCGGTCATCATGACGCCGTACGAATAGGCCTTGTCTTTATGCACAATCGCGGAGAACGCATCGACCGGCTCTCCTTGCAACAAGATGTCGACCTTGGCCAGGTCCGCAGGTTGTTCGCCGGACGGCTCGTAGTCCAGGCTCGCATAGCCCCTGGTGCGGGACTTGAGAGCATCGAAGAAATCAAAGACGATCTCGGCCAGCGGTAACGTGTAGCGGATTTCGACCCGATCCTCGGACAGGTAGTCCATTCCGTGCTGGATCCCACGACGGCTCTGGCACAGCTCCAGGATGGTGCCGATGTAGGTTGCCGGAGCCAAGATGGTGGCCTTCACGACCGGCTCGTACACCTCGGCGATCTTGCCGCCTGTCGGATACTCGGAGGGATTCGTCACCTCGAGTTCGGTGCCATTCTCCATGATCACGCGGTAGACCACGTTGGGCGCGGTGGAAATGAGGTCAAGATCAAATTCGCGCTGCAGGCGTTCGCGCACGATCTCCATATGCAGCAGTCCGAGGAAGCCGATCCGGAATCCAAAGCCCAGCGCGCTCGAGGTCTCCGGCTCGTAGCTCAGAGCTGCGTCGTTGAGCTGCAGCTTGTCCAATGCCTCGCGCAATTCCGGATAATCGGCACCGTCGATTGGGTAGAGGCCTGCGAACACCATCGGCCTCGGAGGCCGATAGCCACCCAGATCGTGCGAGGCCGGCCGGTACAGCGAAGTAATAGTGTCGCCCACCCGAGACTGCCGGACGTCCTTGACGCCGGTGATCAGGTAGCCGACCTCCCCGACTCCCAGGGAGGGCGTCTTGGTCGGCTCAGGAGAGATCACGCCGACCTCCAACGTTTCGTGCGCGGCCTTGGTCGACATCATCAGCACGCGTTCACGATGCGATAGCGCGCCGTCCACTACGCGTACGTACGTGACGACTCCCCGGTAGGTGTCGTAGACAGAGTCAAAGATCAATGCTCTCGCCGGCGCGGTGGAATCACCGATTGGTGCCGGAATCTGGGCGACGATCTCATCCAACAACTGCGCCACACCCTCGCCGGTCTTTGCCGAGACACGAAGCACCTCAGCTGGATCGCAGCCAATGATTTTGGCCAACTCAGCGGCATACTTATCCGGCTGGGCGCTCGGCAGATCGATCTTGTTCAAGACTGGAATGACGTGCAGATCGGCATCCAGGGCCAGGTAGAGATTGGCCAGAGTCTGTGCCTCAATGCCCTGTGCGGCATCGACGACGAGCACAGCACCCTCGCAGGCGGCGAGGGAGCGGGATACCTCATAGGTGAAGTCGACATGTCCCGGCGTGTCGATCATGTTCAGTACGTAGGTCTGATCGGCACCGGGCTCTGCACTATTGCTGCGAATCCTCCAGGGCATCCGAACGGCTTGGGATTTGATGGTGATACCCCGCTCTCGCTCGATGTCCATGCGATCCAGATATTGCGCCCGCATCGAGCGCTCGTCGACGACACCGGTGAGCTGCAGCATCCGGTCGGCCAATGTGGATTTGCCATGGTCGATGTGAGCGATGATGCAGAAGTTGCGGATGATCGACGGGTCGGTGCGGCCCGGCGGAGGCGCGGACACGGGACTCACAACAACATCCTCACTTGATATGGCGAATTTGGCCCGCCGATGGCGCCGCTGGTAGCGTGGTCCGTCGCGCCTGCACAGCAGCGCCCCCACCCCAAACATCACAGAAGAGTTTCAGAGGCCTGTCGTGGCGAACATCAAGTCCCAGCTCAAACGAATCAAGACCAACGAGAAGTCCCATGAGCGTAACAAGGCGACCAAGTCAGCGCTGAAGACCTCGATTCGTCGGTTCCGTGAGGCCGCGGCCGCTGGCGAGACCGGCAAGGCCAAGGAACTGGCCTACGCCGCCTCGCGCGCGCTGGACAAGGCTGCATCCAAGGGCGTCATCCATAAAAATCAGGCAGCGAACCGCAAATCCGCGATTGCCTCACAGGCTGCTGGCCTGGCTGATCGCCCCCGCAAGAAGCGCACCAAAACCTAACCCTCTGCGGGCGTCGGTATGGGAGTGACGGCGCAACAAGCCTCGAGGGCGCCGCGCGATCAGAGAACAACCCTCTGCGAGCGTCGGTAGGCGCCCGCTGGTGATCGGAGGAACGATGAGCGGAACACGCTTCTCGTTTCGCGAAGAATGACGACGGCACCAGCTTCCCGGGGCGCCGCGCGAGCAGAGAACAACCCTCTGCGAGCGTCGGTAGGCGCCCGCTGGTGATCGGAGGAACGATGAGCGGAACACGCTTCTCGTTTCGCGAAGAGTGACGACGGCACCAGCTTCCCGGGGCGCCGCGCGAGCAGAGAACAATCAGTGCCGCAGGCGGGAAACGCTCAGCACTGCTCTCTCCAACGCGTACTCGGCGTCGTCGGCAGCGCCCTTTATGTCCGCGTCGGCCATCGCGGTCGCCTTGAGCGCGGAGGCAAGACTCCCCTGATCCCAGCCGCGCGCTTGGGAACGCATCGACTTGAGCTTCCACGGCGGCACGCCGACTTCACGAGCCAGGTCTGCTTCTCGCTGCCCGCTGCCTGCCGTGATCAACCTGCCCAGGCCACGGATCCCAGAGGCCAGGGCGCTGGTGATCAGCACTGGGGCGACACCTGTCGCGAGCGCCCAGCGGAGCTGTTCCATCGCAACACCGGTACGCCCCGCCAATGCGGCGTCGGCCACGGCAAAGCTGGTTACCTCAGACCGACCACCGAAGTAGCGGCGGACGTGATCGACGGTGATCGCACCCCCCTCCCCATCCGAGAGAAGCTGGGCGACCGCCGCCGCCAGAGCACGAAGGTCGTGCCCGACGGCGTCCACCAGCGCCGTCGCCGCTCCTGCGTCAATCGAGCCACCCGCTTGCTTGACTTCGGCTGAAACGAACTGCGGCAACTCCCATGGCTTCAGAGCTGCGCATTCGATGACCTCAACACCCGCGGATTTCAGCTTCTCAATGAGCGCTCTGCCCTTCGGCACGCCGCGGTGCACGGTGATCACGGCAAGATCCGGCACCTGAACGGCGGCAAGGTTCACCAGATCGACATCGAGCTCCGGAGGCAGATTCTCCAGCTCTGTGATCACGGCGGCACGCTGGACCGAGAACAGCGACGGACTGGTGATCTCGGCAAGCTTGCCGGAGTCCAGCCGAGCCGCTTCGATCTCGGAGACCTCGACATCAGGCGCCTCTGATCGCATCTGTTGCCGCAGCGCCTCGACCGCGCGGTCGGCAAAGAGTGCCTCTGGCCCGCTGACCAGGACCAGCCGACCGAACGGAGATCTCGATGCCGCCACGCAGCACAGCATGCCAGCCTCTACCGACGCAAGTGGTCTCTGCTCGCGCGGCGCCCAGGAAGCCAGTGCCGTCGTCGCTCTTCGCGAACAAAAAGCGCGTTCGCTCATCACTCCTCCGACCACCAGCGGGCGCCCACCGACGCTCGCAGAGGATGGTCTCTGCTCGCGCGGCGCCCGCACGAAGCCGGCGCCTACCGACGACGCTCACAGAGAATTTGGCCGGTGCGAGCGTCATTTGCAAACAGTTGCGCGCATGTTCCGTCCCGCAACACAAATCAGATTCGCGCCTCCGCATGACTGGTGTTGATATACATGAGCCGGGAAACTGGATATGAGCTGAAAGGGGCGTCGGTGGTCGGCAAGTTGTGGTCCTCGCTGTTCGGTCGGGTGGTGACTGATCGGCAGTCTCCGACTGCCCCAGACGAGCCCGAGAAGCGTGCCGTTGAAGAGCCAGGGCTGGGCATGAAACTCACCGGCGATCCGCATCCTCTAGACCGCTTGGTGAGCGTTCAGCCGAACACCGTTGTCGTCATCTTCGAGCAGGACAGCGTCCCCCGGCTCAAGTTCCCTGGCGAGTACCTGACGCCGGGCTTGCTTCCCTCGCTACGCCCGGTCCAGGTCCTGGCTGTCAACACTGCTCCCGTCAAGCTTGATGTGACCGTCGACCATCTCGTCACACTGGACGGCCACGAGATCGAGCGGTGCCTGGTTCGGGTGACCGTCCAGCTGACAGATCGCGACAACTACGCCTCCGTAGCCGGTCTGGCCGCAGAGTACGGGACCGAGCTCGAGGCGTACCTGCTCCAGCGGGTCGAAACCGAGGTGGCGATGGAAATGCATGCCGCCGTCAAGATGAACCGCCTCGCCGACCTGCGTCGCCAAACGGTGCAACAGGTGCTCGCCGAACGCTGGCTGCCCAGATCCTTCGCAGGAGGCGCACTGGTGCGTCGCGAGTTCGCTGTCATCGAGGTCAGCTGGCCGAAGGACAGCGCCGTTTCGGTCCCGATCGCACAGACCAGCGCACCGAAGGTGGACCAGTCAGCGTCAGCCTTCAAGCCAGCACCGCCGGTACCAATAGCGCCGGCGCCCCTGGCACTATTCGTCACCGAGTTGACCATGGATGCCCGGCTGCGGCGGATCTGGCGCCGCTATGCAGAACCGGAGCTCCGCGCCATTGCCGGCGCCAAGGTTGGCAATTCGGCAACCGTTGTCGCCGTGGTTGATCGGGAGCCCGGTGCCTATGAAGGAAGCCGGCTCCGCGAAGATTTCGGTATCCACTTCGAAGATCGCAACGTGCATTTTGTAGCCGCCGTGGCGGATTCTTACGAAGACCTGGTTCGGGCCTGGTTCAAGCAGGTCGACGGCAGTCCCGGGCGATTGGTATCCGTCCGATCGGTGGGTGACGACTCCATCCTGCGGATCGGTGTCGATCATGCTCTGCGGTCCGCGGAGGAGCGGGCGCGAGGATTGTCGGTCGGCACTCAAGCAGATCGAGAGGCCCTACGAAGGCTCGTTCCCCACGAGCGAGTCGAGTTCGTGGCGGCAGACACGACGGGCTGATCCCATGAGCGTGAGCGGCACCCCGTCGTGACCAAGATCACGTACACCAACCCGCGCGCTCTGCGCCCGGATGTGGGGTCGCTCGGACCATCTACCGCCGAACGCGCGGAGGACTCCCGCAAGATTCGGGCTGCCGCCACCATTCCACTTGTCATCTCTCTCGGTGCCCAATGGGTCTTCTTCATCCACTACTGGATCCCCGAGACGAGCGCCTTCCCCGCGCACGAACTGTGGCTCACGCAACTGTCTCCGCTTGCCTCAGCCGCTCTGACCAGTGAAGGCCAGCCGCAGGTCCAGGCGCAGAACGGTCAGTGGGGACTTCCGGCACTGGTGCTGCTGGTATGTGCCTTCGCGCTGTTCTGGCTATCCCGTACGCGGCACTGGCTCGGCCGCACCGCGATGCTCGCCCCCGCAGCACTCGGCCTGGTAGCCGCCCTCGCAAGCGTCATAGCGCTCGCCGTGAGGGGTGAGCTGGGATCCACGGTTGTCGGCGTAGCGCTGTTGATCACATGGGTCTGGAGTGCTGGCTACGCCGCTCTTCACGGCTTCCTCGACAACCTTGCCCCGACGCCTCCCAAGACCTGGCACAGCGGTCTGCCGCTCCTCGCCGCGTACGCGATTATCGGCCCGGCTCCGACAGCGGTGGGTCGTTGGTTGTTCGCGCCCGAGCTGCGCGACGCCGCTGCAGCACTCCAGAGCAACACGGTGGCGTTGCGACTGGCAGCCCTATGGACGAGCAGCACTGCCCTGCTTTATCTCTGCGGACTGCTGATCGGCATTGCTGTCTGGGTTGCATACCAGGCGTGGCCGCCGCGCCGCGACGCTGCGTTCCTCGGCCGCTGCCTCATCGTGGTTGGAATCCTGATTGTCACCGGCGCGGTCGGCTGGCCAGCGACGGCCCTCGCCGAAAAGAGGGTGGACGAGCTAACCTACGCCACCCCCGCCGATGAGGTGCACTTCACGTGTGGCTCGTGGATCCTCGACCAGCCGACACCCTCCCAGCAAAGAGAACCGACCAAGACGCTGGTGATCAGCGGCTTCACATGCCGGACGGTGACGGCCTTCTCTGGGTACCAGGAGCTCTCGACCCACACGCTTCCGGTCTCGCTGGCGCCCGTCATCGCACACACACCTGACGGCGCCGCGATCTCAGGGCGCATAGTCGCGGCCCAGTACGGTGACGTCCTCGTCGTGGCCGGCAGCAGCAGGTTTGATGCGTATGCAAACAGGCTCCTGGGTATCGGCCTAACCGACAGCGCAGAGCTCTGGCGCTATAGCTGCAGCAATGGGCCGCCTATGGGCGTGCGCTTCGCCAACGTGCCAGGGGGCGACGATCCAGCAGTGGGGCACACCACCCAAGGCGAGGTTGCCCCTGAGGTCGTGGTGGGCTGCGATGGCCAGACGATCCGGATCAACCCGGTGACCGGACCTGGTTGATCATGGAGTAGTTGTCCACATGAGCACGGCAACGAAGGCGGTCCAGACCGCAAAGTTCCTGGGCGGGATGTATCGGGAACGAGCGCGGGTGCTCTACTGGGCGCACGTCTGCGGCGACTTGTTCAGCCGCCTCATTCTGCCGAACCACAACACCGACCCGTATCCGATCTATGACGAGATGCGCGCGCGAGGTCCGATGCTGCCGACCCGGCTCGGCAACTACAGCACGACCAGCCACCGACTGTGCAATGAAGTGCTACGGAGTCGGCGATTTGGCGTGACCCCGGAAGACGGCAGCGATGATCTCGCAAACCAGGCTGGCCTTGACCTTTCATTGCTCGAACTCAACCCGCCCGACCACACCCGGATCCGCCGGCTCGCCGCACCGGCCTTCACTCCACGGCGGATGGCAGGCTACGCCGAATTGGTCGATCAAGCGATCCAGCGGCTGCTCGACCAATGCGAACGCGAGCACGAGTTCGATCTCATGACCTCCTTTGCGTCGCCGCTGCCTATTGCGGTGGCAACACACCTCCTCGGTCTGCCCAATGAGCCGGACAGGTTCCGACGGCTAGGCTCCACGATCGCTCGAGCCCTGGATGGCATCTGGTCGCTCGGCCAAGCCCGCACGCTGGCGGCCGCTGATGCTGAGCTCCGGACAACGTTCGCCGAGCTGGTCGAGCGCCGGGCGGCTGATCCCGGCAACGACTTGGTATCTGCGCTCGTAGCTGAGCAAGGCCGGGAAATCACCGCAGCGGAGCTCTCGGCACTGGTACGGCTCCTTCTCATCGCCGGCTTCGAAACTACGGTCAATGCGATTGGTAGCGGCATGCGGTGGCTGCTGGCTGACCCGGAGCAATGGGAGTTGCTCGTCCACGACCCCGAGCGGTCGCCGGCTGTTGCAGAGGAGGTGCTTCGCTTCGATCCTCCAGTCCAGCAGACCGCGCGGGTAGCGAGGCAGCCGACCGAGGTGGGCGATGTGGTGGTGGCGATGAACCAGTGGGTGATCACACTTTTGGCAGCAGCAAACCGTGATCCGGACGTCTACCCCGCACCCAACCGCTTTGACATCACCCGTCAGTCTCCAGTGGAGCACCTCGCCTTCTCCGGCGGCATCCACTACTGCCTTGGCTCGCCGCTTGCTCGCTTGGAGCTGACCCAGGCGTTCCGCGCCCTTGCCGAACGGTTTCCTCGCATTCGGCAGACCGGGCCGATCACCATGCGGCCGGGTACCACACTGCGCGGGCCACTCCGGTTCCCAGTGACGGCGTCGTAGCGCCGGGCGCCACGGCACTGCGATCATCGCTGCGTCACGGCAGCCAGCTGGTCGCGGGTCGGCCGGACCGCGACCGAGCCGTTCTGATCAGTCCTGAGCAGGGTCATACCAAGCGATCGCACGAGGTGGACCGTACGCGGGGCGGGGTGACCATAGTCGTTGTGGGCCCCAGCACTCGCAATGGCGAGGCGGGCGTGCGTGGCGGCGAAGAATCCCGGATCCTGTTGGGCCGAACCGTGGTGCGGAATCTTGAGGACATCGGCCCGAAGATCCGCCCCTGAGCCCAGAATCGCCTGCTGGCCGGGCGGTTCGACATCGCCAGTGAGCAGCACCCGCAGGCCCGCCACCTCAACCATGATCACCAGGCTGCTGTCATTTTGCTTCGATGACTCATCCTGATCGGCAGCCACATGGTCAACTGGTCCGAGCACCTGGAGTTGAGCCTCCCCGACCCTCGCGCGGGTACCCCGCAGCGGCGCATTCAGCGAAACCCCGCGTTGCACAGCCTGACTTCTGACGATCGCTGTCAATGGCCCCGGCGGTGCTAGCGGGCTCAGCCACAGCTGGCCGACGCGGCGATGCCGCAGGACACCGGCCAGACCAGCGACGTGGTCGGCGTGAAAGTGGGTGATGATCAGCAGCGGCACCCTCCTGATCCGCAGCCGATCCAGGCAGCCTTCCATGACCCCCGGAGCGGGGCCGCTGTCTACCACAATCGCGCTACCGCGGCCGGTGCGCACCACGAGTCCGTCGCCTTGACCGACATCGCAGGCAACCAGAACCCAATCACGAGGCGGCCAACCCGGCTGCCGTGGTACAGCGCCCAGACAGATGATCATGGCACCCGCCAGCAGCAGGGAAAGCCATGGCCGCGCGAGCACATGTGCCAGCAACACCCCAAGCAGCAGGGAGCTGATCGCCAACCAGACAAGAGTCGCCGGAGTCGCCGGCATATGCCATTCCGATCCGGGAAGTTGCGAGCCGATCGTGGCGATCCAAATGATCACTTGGGCACTCCAGGCCGCACCGCAGCCGAGGACGGCGGCCAAGGTCCCGCTGATCAACGAGGTGCCAGCGGCAGCAAAGCCCAGCACTGTGGCAGGCCCCACGAACGGACCGGCCAGTGCGTTCGCCGCAAGACCCGCAACGCTCACTTGCTCAGAGACGGCCGCTATCACCGGAGTGGTGGCCAGCTGAGCAGCCAGCGGTACGGCGATCGATTCAGCAATGATCAAAGGAACCCAACGGTTCATGATCACTGTCCAGCTTCGGGCCCACCATACGATGCCGGCGCACGCCAAAACCGACAGCGTGAAACCGATCGACCTGCTGAGGAACGGATCCAGCAGCAGCAAGATCATGCTGGCGACAGCCAGGTTGCGCACACCAGCTGCTCGGCTGCCTGATCCCAGCGCGGCCAAAGCCACCAGACCCATCGCAGCCGCACGCAAAACACTCGGCTCGGTGCGACACAAGGCAACGAACATGATCACCCCAGCCAGGCCAAGGATGCGCAGCCACCACCCTTGCACGCCGACCCAGCGGGCAACAGTCAGCAGGAACGCCAGCAGCAACGTGAGATTCGCCCCAGAAACCGCGGTCAGGTGAGTCAGGCCAGTGGATTGAAAGTCCTGGGCCAGCTCCGCGTCAAGGCCTGAGGTGTCGCCCAGAACAAGGGCCGGCACCAACGCACGCGGCTCAGGGCGGCGATCGGAGACTGCTCGCCGCAACCCGGCGCGTACTCGTTCGACGAGACGAAACCCTGGAGAAGGCCGCTCGATTACGAGCGGTGCGCCACGAACCCGTAGCACTGCGGCCACATCCGAGCCTCGATCTGGTGCCTCAAGACGCCCATCCACCGCCACGCGGGTGCCCACTGGGATCTGGAACCATTGCCCAACCTGCGGCCCACTGATGACAACCAGTACCGGAGCCCGGACCAGCCAGGCGTGACCCCGGCCACTAACACGGACTGTCGTCGCTTTCATGACCGCGGCGTCAGCAGCCGTCACTCCCCTGGCGGCCACCCGATGTGGGTCCGCGCGAATCTCCAGATCCGCCGAGACCATCGCCTTGTTGTTTGCGAGCAGCGCGACAGGTCCATGCCGGAGCCGGTGTACATCAACGACGCCGGCGCCCGTGACCATCGTCGTGACCAACGCGATGGTCAGCACCAGGGCCGAACGTCGCAGGACTGCGACCGTCAGGGCAAGGGCCACACCGGCTGCTGCTACTGCGGTCCCGGCAGGGGCGCCCCAGGTTCCAAGCCAGGCGGCTCCCCAACCCGCTGCCGCAAGCGGCGCCATCCGCAAGTCAGTCCAGCGAGCCCGTGTGAGACCTGTATCGGCAAGCTCCCGATCCTGCCAGCGCCGAAGGAGGAGCCCGCGGACTCCGCTGCGCGCCGCTCCCGCAAGCTGCCGCAGCCGGGCGCTCACACCCGGACGTGCGGCGCAATCTGCGCATACGTCTTCGGCCCGATGCCGTCCACTTCCTGCAGCTCCTCGATTCGATTGAACCGCCCATGTTGTTGCCGCCAGGTGAGAATGGCCTGGGCGGTCACCGGCCCGACCCCTGGCAGCTCTTCGAGCTGGGCCTGATTGGCGTGGTTCAGATCGAGTGTCGACGTCGCTGACGAGCCGCTGCCTGTACCCGACTCTCCCCCGTTTCGCACCTCCCCCGCCGGATCGCCCTTGGTACCGATCACCAATTGCTGGCCGTCTGCAAGCGGCTGAGCCAGGTTCAGCTCACCCGGATCGGCTCGACGGGCCAGCCCACCTGCTGCGTCGATCGCATCCTGCACACGGGAGTTCTCTCCCAGCTTGACCAGCCCTGGGTGGCGGACTGCGCCGAGCACATGGACGACAAGCTTGGTCGCGCGCTCACTGCTTGTGGGTGATGCCGTTGGCGCACTCTGCAAGGGCGTACTCATTGTCACCACCTCGCCGGGACTCGCTACAGCTACTGGCCGAGCACGCAGGAGCAGCCATCCAGCCGTGATCAGGCCGAGTATCAGCAACACACCGATCACGCCGACGTGCATCCGGCTGAACCGTTGTTGTGGCAACTCGTCGAGGGTCTGTGCTGGAAGGTGCGCTCTCCCGTCTTCGGCCCTGTCCTGAGCAGAGTCGGGAGGAAGCTCCGACTCCACGGAGGACGCCTGCCCAGGCCCGCGTGCTCGGCGTGGCGGCTGCTCGGTCAACACCAGCGCCAGTCGGTCGCTGATCAGCCGCGCCAATTCCAAATCCACCTTCCGTCGTTGTGCCATGTCGAGAAGCTAAGGACGGCAAGGTGATGTGGTACGCGCGGCTGGCAATCTGTGGACAGCGCTTCAGGCGGGCCCCAGCTGGGGATAACGACAGCTCTCGGCCAGGAAAGCAGAGCGGGCTGCGAGTGTCGGGAATCGCGCGCCGTCGCACGGAGCCAGGCTGGCGCGCCGCTGTCCTGGACGAACGAGCGAGCAGACACGCTCTTCGTCTGCGAGGGAGTGAGGAAGGCAGCGGCTCACGAGCGCCAGCCTCAGCGAGCGGAGCCAGCATGCCCAAGGAGGGAGCGGAGGCGTTCTTTCCTCTGCGAGCGACGACGACGGCGGCGGATCTCGATGTTCGCGCCGCCGATCTGCAGGAGGAGATGGCGGAACAACGCTTTTCCGTTCCGTCGGCTCCGACGAAGACGGCGGCAACCCAGCGAACATCGCAGCGAGCGGAGCGAGCAATCGAAAACAGCGCGATGCGCGAGCAGCCCAAAAAGGGGCCTTCAGGTCCGGGGTGACACGACGATCCCGAGGGTGCCCGGACCGACGTGGACACCGAGCACAGCACTAACCTCCGAAATCACGACATCCCCGACGTGCACCCGGCCGCTCAGCCGATCGACCAGCCGGCGTGCGCCGTCGAGGTTGTCGAGGTGATGGACCGCGACGTCGACCAGGTCGTTCGTGGCCGCAGCCCGGTCGAGCGCAGCCAAGCTCAATTCCTCTAGCCGGGTCAGCGCCTTCGATTCGGTCCTGACCCGCTCGTACGGTCGAATCTCACCGTCCGCAACGGTGAGCAATGGCTTGACCGCCAGTGCGGAACCGAGCATTGCCGCCGCGGTGCCGATCCGGCCACCCCGCCGCAGGTATTCCAAACTGTCGACATAGAAGTAGGTCGTTGAGGCCGCCGCCCGCTGGCGCACGGTCGAAGCCACCTCGTCGGGAGCAGCTCCAGAGCGCGCTACCTCGGCTCCGGTCATGACCGCAAAACCGACCGCCATCGCCAACGTCATGCTGTCGACCACGATGATCGGGATATCGACCAAAGCGGCCGCCACCTGCGCCGCATGGCAGGTACCAGAGATCTTGCTGCTGAGGTGAACCGACACGATGGCGTCGTAGCCGACTGCGGCCAGCTGAGCGTAGGTGTTCGCGATCACCTCCGGCGTGGGTCGCGAGGTGCTGACCTGGCGGCCTTCCCGTAACGCCCCCGCCACCTCGCATGGTCGCACTTCGGATTCCGGGCGGCTGAGGTCGTCGATCACGACCTGCAATGGAATGATCGAGATGTCGGCGCGGGCAGCGTCGGCTGGGTCAAGGGACGACGTAGAGTCAGTCACCACTGCGACGCCAGGCATCTGCTCAGCGTAGGACGTGGCCAACGGCCGATAGTAGACCTCGGGGGGCGCAGCGTCGTGTCGGTAGCAAAGCGAAGACTGGTGAACGACCAGGCCCGACGCGTTTGGCGTGCCGGGCCGGCGACACTGGTCCTGGTATCGGCTTTCGCTCTCGCCGCTGGCGTGGTCATCCCGATCCTGGCGTACTTGATCTATCGGAATGACAGCACGCTCTGGCTCCCGGCGCTGCTCCTGGTGCTGACCGCACTGGCGCTGCTGTACGTGTGGCGGTTCGGGCTCCACCCAAGGCTGCAGATCACGGACCAGAGTGTCGAGATCATCAACCCATTCCGCCGCCACAGCTTCGAGTGGGACGACATTACGGTGATCGCTCCCGGCGAGAACGGCCTGCTCATCGGGTCCGAAGACGACGCGGCCGAGGCGTGGTGCGTCCAAAAGTCCAACTTCGCGAGCCGCCGCGGCCGCCTGACGCGAGCTGACCGGATTGCAAACCAGCTGCTCGACATCGTGGAGCTGCATGATCCCCCAGTGGAGGATGAGGAGACCGGGCTTCGGATCCGTCGCGCGCGTCCTGACGAGAGTCATCTGCTGACCCGGCTGGAACGTGCAGCGAGCGAGGAGGCTCTGGCCCATGTCTTTCCGCCGTCGCAGCATCCTTATCCAGTTACCGCGGTCGTCCGGCGTTGGCGGCGCGTGCTCGGTGATCGGCTGATGCATGCCTACCTTCTTGAAGTGCGGGATAGCCCCGTGGGCTACGTCGCTTTCAACGGGGATACGGTGCGCCACCTCGGCGTCGTGCCTGATCACCAACGGCGCGGATACGGTTCCGAGCTGCTGGAGTTCGCCTGCATGGAGATCTACGCCGGCGGCGCCCGGGAGGCGTTCTGTTGGGTGCTGGTCGAGAATCACGCCGCACGCGCGTTCTATCGCGCCCGCGGTTGGAGTGATACCGGCGAGCGGCGGAGGTCGGAGCACCCGCCGCATCCTGAGTCACTGCAAATGATGCACAAGAATCCGCACGCCCCTCGGCGCAGCCGCTGATGTCGAGCGCCAACTTGCGGCGGCCAGGAATCATGGCACGGTGACGATAAGTCCGCCTCGCCAGCCCGGGCTGCGTCCGACGGCTGCCAGCTGGGACAGCCAACCATCGCGTCCGCGCTTCCAACAGCTGCTGTTCGCCATCGCAGGGCTCGCGCTGCTTCCGGCGACGGCCGCGACGGTCATGCGGGTGCTGCCACCGGAGGATGACGCGACCGCCCGGTTGGCAGCTTTCATCCCCTACGGCGTGCTCGGCTATCTGCTGGCACTCGCCTGCCTTCTCATTGCCCTGGTGCGTGCCAGACGCCGCCTGCTGCTCGCGTTGATCACGGTGGTCGTGATGGTGCTGACTGCCTGTCATCTGGCGTGGCTGGCGCCGGTCTTTGTCGCTGATCATCGAGCCGCTGCGACAGCGCAATTCCGACTGATGACCCTGAACATGTTCGACGGAGAAGCCGACCCCGGCGACGTCTCGAAACGGGCGGCGCAGGCCGATGTGGTGATCTTGGTCGAGACAACGCCTGCCGCTCTGAACGCTCTGAAACGACACGGCTGGGACAAGCGCTTTCCGTACTCGTTGGGAGATCCGAGAGACGGCTCCTTCTCCAACACCGCGGTCTACTCCCGGTTCCCGCTGAGCCGCAGCGCAGCGATCGGCGATACCTCTTTCCAGCAATGGGTGACGACAGTGCGCATTCCGCGCGTGGGCAGCATCCGACTGCTCGCCGTGCACCCATGCAACCCCTATTGTGGCGGTGACCGCTGGAGTGCCGACCACCGTGTCGTACGCAAAGCGGTGATCGACAACGTCGATCACCCGCTGGTCGTGGCCGGAGATTTCAATGCCGTAGACGATCATGGACCAATGCAGGCATTGCAACGCGCCGGGCTGAAGAGTGCCACAGACGTCGCGGGAGCGGGCTGGCTTCCGACCTATCCGGCCAACCGCCCGTTTCCACCGTTGCTTCCGATCGATCACATCATGATCAACAAAGACCTGACAGCCACATCGGTGACCAGCTTCACGGTTTCCGGCACCGACCACCGTGGCTTGCTGGCCACACTTGCGGGCACCGATGAACCGAGCTCCTAAGGAGCCGGCTGCATCGCAATCGCTTTACCGCACCACGATGCTGACCAACTTGGGCGCGCGGATGATCACCTTGGCAACCTCGCGGTCAGCCACGGCGCGTACCACCGATTCGTCGGCCAGAGCGATGGAGCGCAGCTCATCCTCGCTGATGCCCGGAGGCACTTGCAGTCGGCCACGTACCTTGCCTTGAACCTGAACGACACAGGTCACCGACTCGGTTACCAGCAAGCTTTGATCAACTGTCGGCCAGTCGGCGTTGGCCACCGAGGGGGCGTGACCCAGCCGTTCCCACATCTCCTCGGCAACGTACGGCGCGACCAGGCTCAGGCCGATGGTGACCACCTCGGCGGCCTCGCGGACAGCGGGGTCGCCGGGACCGGCGGACCCGTCCATTGCCTTGCGGGTCGCATTGACCAGCTCCATGATCCGCGCGACCGCCACATTGAAGCGCTGCCGCGCAATGGACTGGTCAATGTCGGCCAACAGTCGATGGGTCTCCCTGCGTAGGCCCAGGTCACCATCGCTGGGTGAAACACCTGGCTCGCTGGTCACCTGGTCAGCCAGCCTGTACGCGCGTTGCAGGAACCTCAGCGAACCGGAGGGCGACAGGTCGGCCCAGTCGATGTCCTCCTCGGGCGGTCCCGCGAAGACGACGGTCAGTCGCACTGCATCGACGCCGAACGCATCGATCTGTACGCCTAGGTCAACCCCGTTACCCAACGACTTGCTCATGGACTTGCCCTGATTGATCACCTGGCCCTGGTTCAGCAACCGGCGCATCGGCTCCACGAAGTCGACCACGCCCATGTCGTGCAGGACCTTGGTGAAGAACCGCATGTACAGCAGGTGCAAGATGGCGTGCTCCACGCCACCGACATACTGGTCCACCGGCATCCAGCGGCGCACGTCTTCGGGGTCGAACGGGCCCTCCCCATAATCCGAGGAGCAGTAGCGGAAGAAGTACCACGACGAGTCGACGAAGGTGTCCATCGTGTCGGTGTCACGCTTCGCCGGTCCGCCACACTGCGGGCAGTCGACGTTGACCCAGTCGGTGGCCGCAGCTAGCGGCGAGGTTCCCTTAGGAACGAGATCGGTGCCCGTCAAGTACGGCAGCTCAACAGGTAGCTGATCATCGGGCACCGGCACCTCCCCACATCGCTCGCAGTGGATGATCGGGATCGGGCAACCCCAGTAACGCTGGCGGCTGAGCAGCCAATCCCGCAGCCGGTAGGTCACCGCACCTTCGCCGACGCCGGCGGCCTCCAGCCGCGCGGTGATTGCCCGGACTCCAGCCTCCTTGTCGGTCAGGCCGTTCAGCGGACCGGAGTTGATGTAGGTGCCATCACCGGGCGTTGCGATGCCTGAGGTGACTGGATCGGGGCCGCCTGTGGAAACCACCTCGCGTACGGGCAAGCCGAAGGCCAGAGCGAAGTCCAGGTCGCGCTGATCATGAGCCGGCACCGCCATGATCGCTCCGGTACCGTACTCGGCCAGCACGTAGTCGGCGGCGTAGACCGGGATCTTCTCGCCGTTCACCGGATTGGTGGCATGCACTCCCAGGAAGACGCCGGTCTTGGGACGTTCAGTGGACTGCCGCTCGATCTCGGTCTCATGCTTGGTCTGTTCCAGATACTCCTCAAATGCCGCACGCTGCTCCTCACTGACGACTTCGGAGGCCAGAGGTGCATCGGGGGCGATGACGAAGAAGGTCGCCCCGTACAGGGTGTCCGGACGGGTCGTGAACACCCTCACCGGCTCAGCGCGATTCTCGATCATGAAATCGACATAGGCGCCTTCGGAGCGGCCGATCCAGTTGCGCTGCATGGTCAGCACCCGCTCGGGCCAGCCATCGACAAGATCATCCATGTCATCCAGCAGCTGCTGGGCGTAGTCGGTGATCTTGAAATACCACTGGGTCAGCAGTCGCTTGGTGACCACCGAGCCGCACCGCTCGCACAACCCGGCGACCACTTGCTCGTTGGCCAGCACGGTCTGATCCTTGGGGCACCAGTTGACATAGCTGGCCTTGCGGTAAGCCAGGCCCCGCTCCCGGAACCGCAGGAACAGCCACTGGGTCCAGCGGTAGTACTCCGGATCGGACGTGTGCAGCCGACGCGACCAGTCGAAGCTCAGCCCGTAGCGTCGGAAGGAGGTGGCCTGGGTCTCGATGTTCGCGTACGTCCATTCGGCAGGATGCGCGTTCCGCTCGATCGCTGCATTCTCGGCGGGTAAGCCGAAGGAGTCCCAGCCGATGGGATGAAGTACGTCGTAGCCCTTCAGCCTCAGGTGGCGCGCGACGACGTCCCCCATGACAAAAGCCTCGGCGTGGCCCATGTGCAGATCCCCGGATGGATAGGGAAACATGTCCAGCACGTAGCGCCGCTCGGCAGACCCGTCATCGGCTGGCGCAAAGGTCTTGTCGGCTTCCCAGAACGCCTGCCACCGCTCCTGGGCGGCGCGGGCGTCGTACCCGCTCGGCTCCCGGCTGCCAGTGTCGGCCCGCTCGGGAGTATCGACCCGCTCCATCTGCTCGGTCATGATGTCGTCTCGTCTCCTTGGCTATGCACTGGCGTTGCCCACGATCTGGACATGAAAAAGCCCCTCGCCGCCTTGGGCATGAGGGGCTGCCGCGCAGGGGCGTCCTACGCGGCTATGTAAGGAGGGCAACGCGTTGCATACGGTCAGGGTAGCGCACCGAGTCGCCATCGCCGCCCTGGTTTTGCGTCACCAGCGATGTCCAACCGACCAGATCCGGCCCCTCCGGCTCACTCGTGATGTGTTCCAAAGTCTCGGCCGTTGTCGCCAGATACAGCTAACGTCGGAGCCGTGCGCCTGCTCAGCCATGACGAACTCCAGAGGCGTACGTTACGCCGGCAATTCCCGAGCATCCCGCACCGTGGTCCCGAGGCAGTAGTCGAGCTGTTCGGGAGGCTAGGACCAATCCAGTCCCAGGTGCCACGAGCGCCATTCTTGACGATTTCCTCCCGGCTGCCTGGCGTCACTTACGAGACGGTCTGTCAGTTGTTCGAGTCCCGCCAGCTGGTCAAGACAAGCAACATCCGGGGCACTGTCCACACCAGTGTGCCGGAGCACTTTGCCTGGCTGGACGCGGTGGCACGGCGAACCCGGGGCGCCCAGTTGCGCAATGTTCTGAAGCTACGGCAGGTCACCCCAGAACAGCTGGCCGCAGAGATTGAAGCGTTCGCTGGCATGGATTGGCGGCCCCGCTCGGAGATCGTGGCGCATGCTCGTGCCTGGCTGGCAGAACGCGAAACAGGTGATGCCGCCAACGGTCCGGACCTGCTCTCCGACAGCCTGCTCTGGGGCCACAGTGGGCTGCTCCGACGCCCTCGCGACACGCGATGGGAGAAGCGCACCGACGTCTTTCATCAACGGGCTCGCAGCCTGCTGCCCGATCTGCCCGAGTGGGACTTTGACGAAGCCTTGACCAAACTCGTTCGGGTCCACCTGGGTTCGTACGGACCGGCCCTCCGGGAAGATCTCGCATTCTTCTTTGGTGCCGGTTTGGGTGCGGTGGACGACGCCCTGCGCCGTCTCGGAGATGAGGTCATCCACCTCCCTGGTCCGGACAATGAGGACTATCTCGACCTCGCCGATCCTCCCAGTGGCGGCACGTCCGATCCGGGATTGCGCTTGCTGCCAGAGTTCGATGGGCTGTTGGTCGGATACCACGGTCGGCATCGCACCCGGTTCCTGACCGAACAGCAGCTACCGAAGGTCTGGGCCAAGGTGAATGGTCTGTTCTCTCCTGTGGTGCTCTACGACGGCCATCTGGTCGCGAGCTGGAAGACGATCAGCACGAGCCGTCGCACCGACATCGAGGTGACGATGCTCGATCCGCATCCGGTGCTTGCCGATGACTTGTTCGGCGACGCGATTGCGGCCACCGAGCAGGTTCTTGACCTCAAGATCACTGACCTGCGTATCCGCTCCCCGATACGCTGAGGCCGACTTGGGAGCTGCTCGCGCAATGCCGACGCTCGCAGCTCGATGGCGAGAGGAGTGCGCGAGATGACTTGGTTGGTGACCGGCGGCGCCGGCTACATCGGCTCGCACGTCGTACGCGCCTTCATCACAGATGGCTTCCCTGCGGTAGTCATCGACGACCTGTCCAGTGGTCACCGCAGCTTCGTCCACGACGACATCCCGTTTTACGAAGGCAACCTCCTGCAGGGCGGGCTCCTGGATCAGATCTTCACCGAGCACAAGATCAGTGGCGTGGTCCATCTCGCCGGCTTCAAGTACGCCGGCGTCTCGGTCAGCCGCCCACTGCACACGTACACCCAAAATGTCATCGGCATGGTCACTCTGCTGGAGTCGATGGCCGCCCACGGCGTGGCCAACTTCGTGTTCTCCTCTAGCGCCGCGGTCTACGGCACACCTGCCACCGATCTGGTCAGCGAACAGGATCCGACGCATCCCGAGTCCCCCTACGGTGAATCCAAGCTGATCGGCGAGTGGCTGCTTGGAGACGTGACCCGCGCGCCGGCGGCTGGCCCAGCGCCGCTGCGCCACACCTCGCTGCGATATTTCAACGTGGTCGGCTCGGGATATGAGGACCTGCGGGACACCAGTCCGCATAACCTTTTCCCCCTGGTCTTCGAGCGCCTTGTCGCGGGTGACGTGCCCTACATCAACGGGGATGACTACCCCACGCCGGACGGTACCTGTGTGCGCGACTATGTCCATGTCTCCGACCTCGCGATCTCCCACGTCGCCGCTGCCGAGGCTCTTGAGCAGGGTCAGCCACTGCTGCCGGTCTACAACCTGGGCAGCGGAAGTGGGCTATCAGTGCGCCAGATCATGGACGCGGTCGCACGCGTCACCGGCATCGCATTCACGCCTGAAATCCGCCCGCGACGCGCCGGAGATCCTGCGCGGATCGTCGCGACTGGTGAGCTCGCCGCACGCGACCTGGACTGGAAAATGCGGCACACGGTCGATCAGATGGTTGCCTCCGCCTGGGCTGCTCGGCAAGCCGCCGAGCAGTCAAGTTGATCAAGAAAACGCCGCTCGTACGCCTGTTTGAGAGTTGCGATGCGCGAGCAGCTCGAAACACGGCCGTCACACTGGCGCGACAACTGTGACGCGGGCGTAACCGAACGCACGTTTGGCGCAACACTCGGCTAGCAGAGTCGTATATAACCTCGGGCGTCCCAGGATCCAGCCGCCAGAGGCTCCGAACTGTTTCCAGTTCCCGTCACCGAAAGAAGCAACAATGACACCACTCGAGATTGACACTGGGACCACTGCGTGGCTCATGGCGTCAGCAGCGCTGGTGCTGCTTATGACTCCAGGACTTGCCCTCTTCTACGGCGGCATGGTCCGTGCGAAGAGCGTTCTCAACATGATGATGATGAGCTTCGGGGCGCTGGCCTCGATTGCTGTCATCTGGGCCCTCTGGGGCTATTCCACTGCCTTCGGAGACGACCTTGGCTACGGTCTGGTCGGCAATCCTGTTCAGTACCTGGGTCTCAAGGACCTCATGGGAGCCACCACCGAGGTCGCGTTCAACGACCAGACGGGCACCTACCCGGTGATGGCGTTCGTCGCCTTCCAGGCCGTATTCGCGATCATCACCGTGGCTCTGATTTCCGGCGCCATCGCAGACCGCGCCAAGTTCAGCACGTGGATGATCTTCACCGTGATCTGGGCCACTCTGGTCTACTTCCCCGTCGCCCACTGGGTGTTCGACTTCTCCGCCGGCGAGCACGAGGGTGGCTGGATCGTCAACACCTTGAAGGCGATCGACTTTGCAGGTGGCACCGCCGTCCACATCAACGCCGGCGCAGCCGGTCTTGCACTTGCCATCATCCTTGGCAAGCGGCTGGGCTGGAAGCGCGATCCGATGCGGCCGCACAACCTGACGCTGGTCATGATCGGTGCCGGCTTGTTGTGGTTCGGCTGGTTCGGCTTCAATGCCGGTTCCGCAATCGCTGCGGGCACTACCGCGGCAACGGTTTGGGTGAACACCATGGTCGCCACAGGCGCCGCATCGCTGGGGTGGCTGATCACCGAGCGCATTCGCGACGGCCATGCGACCTCCCTCGGGGCCGCGTCCGGCATCGTCGCCGGCCTGGTCGCTATCACCCCGTCCTGTTCCTCGGTCTCTCCGGTTGGCGCAATCATCGTCGGCGTTCTCGCGGGCGTTATCTGTGCGCTGGCCGTCGGACTGAAGTACAGGTTCGGCTTTGACGACTCGCTCGACGTGGTGGGCGTCCACCTGTTTGGTGGTCTGTGGGGCACCCTCGCGGTGGGCTTCCTGGCAACAGCGGCCGCACCGGCGGGTGTCGACGGCCTCTTCTACGGCGGCGGGTTCGACCAGCTGTGGCGACAGGCAGTCGGTGCTTTCGCCGTGCTGTTCTTCAGCCTCATCATGACGCTGATCATCGGGCTGCTGCTCCACAAGACCATCGGATTCCGCGTCAGCGAAGAGGAAGAGCTCAGCGGTGTCGACGAGTCCGAGCACGCTGAGACCGGCTACGATCTCGGCACGTTCGGTGCGGGGGCACGCGGCTTGTCCTACGGCGGCGCGTCGCCAAGTCAGGTTGAGGCAGATAGCAAGAATGGTCAGGAGGTGTCGGCATGAAGCTCGTAACAGCGATCATCAAGCCACATATGTTGGACGAGGTGAAGACCGCACTCGAGTCGTTTGGCGTCGAGGGCATGACTGTCAGCGAGGCAAGCGGCTTCGGGCGTCAGCGGGGCCACACCGAGGTATACCGGGGCGCGGAGTACACCGTCGACCTGGTGCCCAAGGTGAGACTTGAGGTGCTCGTGGACGACGGTGATGCCAAAGACATCATCGACGTCCTGGTCAAGAGCGCTCGGACCGGTCGCATCGGTGACGGCAAGGTCTGGTCGGTTCCCGTGGAGGAAGTCGTCCGCGTGCGAACCGGAGAGCGCGGGCTGGACGCGCTCTGAAGCGTGATCTAACCAGCGAGCGTCTCAACGTCGCGGTCCGGTCCGCGTGGTCTTCCACGGCGGGGCCGGATCGTCGGCGTTTGATCACCGATTGTGTCGAGTCGGCGCTCGTCGAGTTGTACGCCGAGGTGGGCGGCCCCGCAAGCGGGGTCGCCCTCGCGGCCGTCGGCAGTCTGGCCCGCAGAGAGCTTGGTCCGCGATCGGACATCGATCTGGTGCTGCTGCACAGCGGCAAGACCTCGACCAAGATCGACACGCTGGCAGGAGACCTCTGGTATCCACTCTGGGATGCGCGCATTCGCGTTGATCATGCCGTACGCACCCCGGCGGAGTGTGCCGAGGTCGCGGGGCGCGAGCTGAGTGCTGGTGTCGGCCTGCTCGATCTCCGGGTGATCACCGGTGACGCTGAGCTGGTCAAGGGCGCCCGCACGGCGTTGATCGACACCTGGCGCGGCAACGCCCGCAAACGACTACAGGAGCTGCTCGCATCACTTGACGAGCGCCTCGCCACCTTCGGTGACGCCGCCTATCTGCTCGAGCCCGACCTGAAGGAAGCTCGCGGAGGTTTCCGCGATGTGTCGATGCTGCGGGCGCTTGCTGCCAGCTGGCTGACTGATCGGCCGCACGTCGGAATCCGTGAACCGTACGAGCGGCTCCTCGACGTCCGCGACGCCTTGCACCTGGCCTCGGGCCGCACCCTCGACCGGTTGATCGCTAGTGAGACCGAAGCCGTGGCCACCCGGCTCGGTTACACCACGGCTGATGATCTTCATCGCGACGTCAGCCTGTCCGCCCGCCGCATCGGGCATGCCGTTGACGTGACCGTACGCGCGGCTCGCCAGGCGCTGCCCCAGCACCGCGTGCTCAGTTTCATCAAGCGAGAGCGCAAGCCCGACTACATCAAGGCCGATCACGGGTTGATCATCCACTCCGGCGAGGTGGGACTTGGGCCTGCGACCAACCCCAGCGATCCACTCGTTGGCCTCCGGGCGGGAGCCCTGGCCGCGCAGCGTGGGCTGGTCCTCTCCCCGGTGACTGCCGACAACCTTGGCAAGCAAGGCCAGGAGCTCCCGACACCGTGGCCCGAGGCGGCCCGGGATGCGCTGCTGGAAATGCTGTCCACCGGGCTCAACCTGCTGCCGGTCTGGGAAGCCCTCGACCTTGCCGGATGCATTGGCAGATGGATTCCTACATGGGAACCGATCCGCGCTCGGCCGCAACACAATCCGATCCATCAGCACACGGTCGACCGCCATCTGGTGCAGACCGTGGTCGAGGTGCAGCGTTACCTCACTCGGGTGGATCGGCCAGACATCTTGCTGCTGACCTGCCTCTTCCACGACATCGGCAAGCTGCCTGGCGCTGGCGTCCACCATGCTGCACGCGGCGCGCCGATCGCTCGCGAGGCGGTCGAGGCGATAGGGCTCAACCAAACCGACGCTGAGCTGGTCGAGCACCTGGTGAGGCACCACCTCACGCTCGCTGGGCTGGCTACAAAGCGCGATCACGCCGATCCCGCCACCCTGGACGCCCTGGTCGAGGCGGTACAGGGCCGCGCGGACATCCTTGACCTGCTGCGCTGTCTCACCGAGGCCGACGCCCGGGCGGCCGGGCCGGCTGCCTGGTCGCCGTGGCGGGCGCAACTGATCAACAGCCTGGCTGACCACACCGAAGGGCTATTGGTCGATGAGGGAACCCGGGTGGACGTCAGCCAGCTGGTCGACGTCGGTCTGGCTCGATCGGTCCAGCTCGACGGGCGGCCGCGGATCCGGGTGGAAACACAACCCGGCAGCGTACAGCTCGTCATTGCGGCGACCGACCGGCTCGGTCTTTTCAGCGACACGGCCGGCTTGCTTGCCTCACATTCTGTGCAGGTGCGGTCTGCAGTCCTCCACACGGTCGAAGGGGTGGCCGTCAACACCTGGCGGGTGGACAAGCAGGTGCCGACTGACTTGCCCGACACCGCGTACCTGGTCAAGCAGCTCGTACGTCTGGAGGCGGGTGAGACGGGCATCCTTGCACCGGTGCAACGCCGCGAGGCGCGCGCCCACGGCAGCGGTGCGATGCCTCATCCCTATGTCGAGCTGATCCGTGACGCGAGCGAGACAGCAGCTGTGATTGAGGTGCGAACGGGCGACCGCGCCGGACTGTTGTACGCGCTCGGCCGATCCCTGAGCGAGATCAAGTTGTCGATCCGATCGGCCCATATCAGTACCCTCGCCGGGCAAGCCATCGATACGTTCTATGTGACCGAGGTGGACGGCTCGGCACCCAGCGCGCCGCGCACCCAGGAGGCAGTCGATGTGCTGACAGTGGCGGCGGGAATCCCGGCTTCCCCCGCAGCTACGAGATAATTCCAGGCTGCTCGCGCATCACGCCTCTGGACCCGCCGCGGTCGTCGTCGCTCGCAGAGGAAGAACGCCTCCGCTCGCTCCTCGTATGTTGCTCGCTCCGCTCGCTGAGGCTGGCGCTTGTTTGCCGCTGCCTTCCTCGTTCGCTCGCAGACGAAGAACGTGTCTGCTCGCTCGCTCGTCCAGGACAGCGGCGCGCCAGCCTGGCTCCGTGCGACGGAGGCGCGATTTCCGACGCTCGCAGCCGACTCGACCCAGTTGGGTCAGGTTCGCTCAGCAATCAGATCGTCCACCTCCGCTGAGGACGGCGGTTGCGGACCACGCCGAGAGCACACGATGGACGCAGCCGCCGCGCCCCGTTCCAACGAAGCATCGAGGCCAACATCGAGTTTCACCCAGCCGTCCAGGAAACCCGCCATGAAGGTGTCGCCGGCGCCGACCGTATCGACGACCTTTGTGGGAAAGCCTGGCATCCGCGTGATGTTGCCGCCCGGCTCGACGGCGACCCCGCCACCTGGACCGAGCGTGATCACCGCGAGCCCCAGCCCGTATTGCTCGACCCACGTGCTCGCCAACTCGACTGGATCACTGCCGTCCTGGCCGCCGCTGGCCTCTGCCTTGGCAAGGAACTTGATGTCCTCATCACTTGCCTTGACGATCCCCTGACGCCGACCAACCACCCGCAGCCAGGGCTGAACCTTGCTCCAATAGACATCGGGATCAGTGATCACGGTGGGCCGCACGTTGATGTCGTAGGAGACGCCCGACTTGATGTCGCGCATCCAATCAAGCAGCACCTCTGCGCCCGGGCTCACAATGCATGACAAGGACGCGATATGCAGCCAATCATCTTCGGGCAGGTCCGGCAGGTCGTCGATCTGCCAGCCAAAGTTTGCCGTTTCGTTGAAGTGGAACGTGTAGCTAGCGACTCCCTGCTCATCCAGACTCACGACCGCGATCGAAGTGGCCTGTGAGGACTCGGTCGCAAGATCAAGGCTCACGTTCGCCTCGAGTATGTGCTGACGCAGCTGCCGTCCGAAGGCATCTCTGGATAGTCGGCCCAGAAAGTGCGTGTTGGCGCCAAGCTTTCCGAGGGCAACCGCGGAATTCATCGGCCCCCCTGCCGACAAAGCGAGCCAGGTAGAGCTGAACGAATCACTACTGTCCACGTCTGCCTGGACCAGGTCAATCAGGGCCTCTCCGCACACCACGAAGCGCGTCATGGACTCAACCTAGTGGTTCTCGCGCCGCCAAGGTGAGTTGGTTGACGTTCAGGGGCTAAGTTTGCTACCCAGCCAGCAGCCCGAGCTCAGCGCGCAACTCGGCTGATACCTCACCTCCCATCTGTAGCCACAGGGACGGAGGGAGAGCCCTTTCGCTCACCTCAGCGAGCAATCTCCCCATGGAGTAGCGCGGATCGACCTGTGCCAACCGCTCGCAGCAACAGTTCAGCAGGGCGCCCGCCCCGCTGACCCACGCGGCCATGCCCAGCAGACACAGCGGTGCCGCGGCCAACGTCGGCGGCACGTGCGCCACCACGGCACCCCACAACCGGACATGATCTTCGGCGTTACTCGGACTCATCAGCGCCCATGCCAGGTCCCGAATACGCACGTCGGTCACCAGCAGCCGTAGCAGCAGGCAGGTCCGCTCATCGAGCGCACCCGGTTCGGAGATTGCCCCATCCACCATGCTGGCCAGGAGTCGTACGGCTGCACCTGAATCGTCGAATTGTTCCAGCTCAGCCAGCAGAGTGTCGGCCAGCTCCCGCAAGCGCGGCAGGTCCTCCTGGGAGGGGCCGCTGACAGTCGCCTCGAGCTCCCGCCGGTCCGCGCGAGCGCCCAGTCCGGCAACGACTGCCGCCGCTGACAGTGGATGGGAGCTGGGATCGAACGGCGTCCCGGTGAGCGGGCAGCACTCATCGCCACAGCTGAGTGACCACCACCGACCGTGTCCGACGTAGAGCACGTCAGTCAGCTTGTGCTCGCCCAGCCGATCCATCAGCCGGGTCAGCAACCGGTGAGCCGGCAAAGGGTCCGCACTGTAGGCGACCAAAGCGAGAGCCTGAGCCCCATGCTTGTTTGTTAGCCAGTCGATCTCCTCGGCCAGTTCGTCTCCGGCCGACTCAGGGGGAAGATCCATCCGGGCCGTCAACAAAACTCGACCGGACTTGATGAACACCGCGACGACGGATTCGTCGGGATGGAAACCGACGAGGTACGGGATGATGGCCAGAAGGTCGTCTGGCCGACGGACCTTCAGCCGCGTCTGCGGCGACTGCTGGCGGCGCCGCCGTGCTGGTTTCCTGTGAGCTGATTTTTTCGAAGATGTCATGCCGTCAGGTTGCGGATGAAGAGCCGAATGTGTCGGCCAGCAACAAATCTGTGGACAGCGCAGTGGCCGAGTGGCGTTCCTGTGGACAACTGGCAGCAAGCGCGGTCTCGGCAGCGAGCCAATCCTGCGCTACGGTGGTCGGAAATGGACGAGCCCAGCGGTTCAGAAAGTACCGGGATGGGACCGACGCCCAGCGGGCCGTCATTCGTTCCCTGGGCGCCCGCCCCAGGTGACACGCCGCCCATTGGGCCGCCGCTGCCGCCTCGTACCGCTGGTTCGCTGGCCAGGCGCGCAACCAAGCTTCCGACCGTCATCACACTAGCTGTGATCTTGTTGGTGGCGACCATCGTTGCAGTGGCCAGCTCGGTTGCCAACTTCGCGGACACTCATGTGAGAGCTCCAGTCGCCAGCAAGCAACCTATCCCTCAGACGACTGCTCAAGGCGACCGGATCGAGTTCACTACCAGCGCGGGAAGCGGCCAACTCGTCTTGCTCAGGCACTTATGGCTCAGCAGCGGGCAGGTGCCACCAACATCTGGTAGTTACCTCCGGGTCGAGGTTGAACTGACCTGCACTGCGGGCTCGGTCGACTACGACCCTTATAACTTCCAGGTCTTCGACCAAACGGGCCGACTCTTCGAGACTGCGATCGAGGGCGCTGGAGATTCCATGCTGGAAACGGGCACTCTGCAGGCCGGCGAGCGGGTTCGCGGCACCATTGCGTTTGACATGCCCCACAGCGAGGCCACCCTGCTGATGAGTGACGATGCCAACCAGACGGTCACAGCACTCAAGGTCCCAGACTGATCTTTCTTGGGCGGTAGCGTCCCATTCTCTAGCGATTTTCTTTGCGGATCACTAGCTTCAAGCCCGACCACACATGGTCGATCGCACAAACCTTGACGTCGACTAGTCCACTGCTGGGCAACACGATCTCCCGGATGACGTTCTCGGTCATGTCCGTCTCGATCTTGCTCGCTCGCTTGGGCCAGGCCACCCAGATCATGCCATCTGGCGCGATGGCGGTGATCAAGGCAGGAATTTGGGAGGCAAAGTCAGCTTGGCGAGTGACGAAGATCAACACCAGATCGCGGTGATCGCCCAGCCCGCGGCTGGTTGCCACGCCATCCGGCAGCTCGCCGAGAATTGCATCCAGATTTGCCGGTGCATTCAACACCGCCATGGACATGCCAGGCTTGATGCCAAGCTTCTTCGGCAGTGGTGTTCCCGAGTATCCGACCGTCACTTCTCTAACCTCCCGGTATCAGCATGCACTGATCGATGGCTGGAAGCAGCGCTGGTAGATCGCAGGGTGTCGTGCTTGACTCGGCGACGTGACGGAAGTGGAGGCGACGCATGCCGGCGAGCCGCATTCCGGGGGCTTGGCGAATCGGCTCAACTGGCTGCGAGCCGGTGTCCTGGGTGCCAATGACGGCATCGTGTCGGTGTCGGCGATTGCGGTTGGCGTGGCCGGTGCGACGCCGCAGCTGGGTCCCATCCTTGCCGCGTCCGTTGCGGGGTTGGTCGGTGGCGCTATTTCGATGGCTCTCGGGGAGTACGTGTCGGTGAGCAGCCAGCGCGACAGCGAGCGAGCATTGATCGCTAAGGAGGAGGCCGAGCTGGCAGCGATGCCTCACGAGGAGCTGGCCGAGCTCACCAAGCTTTACCAGGACAAGGGGTTGACCCCACAAACCGCACGTCAGGTAGCCGAAGAGTTGACCGCGAACGACGCCCTCGCGGCGCATCTGGATGCCGAACTCAACATTGACCAGCACGACATTGTCAGCCCGTGGCGGGCCGCGTATGCGTCAGCCATCGCTTTTCTGATCGGCGGCCTGCTGCCAATTTTGGCGATCATCGGCTTCCCCGACGCGATTCGCATTCCGGCCACGTTTGCCGCTGTGCTGCTTGCCTTGGCGATCACCGGTGCAGCCGGCGGCTACCTTGGCGGCAGTCCGATCCTGCGTCCGACGATTCGGGTCGTGGTCGGCGGAGCGATCGCGCTCGCGGTCACGTTCCTCATCGGTCGTCTGTTGGGCACCACAGTATTGGCCTGAGGCTTGGCTGCATTTAGGCGACAGCCATGAGGCATCCGACTCGGGCCGCGTACATCCGAGCGCGATCCAGCCAGAATTCCAGTTGCCCCTCGACGTGCGCCTTGCCGGACGACTCATATGGAGAATCTGCGACCCATACAGCGGTAGCCAGCGCGCGTACCGCTTGGATGGCCGGATAGAGCCGACCGGGCCCACCGGCTCGTCGGTATCCCAAGATCAGATAGTCCACCAGCGGCTGTGGCGTTGTGCGCCAGCGCGGTGACAACCAAGCGATCATGTCGACGGCTGCGGCCAGATCCCACGCCGGATCTCCGATGCCGACGGCCTCAGGATCGATGAAGCTAATCTGCAGCGCGGGTTGGTGCTCAACCAGCACGTTGGTTGCGGTGAGGTTCCCGTGGATCCAATGCAGCTCGGTCCAGCGCTCATCGACCTCACGGGCGGCGACACGCAGCTCACAAGAGGACTCGTAGGTCCTCAGGACCGCCGAGTACACCGAGCCGGGCGACACGGTCCGCATCGAGGCTGACCGGTGCTCAGGGTTGATCACCCATGGACGTACCGCAAGCGGTGCCGACGGGCCGTGCACTGCTGTGGTATGCAGGGCGGCGATTGCCGCGCCCCATGTCTGGCAGATCTGAGCCAGCTCAGCAAGGGTGCCGCGCTGCTGCACAAGATCAGCGCCACCGAACGGGCCAACCTGGGCCACCAGCTCGGGCGCCGAGTACATTGCAACCTCCTCATGCCTGCGGGGGTGACCCGTCAAAACCTCATATGATCAGACGCCGCCGCTGATCACCTGATACGGGCTGATCCGAGTTCTCTCGAGATGATTCGAAGTCGGTCGCAATACGGTTTGGGATGAGCCGGCTGACTCAGGATTTCTGGCCGCCAGAATCTGCATAGCCCGTTTCCGGGATTTCCGGGCCGCCAGGCGGATCTAGCGGGCGATCCTGGTCGACTTGCTCGGTATCCTCGGGCGGGTCAAGCGGACTATCTGGATCGACCTCCGGCTCGGGCTTGTCAGGCTTGCTGGACGAGTCCTCAGGATCGGTCAACGGCTGAGATTCATGAATCGACATGGCTGGATGAGCCTCCTCTCACGGACTGGAGGTTACTCGCGAATACGGCGTCCCATTCCGGTGACAAGATCGAGATACCGCCAAGCAGGACGGTGTCTACCCTGGCTTGGACCTTCAGTACAGACTGGTTTGGCGGTGCCAGGCAGGCTGGACGTCAGAGGTAGTTGCTGGTGGGCACCGCTTGGTTGAGACAGACGGAAGGGTGAACGATGGTCGAACGGACGGCGCCGCGCCCTGGCTGGGCCGCCTTGTTCATGCTGCTGCTGCTCGCTGGCATGTGGGTTCTGGAGTTCCTTGATCAACTGAGTGGCCATCAGCTCGACCAGCTGGGCATCCACGCTCGCGAAGTCGATGGCATGCCGGAGATCCTTACCGCGCCGTTCCTGCACGCTGGCTGGGATCACCTGATCAGCAATTCGTTGCCGTTCCTTGTACTCGGGTTCTTGGTGCTGCTCAGCGGCCTGGCCCGATGGTTGGTTTCCTCGCTGATCATCATTGTCATCTCTGGGATGACCGCCTGGTTCCTCACGCCGATCCACACGATCATCCTCGGTGCGAGTGGGCTCATCTTTGGCTGGCTCACGTACCTCTTGGCTCGCGGCATCTGGTCCCGACGTCCAGCACAAGTGGCAGTAGCCCTGCTCGTACTGCTGGTATACGGCGGACTGATCTGGGGCGTCATACCCGGCAACGCGGGTATCAGCTGGCAAGCCCACCTCGGAGGGGCCGTCGGCGGGGTACTGGCGGCCTGGGTGTTGCATCGGCGGGCCAGCCGCCGAGTCGTCATGGCAGGACCTGTGCGCCGCTATTAGGTCCCGAGTTGTCAGAAACTGAGCGAGCTATAGCGCGCTGAGTTTCTGACAAGTCGGCTCTGGAGGGTGGCTGCAGCTTGCCACCACACCGGGGCGGCGAAACCTATGTGCACGTGGTTTCCTGACGGTCTGCATGGGTTGCAACCTGTGCAGACCGTCAGCAGGCTGTGCAGACCCCCGCTGCGAGTCGGGTCGCGAGGCTCGCGAGGTACGCCGTGTCGTCTCGAGACCACCACGACTCACGGCTACGGTGGAGCCGCCGGTCACCCGCTCGCCGCTGCGTCAGGGCCTTGCTCAATGCTCGAGGAAGGACTCCACGTGCCGAAACCCATCACGGTGGCGGTTCTCGGATTCTGGCACGTGCATGCAGCCGAGTACGCCGGGCGGATCCAGCAGCACCCTGACACCGAGTTGGTCGCCGTCTGGGACGATGATCGTGCCCGGGGACAGGCAGCAGCCGACGCTGTCGGAGTGGCTTTCGTCGACGACCTCGACGGTCTGCTCAGGCGCGACGACATCGACGCGGTAGCCGTCACCACTGCCACCAGCGCACATCACGCGATCATGTTGCGCGTCGCACAGGCCGGAAAGCACATCTTCACTGAGAAGCTCCTGGCTCCGACCGTCGACGAAGCCGAGGAGATCATTGCCAAGGCGGATGAAGCTGGCGTTGCCCTGGTGGTGTCACTCCCCCGCCTGTATGACGGATATGCCCGGGCAATCGTCGAACAGCTCGACGAGAGGCGGCTTGGCGAGCTCACCTTCTGCCGAATCCGGCTGTCTCACGATGGGGCGATCGCCGGCTGGCTGCCGGAACGCTTCTACGACCAGACGGTTGCCATCGGAGGCGCACTCAGCGATCTGGGGTGCCACCCGGTCTACCTCACCCAGCTCTTCCTCGGGACCCTCCCAGCTACGGTGAGCGCCACGTACACCTCATTCACCAAACACCAGGTCGAGGACCAGGCCGTCGTGACGCTCGGATACCCCGGTGGCGTGATCGGTGTCGTCGAAACCGGATTCCTGAGCAACAACCCGTTCACCATCGAGATGCACGGCACCCGAGCCAGCCTGGCGTACGACAGCACCGACAAGCTGCTCCGGGTGCGAAGCCTCGGTGCGAACACCTGGCAGCCGCTCCCCATGCCTCAGGACGACGCTGACGCGTTCAGCCGGTGGGTGGCTCACATCCGCGACGGCACGCGAGCCGATGACAATCTGACCCGGGCAGTCGAGCTGACCCGCCTGGTATCGGCGGCCAACGCCGCAGCAGCTACCGGTACGACGGTGCGCTATCAGATGGAGGCAGCGTGAGCACGATCAAGGTCGGCGTGCTGGGTGGCGGCGGCATCCTGGACGCCCATATTCGGGGTTACCGCGCCTACGCCAATGCCATCGAGGTGGTTGCCGTGGCCGATGTGGTGGAGGAGACCGCCCGTAGGCGCGCGGCCGAGCTGGACGCGGCAACGTACACCGACTTTCGGCAAATGATCTTGGAGGCAGACCTCGACGCCGTCGACATCTGCTTGCCGCATTACCTGCACGCCGAGGCCATCGTGGCCGCTGCTCAAGCAGGAAAGCACATCTTGTGCGAGAAGCCGCTCTGCCTAACTGTGTTGCAGGCAGACGAGGTGCAGCAGGCCGTCAGTACGGCGGGTGTGACCTTGATGTGCGCTCACAACCAGCTCTATCTGCCCGCGGTGGCCAAAGCAAAGCAGCTGCTGGATCAGGGCATTCTCGGCACGGTCTACGAAGTTCGCACCACCGACAGCTTCTACAACGACTTCGACCCGCAGAACATGGGCTGGCGCGCGAGCGCTGCCACGAGCGGAGGCGGTGAGCTGATGGACACGGGCTACCACCCGACCTACCTGATGCTGCACCTCGCGGGAGGCTCACCGGTCGAGGCCACCGCCCTGCTGTCACGGCACCGGCTGCGCTTCATGGAGGGTGAGGACTCGGCTCAAGTGCTGGTCCGCTTTGAGAACGGGGTCGTCGGCCAGCTGGTCACGAGTTGGGCGTACGACCCGCCGCCGGGAACGCAGAGATTCTCCGTCGTCGGGGAACTCGGCTCGCTGCGAAGCGATGGCAGGTCGCTGACGGTAACCCTGCGCGGATCGAGTAGCCAAACCTATGACTTCGAGGACGTGGACACCTACGCGTACGAAATCGGACAGTTTGCTGACTGCTTGCGCTCCGGCATACGCCCGCTGCACACCGAGAAGGAGGGCATCGACGTGCTGTGCCTCATCCTTGCTGCCTACGAGGGTGCGCGGAGTCGGACCATAGCGCCCGTTTTCAGGGGTTCTGAGCTCTGAGCAAACCCGGCCGGAAAACACTCGTGCCTCCCACCAGAGGCGAGAGGCACGAGCACATTCCCCGAGCGTGAGCGGCCGTGGGCCAAACAGCGAGTGCTCTACTCGCTGACTGCGAAGCGCGTTCTGCGCGCCTCACCGGCAACGTGAAGACCACTCACCCGACCACACCCCGACGTTCCCTCCCCCATAGAGGAACGTTCAGAATGAACGCTGTCGAAGGGCGATGCCCGTCATTTGTTGGCTAACCAACTCCTGACACAGCAAAAAATTAGCGGGACCGCCAAAATGTGTCGACCCCCAAACGCCGATTTGTCCTCTTCTGGACATGTCAAAAAGCGGACATTTCATCGGATCTGGGTTGCCTCGCGAAACAAGCCCCCCGCTGACTCCTGCTGCATAGCGCGGACCACGCTACAGCAAATTGCTAGCCCCCGAGAAGCCCTCGTATCTCCTCAGCTGAGAGCGCCGCAGCTGCCAGCGCTTCACCGCCTACGACCGATTCGAACAGTTCCTCCTTACGCGCCTTCAGATCCATCACCTTCTGCTCGATGGTGTCCTTTGCGACCAGTCGATACACCATGACGGTCTTTGTCTGGCCGATCCGATGCGTGCGATCCACCGCCTGAGCCTCAGTAGCTGGGTTCCACCACGGATCGAGCACGAAGCAGTAATCGGCCTCAGCGAGATTGAGACCGAAGCCGCCCGCCTTCAGGCTGATCAGGAAAACTGATGCGGCTTTGTCCCGGAATCGCTGGATCACCCGCTCGCGGTTCCGGGTCCGGCCGTCGAGGTACGCGTACGAGATGTCTGCCTCCGCCAGCCGAGTCCGGATCCTGCTCAAGAAGGTCGTGAACTGACTGAAGACCAGCGCTTGATGGCCTTCTCCGACCAGCTCGCTCAGGTCTTCCAGCAGCACCTCGATCTTTGCCGCCGGCACGCCACTGTCAGCGTCGTCGACCAACGCCGGATCGAGGCTGAGGCGGCGCAGCAGCGTCAGCGAGCGGAGCACGGTGAAGCGGTTGCGGTCGAGATCTCCGATCAGCCCCAAGACCTTCTGCCGTTCTCGCTGCAGGTGCGTTTGATAAATCCGCCGGTGCTTGGGGTGAAGCTCGACTTCGACAACCTGCTCCTGCTTGGGCGGCAGCTCGGCGGCGACGCTCTCCTTGGAGCGGCGCAGCATCAGTGGCCGGATTCGCCGGCGCAGCTGACGCAGTCGAGTGGCGTCCATGCTGCGCTCGATTGGTCGCCGGTAGTACTCGCCAAACCGATCGGGATCCGGGAAGAGGCCCGGGGCGGTAATCGAGAGCAGCGCCCAGAGGTCCATCAGGCTGTTTTCCAGTGGGGTGCCGGTGATGGCCAGCTTGAAGGGAGCCGCGATGCGGCGCGCGCACTGGTAGGTCTTGGCCCGATGGTTCTTCACGAACTGTGCCTCGTCCAGGATCAGTCCGGCCCACTCCAGCTCGGTGAGCTTGTCGTTGTCGATCCGCAGCAGGGCATAGGAGGTGATCACCACGTCTGCGGCGGCGACAACCTCAGCACTCGGCGCGCCGCGCTTGGACCGAGACTCGGTGAGGCAGACGACTCGGAGGTCGGGTGCGAACCTCGCCGCTTCGGTCGACCAATTGGAGACCACGCTGGTCGGCGCCACGACGAGGAAGGGCGGCTGCTCAGGACAGCTCTGCCGGGCATGGCAGATGAGCGCCAGCGCTTGGAGGGTCTTACCAAGACCCATGTCGTCAGCGAGGATGCCGCCAAGTTGATGCGTCCACAAGAAGCGCAGCCAGCGGTATCCATCGAGCTGATACGGCCGCAGCGTGGCCCGCAGCGTCTCCGGAACCTCAACATCAGTGATCGAGGACACGTCGATGAGGCCGCGTACGGATTGCTCCCAGCGAGCTGACTGGTCAATCGCGACGCCCAGGCTTTGGAGGTCGTCCCACAAGCTTGCCTGAAACCGGTTGATGCTCAGCTCGGGTCGATGGCGATCCTGCAGCGCCTTGGACTCTTCGATCAAATCGCGCAGCTGGGTGAACTCCGGTCGGTCCAAGGAGAAATAGACCCCCGTTTCCAAGATCAAGAAGTCCTTGTCCTGGGTGAGGGCGACGAACAGATCCTCGAAGGGCACCACCTCGCCGTCGATGGAGACCTTGATGCGCAGGTCGAACCAGTCGGCAGAGTTGGCACGCTCGACGGCCGCCACCTGAACGCTCGGCTGAGAGCTGGTCTTGCGGTACTCCCGTACCTCCCCCTCCAGCTTGACCCGCATCCCGGCAGCTGCCAGCTGCGGCAGCACCTGCTCAACGAACCTCAACGCCGCCATGCCGTCTAGCAGCACGTGCGGAGCCGGCTGCTGAGGGAGTTCCTTGCTGCGGTTTGCCAGCTGCGGAATATCTGCGTACGGCAGCGGCAGCTCCGCCAGCTTGCGCTGCTCTTCGGCGAGGTCACGGATGCCGTGCCGCTCAGGTGGCTCGTCGATTGGGTACGCCGCGGCGCCCCCAGGGCTGTCGTAGTGCACCATCCAGTCGAGGCGCACCCGATGCTCAGGCCGAAAGCTCACCACGAGGCCAATGATCGGTTCGACATAGTCAGGCAGCCGAACGGATAGGTCGGTGGACGTGATGCTCATCTTCTGACGCAACCGCGGGATGAAGTCGGCCAAGAAATGAGCCTCGTCCTCCGGCGGAATCACGAGTGAGTGAGGATCAACGACGAGCTGCCGCAGTTCGCGGCTCAGCAGCTGATCCAGTCGCGCCACGATCAGCTTCTGTACGCCGGCAGCCTCCTCGCTCACGTAGAAGATTCCGTGGGCCGGATCGCCAAGGACACCAAGTGCTGATAGGTCCAGCTCCTGATCATCAAGCAGCACCCGGGGCCCCACCAGCACCCCGATGGCTGGATCCCGGCGAACGTCGAGGGCCACCGACGCGCCCTGCTCGGTGCGGATCGGACCGAGCAGGGGTTTGGCGGCAAGGATGGTGAGACCGACCGTGGCCGCCTGGTCGAGCAGTCCCCAGAAAGCGCTGCTGACAGTGCCAAGCGATAGCCAGGCGCTGCGGGGCAAGGCATATCGTGCACTTGCTCCGGCGGCCGCGCGGAACTGCAGCAAGAGCTCGCGCTGCTCGGCCACATAGGAGCGGGCGACGAAGTCAAGATCATCCCAGGAGATCCCTGAGCGAACCCATCCGCCGCTATGGCTTCGTCGTGCGGGGCGGATGCGCAGATCCTGACGCCCGAGGTAGCCCCGAAACGCGGGAATCCGCTCAACACCGAATTCCAACGCCAAGGGGGCGACATCAGCGGGCGGCACAGCCGGACCGGTAGCGAGCAGCTTGTCCAGCGTCCTTTCCCACTCCGGTCGTTCGACAGTCGTCCCAGCGACCAGGTGGCGAGCGACGATCAGCACAGCGGCGGCATGTTTGCAGTCGCTCACAACTGGACAATTGCATTGGCTGCGATAGACGCTGACGGTGCCTGATCGGGAGCTGGCCAGGAAGACCGTTACGGCGTAGTCATCGCGCACCGTGCCCTTGACCCGGCCTGTGACCGTCAGGGCGTCGGCATCGACGTTCACGTCGTAGACATGCCCCGATTTGGCGTAGACCATGGCTCGGGCAAATGCCTCGTGGCCGACCATCTGGATGATCGCTTCATGGCCCAGAAGCGAATTCCACGATGCCACCACGCCTTGCACCTTAGTCGCGCGTACCCACAATTCAGTGCCTGCGCACATCGCCTCGGATACCCCGGAGGTGCTGCGTCAGAACCAAATGGGAGAGTAGGTCGACGGTGCCATTTCAGGCTTAGGTTTCAGCAGCTCGGAAGCGGGCATAAGGAACTCGCAAGCGGACATACAACGACGTAGGGAGGATCAATCAATGAGCGAGTCAACACAGGGTCCCAGCGAGGGTGTCGAGGATCTTGAGGGCCCGGCGGACGGCGGCGCCGAGGGGATCCCGGGCATCCGTGATGGTGGAGCTGACGGCAGCGCCGACGGGGCATTAGGTGGCCGCGACGGTGGAGCAGATGGCGGAGCCGATGGTGGAGCAGATGGCGGAGCCGATGGTGGCGCAGATGGCGGAGCCGATGGTGGCGCAGACGGTGGAGCCGATGGTGGAGCAGACGGTGGAGCCGATGGTGGCGCAGACCGCGGAGCCGATGGCGGCGCAGACCGCGGAGCCGATGGTGGCGCAGACGGTGGAGCCGCTCGCTGAGGAATCCGTCCTCAATCGACTCATTGCCGTCGATCGCGATCAGTTCGCACGCCACTACTGGGGGCAGCAACCGTTGCTGTCAGCGGCCGCCGATCTCCCAAGCGGATTCATCGAATTGCTCGATGCGAACGCCATCGACGAGCTTGTGTCGCGGCGCGGTTTGCGGACGCCGTTTCTACGGGTGGCCAAGAACGGCACGACTTTGGCCGACAATGCCTTCACCTCGCCCGGCGGCGTCGGTGCGGGAATTGCTGACCAGGTAAACGAGGACAAGCTGGTCCGGCTTTTTGCCGACGGTTCGACCCTGGTGCTGCAGGCCTTGCATCGCGTTTGGCCGCCTGTTGTTGAGTTCTGCCAGCAGCTCGCCGCCGAGCTTGGCCATCCGGTGCAGGCCAATGCGTACGTGACGCCGCCACAGAACCAAGGCTTCAGCGCTCACTACGACGTACATGACGTCTTTGTTCTGCAAGTTGAAGGAGAGAAACGGTGGCGGATACATCCGCCTGTCCTGGTATCGCCGCTACGCGATCAGCCTTGGAGCGACCGCAAGACTGACGTTGAGAAAAGGGCTGAAGAACCACCTCTGATCGAGGCGGTGCTGAAACCGGGCGACTGCCTCTATCTCCCGCGCGGATATCTGCACGCTGCGACGGCGCTCGGCGGGGTGAGCACTCACCTGACTCTTGGCGTCCATGTCTGGACCCGCTTCGCGCTCGCGCAGCAGCTGATGGAGCAAGCTTTGCGGACCGTCGGCAATGATCCAGTGATCCGCGCCTCCCTGCCGCTGGGAGTGGACGTGTCAGACCCACGTGAGATGGGCTCGGACTTCGATGTCGTCACGGCCATACTGGCGGACGCCGTCGAGCACGCAGATCTTGATCAGATGTCTCAGTCGCTGTTGCAGAATGCGCGGCTAAACCAGCGGGCGGCGCCGATCGGCCCACTCAAGCAGCTTCGCGATGCCGATACGCTCACCGCCGACACGCAGATCGTGCTTCGCCGCCATCTGGCCGCATCTCTTGATCACACCGGATCCCGCAGCGTTATGCGCAGTCGCGCCGGTGACCTAGCGGTGGCCGAGGACGATGTCGGGCCACTCAAGGCATTGCTGACCAACGGTGTAGCCGCGGCTGGTGATCTTGGCGTGGAGCTTGCGCGGCGCCTGCTGGTCGCCGGCTTGGCCATCGTGGAGTGAGTGAGCCAGGTTCGGCGTTCCGGTGTGCGGACGCAGCGCGAGTACGAGCGGATCCGCTGACAGGTTCGGCGCCGCCGGCGCGCCGCTGGCTGCTGCTGGAGCATCCGGGTCCCTGGCGGATCGACGCCATCGCCGGCGCTGGGATTGAATCTGATGTTCTCTCCACCTTGGTGGAAAAGGCCGGCTCGGCAACGCGAATTCTGCTCGTTCGCCGGCCTGGGCGAATTGACCGGCGGACACCACGCCGATGGATTCTGGCTGCCCTGGACTCAGCCACCTTTACCGGTCGCTGGCGGGACGATCACGATCTGCTGGACGCCGCTGAGGCTCTGACCGTCGCCTCCCCGCCACTAGAACCACCCCAGCCCGTGATCCTCGTGTGCACCCACGGCGTACACGACGTCTGCTGTGCGCTTCGGGGCCGTCCAGTGGCTCAGGCTCTAGCATCCCGATGGCCGGAGCTGGTGTGGGAATGCACTCACATTGGCGGCGACCGGTTCGCTCCGAATGTGGTCCTGCTTCCCGACGGTTTCTACTACGGCAATCTCGACCCGAACAGCGCGATGGCCACGGTCGAGGCGCACCTGGCGGGTACCGTGCTTGCCGACCGGCTCCGCGGCATGGCGCGCTTCCTGCCGCCGATTCAGGCAGCCGTCATTGCCGCGTACCAGCGCTATGGGCCACTCAGACCCTCAGATGTGACCGTTCAGACCAGCCAGCACATCGGGCCCTACCACGGGCACGGCTCGGAGACCATCGTCGATCTGCTGATCGAGCCTCGACAGGAAATGATCAAGGTACGGGTGCTGGCGGTCCGGCGACCCGACGCCCAGCTGACCTGCCGCGCAACCCGCGAGACGCCAGCCACCGAATATCGGGTCATTGACTTTTCATCCTCAGGTTGACCGACTGGTGGCACTAGATTTGGCTGCCCGGCAAGTGGCTGAAACCGCAATGAAATCGCGCCAGCTATCGTGTCGTTTGCGACCGCTTCCCTGATGTTCAACTCTGAGGAGGCAGACCGTTGCCGGTTCTGCATGTTTCCGTTACCTCACCACTTCCGCCTCAAGAAGCCCTGCAGCGACTTACCGATTTCAGCCCCGCAAGAGCTGAGGCATGGGCTGACGTCGACGACGACAACTTGATCGTGCACGACAAGGGCGCTGGCTGGGCCGAGGTCACAGAGGGCAACAAGCTCGGATGGGAGCGGGAGCGCTACACATGGGATGCTGCGGCCGGTACCGTCTGAGCGGTCACCGTGAACTCCAACATCTGGGCACCAGGTAGCGGCTGGAACTACACGATCATGTCGGAAGGCAGCGGCAGTCGCGTGGAGATACAGCGGTCCGGAAGGGTTACCGAATCAAGGGAAAGCTGGTCGGCGCTCTGTTATCGCTGTTCGGCAAGCGCTTGATCAGGTTCCAGCACCGCGGCTGCCCTCGACGATCGTTGAAGTGATGGGCCGCGTCGGCGGCGGATACGCCTCACGCAGTGGCAGCTTCCTCAGACTAACGATGATCGACTTTCGGCTTGTCCGCCAGACACTCGGCCAAGATGATCATGACCCTTCGTTCGGCAACACCAGCCGTTGAGAATAAGGTCAATTCCATGGCGACCGAGGTCGTCACGGCCAAGGCGTCCGGACGCATTGCCGAGCGACCTCAGCTGATCAGTGCCGTCGGAGAGCAGTGGAGGATTCATCCGAACGAGAGGAGCAAGATGGCAGCGAAGTTCGAGCTGTACAAGAGCTCTAATGGCGAGTACCGGTGGAGGCTCAAGGCGACGAATGGGCAGGTCATTGCGACCGGTGGCGAAGGCTACTCCTCCAAGGCCGCCGCGCAGGGTGGTATTGAATCGGTGAAGCGGCTGGCCGCATCTGCCCCGATCGAAGAGGCTTAGGGGCGTCGCCCTAGCCCCGTTCAGCTTTCCGAATCAGGCGAGGCTTGGGCGGCCCACAGGTCAGGCCCGAAGACTTCATAACGGATCCGCGCCGCCGGTATCCCTCGATCGAGCAACGTCGACCTAACAAGCCGCATGAACGGCAGCGGGCCGCAGGTGAAGACATGAATGTCGTCCGGCAGCGGGATGTCAGACAAGTCGATGAAGCCTTGGCGAGAGCGGGTGTCGCCCTCATCGACTGATTCGTACCAGCTGTAGGCGGTGAAGTCGTCGATCTCCCGCCCGAGATGCAGAACTGTTTCGCGCAGCGCGTGATCTTGGGCGCGCCGGTCGGCGTGGGCGACAATGACTTTCCGTTGCGGCTGCGTGCGAGCAACGTGTTCGACGATGGGCAGCACCGTCGTGATACCCGCCCCAGCACTGGCCAGTAAGAGCGGCGAGTCGGTCGGCGTCAGCACGAAGTCGCCGGCCGGGGCACTGACATCGAGCACGTCTCCGACCTTGACCTGATCATGGAGATAGCTCGAGACACGGCCGTCTGGAGCCCCGTTCACTCCTCGGACCCGCCGAACGGTGATCTGCAACCGGGTCCGCACGGCAGTAGAGGAGACCGTGTACTGCCGCGGTTGCCGATCGCCATCGGGCAGGTCGACGAATACCGAGACGTACTGTCCCGGTGCGATGGCTGGGGGAGGACCGCCGTCTGTTGGTTCGAGGACGAGGGAGATGACGTCGGCAGTTTCCTCGATGCGGCGTACGAGACGGTACGGGCGGGTCGGCTGAGAAGGATCCACGGTCGCCTGCTGGTACAGCCGCGCTTCCTCGGCGACCAGCTGAAGCCCGAACAGCCAATAGACCTCGCTCCAAGCCGCAGCGATCTCCGGTGTCACGGCGTCGCCGAGAACCTCACCGACGGAGGCCAGCAGGTGCTCGCCGACAATCGTGTATTGCTCAGGACGGATGCCCAGGGATACGTGTTTGTACGCGATGCGCCGCATGACGTGATCGAATGACGGCGCCTCCGGATCGATCAGTTGCACGGCGTACGCGACAACCGAACCTGCAAGGGCTTTGCTCTGCTCGCCGGTGGCTTGATTTCCTTGGTTGAACACGCGCAGCAGCTCAGGATGGGCGGCGAACATGCGTGGATAGAAGCGGGCGGTGATCTCGTCGGCATGCGCAGCCACGACCGCCGCGGTTGCCTGCACCACCCCTAGCGATTTCTCCGACAAGAGGGACGGTCTCGGGATCTCGGTGATAGTGGACACGGCGCTTCTCCCTTCACTGCGCGGGGCGGTGGCTCACTACGGTATTGCTGTAGCGCCGGGCTGCGGCAGGGACTTTTGGCCTAGATCGGTGCGCATTGGAACCAGTACTGCATGCCAACATCAGGAGGCTCACAGTGGCGAAGTTGATCTACTCGGCGATTAGCTCACTCGACGGGTATGTGGCGGATGCGGAGGGCAATTTCGACTGGAGCGCGCCGGACGAAGAGGTGCACACGTTCGTCAACAATCTTGAGCGGCCGATCGGTACTTACCTGTACGGCCGTCGGATGTATGAGGTGATGCGCTACTGGGAAACCGCGCCGACGGGCAATCGCGAGCCGTCAGCGGAACAGGAGTACGCGAGGATTTGGCAGGCAGCGGACAAGATCATCTACTCCAGAAACCTGGAGGCTGCATCAATCGCGAGAACCAGGATCGAACGGGAGTTCGACCCCAACGCGATCAGACAACTCAAAGCCGCTGCGGCTCGCGACCTCTCGGTGGGCGGTCCCGCGCTCGCAGGCCAGGCACTGAAGGTCGGTCTGGTCGACGAGTGTCACCTGTTCCTCTCCCCCATCGTCGTGGGAGGTGGTACGCGGGCCTTCCCGGACAATGTCGGTGTCGAGCTGGAATTACTGGACGAGCGCCGTTTCGGGAACGGTGTCGTGCATCTGCATTACCGCGTGATGGGGTGAGGACGCAAAGTCCGCGCCGGTCGGAAATTTGACCACCTGTCGCCGCATCCGTGCCGAAAAGTCCGCACTGGTCGGAAGAGAGGAGCCACGAACCCGTCACATCACGGCGTGATCGGCTCACCCCAACAGTACGGCCCGACGTTCGGGGCTGCGGAGAGTCCGGCCGACAACGACGGCCAGCATGATCACGATGGCGATCACGGCGGCATTGCGTATCGAATTCGAATCCGTGGCCACCGCCACCGCAAGCAGCGCCCAGCAGGCAGTGAGGAGGAAGCCGAGGACCGCGACCAGTCTGGAAACAACAAAGAGCGACATGATCGTTGCGCCCAACACCAGCGCCACGCCGATCTCGTTCGCCCAGCGCGCGGAGGCTGGCATACCCCAGGAGCGGAAAGTTGTGGCGAAGCCGGCTGCCGCCGCCAAGGTCGCCCACCCGAGGTAGATCATCACCGGCAATCGAAGAAAGACTTCCTCCGCCGTGCTGGATGCCGGTCCTACTAGCAAGAAGCCTCGAGCGGCGAAGACCAGGTAAATAACCAAGATCACAATCAGGATCTGGGCGAACCAGATCATGCGGGTCCCGAAGATCGGCACCCAGAGCGCGCTCGCGGTAAACGCGCCAAATAACCACCAACCCGTCAGCCGGTGGACCGTGCGCTCCTGCTGGCTCGGCAAAAGTTGATAGACGGCAAGAGCTAGACAGGCCACGTAGATCAGCCCCCAAACGGCGAACGCGTAGTCCGCCGGGGTCACGGGGCTGATGTTGGCGTCGGAGATCGCGCCGATGTTGGAGCTCGGTCCGAGCGCCCACGTTGTCAGCGGGGCTGCCGCGGCTTGACCCACTGCCATTACGGCGACCAAGACGGCACGGACACGATCACTAGTACGAGCCATGGCCCACATTGTGCCTGTCGAATTCGGGCTCGTGGCCCCAATGCTGCCAATAAGTTAGGGAGTGGACGCGAGTGGCGCAGCTGCCGGCCGAAATGCGCGCCGCCAGCCCACTAGAGAAGCTAGCTAGCTGGCCTAACCGGTCTGCTGGTCACGCCAGCTTGATGTTGGCTGTTGCTCGATCAGATCACTGCAGCGACGAGTGCGATGAGCGGTGGCACGCCCTGAGCCAACGCCCCACCGAGACCCTTTCCCCGGGGCCGACTCATGGCCAGGCGATCGGAAGCGAAGAGTGCGATACCGGCCAGGAACGCAAAAAGGCACAGATAGATGACCAGTGCTCGACCAACAGCCTCATTGCCATTCATCCAGGCGATCACGCCGCCGACGAGACCGCAGGCAATGAACAAGTTGTAGAAGCCGACGTTGAACGCCCACAGACGTACCGGCGGAACATCGGCTGTTGGAATGGCGAAGACGCCGTCATGCACGCCAGGCCGTCGGAATAGCAGGGTTTCCCAGGCGAAGGCAAGGAGATGTACCACCGCTGCCACCAGCGCAAAGATCCACACGACGACCGTCACGAGACAGGCTCCAGGTTGTCAGCATCGAAGCCGGCAACAGTTACATCATGGCGACCCAGGACCTCCTGGATCTGCTCTGCAACCTCTTCGACCGGCCGCCCACGGGGCACCGCAGCGTCAAGATCGGCGTGAAACCTCCCCATAGCGCCGCTCATGCTCACAGCCAAGAATTTCGCCGTCGGGCTGAGCACCGTGAAGGTATGCAGCGCTCCCGACGGAATGGTGATCGATGAGCCTGGCCCAAGATCAAAGGCCTCATCCTCAACTTGGACGATCATGCGGCCGCTGAGGGCGTAATAGGCCTTGGCCCAGCCAGTGCGGTGCAGCGGCGTGGCCGGTCCGCGCGGCGCATCTACCTCGAAGAGCTCGTACTGATCATCGGTGTGTCCCGCATCGATCTTGATCGTGAGGACCGCATCCGGGGCGGTCAGCTCGATACCTTCGCCAGCGGCACTGTGTTGAACCAGATGTGTCATAGCAGCGAAACTAGGTTCGCCGCTCGATCCAGTCGATCCCAGAATTCTGGGAATGCCTAGCTGCAGAAACAGTGAAACAATCTCGTTGTGTGGGATGAGCGGGCTTACCGCGCCCGCGGAGATATCGCGGCAATGGCCGCCGCAGGACTCGGCGTCAGTGACCTTTACGCCGCGGCGATCAGCCTGATCAGCGAGCGGGTCAGTGCCGAGCTGACCTGCTGGGTCACGATCGACCCGGAAATACTCGTGCTCAGTAGCGTGACCAACGGCGAGCCACAGGTAGCACCGGAATACGAGCCGCGCCTAGCCGAGTCGGAGTATTCCGCCGACGAGCCACACAGATTCGCCACTCTGGCTCTCCGCAAGACGCCCTTGGCCAAGCTCTCTGATATGCCGGAGCGTGACCGCAACCGGAGCCTTCGATTCAACAACGTGTGGCGCCCTCTCGGCGTGGACGAGGAACTTCGCGTCCTCTTCCTCGCCGACGGAACGTGCTGGGGGGCGGCCGGCATGGTGCGTACGGGGCAGGACTTCAGCGCCCGCGAAACTGAGTTCCTCACCGCGGTCGCGCCGACCATCGCAACAGCGACCCGGCTGGCAGTGCGCTCGGAGGCGACAGGCCAGAAGGCGGGTGGCCATCCGGCGATCATGGTCGTGAGTCCGCAGGGCGAGCCTCGGGCGGTCACACCGGCGGCCCGGGAGTGGCAAGACCGGCTGGAGGAGATCGCACCAGGCCGATTCACGGTGATGATGCAGGTCATGGCGAGCGGTGCCCGTACCGCAGCCTCGGGCGGTTTCCGCGCCCGGCTACGAGTCGCGCACGGCCAATGGGCCATCCTCCACGCAAGCCCGCTGATCGGTGGGGACGATGAACAGATCGCCGTCGCCATTGAGCCGGCAACCGGCGATCAGCTCATTGGGCTGCTGCTCACGGCGTACGGTCTGACAGCGCGCGAGCGGGACATCTGCCGTGAGGTGATGGCCGGGCATTCGACCGCAGACATTGCCGGCCGCCTTTTCATCTCCAGCAACACGGTGCAAGATCATCTGAAGTCGGTGTTCGGCAAGGTCGGCGTACGCAGTCGTGGGGAGCTGGTCGCTCGGCTGCGGCCAGACGGCTCATCGCAGCCGGAGCGGGTGACTCAGCCCTTGATGTGACGGGCCAGCAGTGTGAGATCGGCCGGACTTAAGCGGTCACTCGCGTTCAAGTGGTGCCAGTAGGGGTACGGCAATGGCTGGGCGCTGACCTTGTCTAACCGGTCCACCTCCTCGGCCGACAGCGTCAGGTCGGCGGCTGCGAGGTTGTCCGCAAGCTGCTCCTCGGTTCGGGCGCCGACGATCACTGTGGTCACCGCCGGTTTGCCCATGGTGTAAGCCAGCGCGACCTGGGCCGCGGAGACGCCGTGGTCGGCACCGATGGCCACGAGCTCCTCGATAGTGTCGTAGAGCTTGTCTTCGTCGTACACGGGCGGCTCACTCCACTCCGTGAGGTGACGACTACCCGGCGGCGCCTCCACGCTGCGGCGGTACTTGCCGGACAGCAGGCCGCCGGCGATCGGGCTCCAGACGAGGATGCCGAGGCCCTGGTCCACCGCCAGCGGCACCAGCTCGTTTTCGATGTCGCGAGCCTGCAGCGAGTAGTAGTACTGCATGCTGACGAACGGTGTCACACCCTCGCGATCAGCGATCCACAGCGCCTTCATGAGCTGCCATGCGGCGTAGTTTGAGCACCCGATGTAGCGCACCTTGCCCGACTGCACAAGGTGATCGAGCGCGTGCAGCGTTTCCTCGAGGGGGGTCTGCCCGTCCCATTCGTGTACCTGGTAGAGGTCGATGTAATCGGTGCCAAGTCGACGAAGGCTGGCCTCAGCGCCGCGGATGATGTGGTGCCGCGACAGGCCGGCATCGTTGGGACCGTCACCCATCTTATTCCGCACCTTGGTCGCGATGAGCACCTCGTCCCGATCGGAGCCGAGCGCCTCGCCCAGGATTTCCTCCGACAGGCCGTTGGAATACGCGTCGGCCGTGTCGAACAGATTGACACCGGCGTCGCGTGCCTGCCCGATCTGCTTTCGCGCGCCCTCGACGTCGATGTGGCCGACGGGTGAGGCCCACCCGGTGCCCCCAAATCCCATAGTGCCGAGAGTGATGGTCGAAACACGGAGGCCGCATCGGCCGAGCTGTCGATACTCCATGCCGCGGAGTCTAGGGCCTCGGCCTGGCAAGGCTGCGTCAGGTTGGTGCCCACAGCTCCGTGGCGTCGCTTACTGCCCCGCCCGTCCCCAGAGTCAGCAGCAGGGCGGCAGCGATGATCGCTACCGCCCTGCTGTGCGGTGCATGTCAGGCGAGCCTGGGCTCGCGGACGGCGAGCCTACGGGTTGGCGCGGACCTTGACGATCTTGACCAGCGTGCCCGGCGGGGGCGGCTTCTCGCTTCCTAGCGTGGCGGCCCAGAGCGCGCCGCTCCGGTCGGTCTCCACCGCTACCACGCCCGGCAGGCTGACGTACTTGTGGGCCTTGCCGAGCTTGACCACTGAGATCTGGCCGCCGAACAGCTCAGCCACGAAGATCTTGCCGTGCTTGCCGAGCGCGAGGTTCGTAGCGCCGAGGAATCCGGTGGCCACGAGCTTGATGTGCCCGTTGTGCGGGTTCACTCGGTAGACCTTGCCGCGGGCGCCAAGACTCGGATCTTCCGGACCGCCTGGCAGCGTGGTGACGTACAGGTAGCCGTCGCGGCCGACCTCGACATCGGTCGGCACCGCCTCGAACTTGTACGTCTTGCCCACCACGCAGTCCGGCAGGGGCGGGACTTGCGCGTCCGCGAACTCCTGAGTGATCTTGGCCGGCTGGCTCGGCAGCACGGCCAAAGTACGGATCTTGCCACGATTCGTCACCCACAACAGGTCGTTGCCGCCCGCGTCGGCGACCACCCATTTGTTCTTGTATCGGGCGACCGAGTATGCGTGGGAATCCACCAGGCCCTTGTAGCTGACCTGATCACTGAATACGCCTTTAAGTGCGTCTTTCACGCACGTGGACGGGTGGCGGACACCGTAATGCACGTGCTGATCGGGGTTGTTCGCCTTCTCGTAAGCCAGCGTGTCCGCCTCCACATGTGACCCGTGAGGCCCGTTGATGTTGAGGCGGCTGTCAGTAATCGGCGGCGGCTCACCGCCCTCTGTCGGGGGGCCACTCTTTGTGGTGGTGTAAGCCAGATAGTGACCGTTCTTGGAGAATGCC
>Ga0307295_10000008_pt1 | contig 56419 bp, 85 predicted proteins | sample ER_DNA_152_FD_194481 | JGI IMG/M metagenome (GOLD analysis project Ga0307295, IMG submission 194481) | Bulk soil microbial communities from the East River watershed near Crested Butte, Colorado, United States - ER_DNA_152 | ecosystem: Environmental > Terrestrial > Soil > Floodplain | place...
CGAGGTCACCTTGACCGGCGAGAGGTCGACTGCCATCTGGCGGAGGTAGAAGTCCTCGCAGACGACCTTGGCTGAGGGCCAGGACAGCACAAGCTCGATCATCTGGTCCACCTGGCTCTCCCAGGGGCCAACGAACTCGCCCGCCGACCAGTGTGCGACGTTCTCAAGGATCTTGTACTCAGGGTCCTCGATCGCCTCCCGGTAGACCGACATCACCGCCCAGCCGGTCGTCCCTCCGGGGTCGAATGAGGCGCATGAGTAGAAGTCCTCATCCATCTTCGCCCCCGTCCGCGTTCACCGTCCACGGTGCCGCGCCGACATTGATGATCATCGCTTCTACCCGTAGCCCGCCCTGCTCCAGCGCCTCCGGTAGCAACTCCTTCAGGCCCTCAATAGGCAGTGGGCCATCGGTGAATCCCGTCAATACAAGCTGGAACGGCTTCCATCCCGTCACGCCCTCGGGCTCCACGACAAAGAAAGACTTGTGGCGGATAGGCTCAGTCGTCATAGCGCCTCCAGGGCTGCGGTGAGTATGGTTGCGCCGATCCCCACTAGGAGAAGGGCAGCGCACACGGCGACCCACCAGCGCCACCCGGAGTCCCAAACACTCTCCGGTGTCTCGTCTGGATTTGGTACCTCTCGCCAGCGCACACTGCCCTCCCATAAAGATCGGCTCCAGACCTGAGGCTAGGACTGGAGCCGCGTTGCCGGAAGTAACCGTTACGGCGATTCGTCACCGAACGCCGAGGCCGGACCCTCTGCCCGCCACACGCCAGCCGCGTCACGGGACACAGGCAGCGTCTCGGCCGCATGGCGTGAGCCAGGCCCCGGCTCAGCCTGCGGCACTGCTACCCGAAGCTCATCGAACGGCACCCCGTGCAGCTTGGCCAGCGACCAGACGATCCAGTCCCTGTCCTCCGCAGTCGGGCACATGCACACCTCGCGGAGCCCTCCCACGGCGTCCTGTGTGAAGATGGCATTACCCAGCCACCAGATCTTAGCCAACGGCGTCATCGCAGTCATCTCTTCCTCCCATCAGGCCCATATAGGGCCACAGACTAGCAACACGAACAGAACAGCGAACACTAGGAGCGTGGCGGATTCCCAGGACAGCGATGCCGAGCGCGCTGGGCGGTGTACTCCTTTTCGCAGTAGAAGCAACCTGGGCCATCTATGGCTAGCAGGCTCTCGCCATCCAGGAACGGGGTGTGTCCCAGATCCATCAGCCGGTCGATGTTCGCCCGGTAGACCACTGCCCAGATCCATAGGTGCTCCCCGCCCCGCGCGTCGTACTCCGGTATCCGGTCGACCTTCCCCGGCACCTCCACATGAGAGCCGGTGTCCACCCATTCCCGCAACGGCATCTCAGGCACGGTCGTCCCATCTCTTCAGCGCGTCCACGAACAGTAGCGCGGGCACTTCCTGGTTGCTGAACTGTCCGGTCGTGGCGTGCGACCCAACCCGGATCGCGCACCAGTAGGCGAGCGACCGGGGCAGCCGGAAAGCGATCCTCCGCCACCAGGTGTCAGCGCGCCGATTCTTCTCCCACCAGTGGATGTACATCATGTCACCAACCAGTAGGTCACGAGAGCGATTGCCGTCACAAGGATCATGACAGCTGTCACAACATCGCTCAACCCGGCGCGAGCGAGCTTGGATAGTCCGACGTCAAGAGCAGCCATCCCTAGTGCCCAGATGACGATTGAGACCGTCCACTGCCACCATTCCATCAGGCACCGATCCGGTACCGAGGAGCCGGGAGGAAGGTCCGGTTGTCTTGCTTGGCCCACGGGAGGTCGCACTGCCCCTCGACCGACTCCCACCCCTGGAAGGTGCACTTGTGGATGTCGCCTACGCCGTAGCAGTCCGGGCAGGGTTGATCCTTGCCATTGACCGCAGGGTAGTAGCCGTGCCCCTCGCAGGTCTCGCAGGGCTTGATGGGCTTCTCACAACTGATCTTGATGTACGGCTCCAGGAACGGGTGTGCCTCGATGACGATCCGCCGCGCCTCTCGGGCGTACTGCACCATCTCCCAGAGGAACATCGAGCAGCCCCGGTAGGCGAACACCGCAATGAACTCCCGCACGGTGTACTCACACAGGATGTAGTTGGTAGTCCCCTCCGGGAGGATGTAACGAGCGTCCTGATAGGACACTCCGGCGTCGCACGCGGCCTTGTACGCGGCCCACGACGCGACCAGCGCCTGCTTCCAGAGATCCGAGACGTTCGACCCCGCCCTGAACACGCTCTCCGGCCAGCGCTGGTTCGGCCGGTCCCCGTACCAGGTAGCCCGTTGGGACTGCTGGTGATACGCTGCCTTGCGGGTACGGACAATCTGGTGCGTGAGAGCACGGGACGCGCCGGTCACCTGGAACACGAGCGTCTGGCTCTCAAGCGCCGCCTGGAGCCCGCCCCGCATCATCTCGTGCGCGTCCTCCTCGGTCTCCGGCTCATCGGGGTGAATGCCGGTCGTGGCCCGGAGCGCTCGCGACAGGACGCGCTTGAACGATGCCTCATCGATGCCCTGAATGAGTTCAACCTTCAGGTTGTCCACGCCGATGTCCACGCGCCCCTCATCGTACGGAGAGACGTGCGAGCCGTCGTTGTTGGAGTGGCTGGAGAAGTTCCTGTCAGACAGCAGCGCCGAGGGCCTGGATCCCTCGATGCCTCGCGGGTCGCGGGAGTACATGAGCCCGCTGTGCCAGGACGACCGGACCGAGGCCGGGTCCCAGTCCCCGTTGTACGGCTGTTGCCCCCTATGGCGCTCCAGCCACGTACTCATCGGCGCGTCCTCTCCGGAATCGGCGCGAACGGCTTGACGACCGGAGGCCCGGCCGGGAGGAGATCCGTGTTTGGGTGGAGGATCAGCTGCGCCTCCGCGATCGTGTGGAGGTACGCCGTGATCTCCTCCAAGGCGTCCAGGGTGGAGCCGAGCGTTGACTCCATGCTGTCCAGTCGCTCGTTGACGACCCGCATCTGGCGCCGGTCAGTCACGCCGCGACGCCGGTACTCCTCGGCGAACTCAGCGAGGACTGCGCCCAGGAGCGCGAGGATCGTCAGCGCCCCGGCCGCAACCGCGAACCACCAGCGGTCCGCCCCGGCTCCGAGCGCGAACGCCGTTGCGCCGAAGCCCCACAGCGCCAGGAATAGGAACACACCTTTGAGTCTCATCTCAGTTCCCTTCATTGCATTCCCCGGTCCCGAGGAGGGCGGGGCAGTGCTTGCGTAGGTGCGAGAGGAGCCTGTTGCTGTTGTCGATAGCCCGATCCAATCGGCCATCTCCATGGCGCGCCCAGCCAGCATCAGTGATCTCCCCGGCAAGCGAGATGGTGGGCACCCCTTTGCCATCACGTAGCAGGGTCATGGTTTCGGGCCGGATGAGCCAGGATGATGTTCCATCCTTCCCGCTTGCAAACCGGACCTCGACAAGCACCAGTCCGGCATCGGGTATCCGTAGCGCATCCTCATTGATCACAACAGGCTCCTCTCACGTCTCCTAGCCTCCCGAGGAGGCGCGGCTGCCGCTAGGCCTGGGGGTTGTCCTTGATTGGTCTGCCACCCTGGTACAGCGGCTCGCCACCCCACTCCTCGTCGTCACGCTTCTCCTCGGCCGCGACCATCTCCAGGTCATCGTCGGCGGTGCCTCCCAGGCGCTCAGCCACGCCCTCATCAACAGCCACAGCCTCAGCCTCCGCAGCCTTGGCAGCCTGTTCCGCAATCACCTGACGCTCGTGCTCGGCGATGGACTCCGCGACCTTCTCCGGCGTCGTGTCGAGATCGCCCAGCTTGTGCATCTCGCCGGTCTTGCTGTTGAGCCCGTAGATCCCAGGCCCGTCAACCATCCCCTCGGCTGCGGCCTCCCGGATGGCCTCCTTGAGGACCTCCTTGTCGTCATCGTCCAGGTTCGCTCCGTCGCCGAGGATCGACGCCAGGAGCGCTACCTTGTCAGCCGCCGCGACCTCGCTGCGGAGCTTCTGCGCCGTGGCGTACATGATGGCCGCAAGCGTCATGGTGTCCTCCAACAAGACATCTGCCACGACGTCAACGCCATCCTCGCCGATCCGTGCCCGCCACAGCTGAAAGCGGTAGCTTGCCTTGGTGTCCACTTACTCCTCCTCCGGGTCAATGACCACGATCTCCTCTGCGTACATGCTCGCTCCAAAGCCTCCCTTGGACTTCCGTGCCCGCACATAGATGACATCGTGTCCCGGCCTGATCTTTGACAGAGCCCGCTGCAGTCGCGGGTAGTCGAACCGGTTCACGCGGACGTACACATCCTCATCATCCGCGTCATAGCAGTGCAACACACAGGAGGTCGGGAGGTCGGGACGGCGCATCTCCTTTCTAATGGTCGCCACGTCCTTGCCGCTACGGGCGCGCTCATCTTCAATGAAGTCCTTGTACTCCTTCAGCTTGACGTAGCCCATCCAGTAGATCCGCGCGTCAGCCGGAGCGTCTAGGATGCCGTCGCTGTTGTGCGTAGGACGGGGCAGCGGGATCGAGCCGGAAGCGATATCGGCAGCCACAGCGGCCAGCCCGCGCCGCACGCGGAGCAGCCCGAACGGATCGTCAGACTCAAGCTGCTCGCGGAACTTCTCCAGCACGGCCGGACCGACCCCGTTCACCTCAAGGAGTTGATCAACCGACACCAGCGCCTTGCCCTTCTCCGCCGCGTACCTGTCCAGCTTTCGCCCCAGGACCTCGCCCACCCCGTTCAGCTGGGTGTAGCCTGCCAGGACCTCGCCGGAGCGGATCGTCCACGAGCTACCCGACGCGCCGAGGACGACGCCGCGAACCTTGATGCCGTGCTTCTCCGCATCCTTGATGAGACGCGCCCACTTCTCCTTCGGGAGCTTCGCCAGCTGCGCCGCATAGAACGCCTCTGGGTAGTGGACCTTCATGTACTGCGCCCAGAATCCGATCAGCGTGTAGGAGAGGCTGTGCGCGTACACAAAGGCGTAGGACGCGGAGGTCACGACCCGCGACCAGACCTCCATCGCTAGCTTCCGCGAGACCCCGTGGAGGTCGGCGCTCCGGTTCATGAAGTCCTCGGCCGATGTGTTGAACTGTGCCTCGCCTAGCTTCTGCGAGATGATGCGCCGGATGTCGTGGACGCGCCGGAGCGGGAGCCCACCGAACGTCGAGAGCGCCCGCAGGATCTGCTCCTGATAGATGATGGTCCCTTTGGTACCCTTGGTGATCTCATCGATGATCGGGTGCAGCGATACCATCTCCCGCTTGCCGTACTTGACGTCGATGTACTCGGCTGTGGTGCCGCTGAACAGAGGACCGGGGCGGGACAGCCCGTTGATATCAACACACTCCAGGAAGGAGTCCGGCTTGACGTCTCGGGTCACTAGCCGCGTGGCCCGCCCCTCAAACTGGAAGATGCCGACCACGTCACAGCGCCGGAACGCCTCCAGCGTCTCGGGATCGTCGGTCGGGATCGCGTACAGATCCTCCAGGCTCATCCCGACCTCGGCGATAGCGCTGGCGAGCATCCCCATAGTCTTCAGTCCAAGTAGGTCGATCTTCATCAGCCCGAGGTACTCAGCGTCATACTTGTTCACCGAGACGGCGACGGTCCTCCGCCCCTTCGCGTCCTCGCGCTCATACTGTGCGCAGACCTCGGCGATGGGTGTGTTGGTGATGATGAGTCCGGCGGAGTGGGTCGACATCCCCCGGTAGTTGCCCTCCAGTGCCACTGCCATCTTAAGCGCCGGGTGCTTCTCCAGGATCTCCGCCGCTTGCGGGAACATGGCGAGCGTGTCCTCAAGCGTCGCGTCCGCACGGGAGTCTCCACCCGACCGGTCGATGATCATATCCTTCAGAGCCTCGGCGTCGCTCTTGGGGATGCGGTAGACGCGCGCTACATCATCGATCGTGTTGCGGCCCTTGAACTTGGTGAAGGTCCCGACGTTACCGACCCTGTCCTGATTGAACTTCTCTGCCGCGTGCGCCTGAACCTCGTTGCGACGCCCATCGTCAAAGTCGATGTCGATGTCTGGTGGGTCCTCCCGGCCGGGCACGATGAACCGGGAGAAGTCCATCAGCGGGTAGAGCAACGGGTCGACCTCGGTGATGCGGAGAAGGAAGCACACCAGCGACGCAGCCGAGGAGCCGCGCCCCGGACCGACTGCGATGCCGTGATCCTTGGCGTACCTGACGATGTAGGAGACCACAAGGAAGTAGTCCACGAAGTCCTGGCCTACGATCAGCCTCATCTCCAGCCTGATCTGGTCGACCGATCCCGGTTGCGGAGTCCAGCCGTGTGCTAGCCGGTACCGCCATCCCTCACGGAGCCAGTCCCACAGCAACTCTTCGGACGGGATAGGCCTGCCAGTACCAGACCGGTCGCGCTCCTTCACAGGGGCGAGCCGTGAGCTTGTTGCCAATTGCCCATCCCTTCATCGGTATCTCCCGGTCCAGACGGTAACGGTTGCGCGCGGCGCGCTCATTCAGGTGCCTCAATAACGCGCGGCGCTTGTACGGAGGTAGATGCTCCAACAGGTAGCCCCGCAGCGGTTCCATCGGAGACCGGTCGATCATCATCACCAACGGTTCCAACACAGTCGCCTTTCCAGTCCTCATGTTCCCACGGCCACCACACGACCGGGCAACCCCTCTCGCATACCATCACCGGGATCTTCTGCCTCACACCGCCGAACGTCCATCGGTGCGGGAGCGTGACCTCCGGCCTCGGTGCGGCCGGGCGAGCGAGACTCCCCAGCCACCTACGGATACCCATTTGCCTCTCCTCACATACCTACAGTCCCAGGACCGAAAGCATACGGGACAAGGCAGGTAGCTTCCCCAGCTCACTTCTTTGGTGCGTCGCACGGACCGTGATGAGCGTAGTGGAGCCGACAGGCCAGGTTAGAGCACGGTCCCTTGATGTCGCGCAGTTCCGTCTCCCGGATCAGGAGGACGTTCACCAGCGCCGACACTTGGCTCTGCAGGCGCTTGATGGTCGCCTCATCCTTCCCGCCCCGGCCAGGCTCCGATCGCACCGGCTTCATCCTGTTACTCATTCCATCTCCTGTCGGATTCCGTTCCGGCGAACCGGAACCGTGCGGCCTTGGGAAGGGTTACGTTGCAGCGCCCAGCGATCACACCTGTGTTGCGGAGCGCCTGCCGTGCGCCGTCCTCGCTCAGGCCCGCCCGCAGCGCGCGCTCCCAGATCCCTTCCGTGACAACAGCTCCGTCGTCATCGAGCACGTTCGTGTCGCTGAGGGGCGGGTAGTCGGGCACGTCGTACTCCCACGAGGACAGTTGCTGAGCGATACTGTTGGTACCGCGACCAGCCGCGTGAAGCAGCGCTCTCATCTCGCTCTGGCCGGGCAGGAGGGTATGGACGTCGGAGGTCGCCACGAGCGGAATCCCCAGCTGTCGATGCATTGACTCATAGATCGTGTTGATCTCAATCGAGCGCTGAAGCTCCGGGAAGATCTGACACTCCAGATAGAACCGGTCGCCGAGGAGGGCCTGGAAGCGCTCGGCTAGCTCCAGGGCCTTGAACACACTCGCCTGCTCCACAGGGATCATCTTTCCGCCGAGGAGAGTACAGGCGAGGAGCGAGTCAGAGCATCCTGATAGGACGATCAGGCCCTCGTGGTGATCCCGCAGCATCGGCCCGAGGACGGTGGGCCACTTGTGGAAGCCCTCGGCCCACGACCGGGTGCACAGCCGCATCAGGTTGGCGTAGCCGTCCTGGTTCATCGCCAGCAGGGTAAGATGGCACTTCCGGTCGCTCTTGGGCTCCAGCGCGGTGTACGCCTCCAGCCCGAAGATGGGCTTGATGCCTGCCTTCAGCGCAGCCTTCTCCAGGCCTACATGGGAGGAGACATTGCCGTGCTCAGTGAGCGCAAGCGCCGTCATACCTAGCTCGACGGCACGAGCGACGTGCTGCGCCGGAGTCCCATAGGCGTCCATGTAGGAGAAGGTCGAGTGGTGATGAAGGCTCACGTACTTCAACGCCGGTGCCCCCGCTGCTGGCAGTGGTACATCTGTGACAGGCGACCGATCACATACCCGACGATCACCCCTGCGAAAGCAGCGGTGAGGATTGCGTAGCCCATTAGATCCTCCCTCGCATATGGTCCTCAAGGTGCTTCGCCATCTCGGCGGAGCCCTCCTCGGTCGTGTCCGTCTCCTTCGGACACCGGGCGCACCGGAAGGTACGGCCCCAGTTAGCCATCAGGACGTTGCGGGCGAAGCTCTCCGGCGTCAACGGTTGCGGTTGCGGGTCCTCGCTCATCAGTCTCCTCCCCAGTCGGGATCGTATGCCTCGCGGTAGGCTGCGCCTAGCTCATCGGCGTCGTCTTGTTTCCGGCCCCACTTCTGATGGAATATGATCTCGCATTCGCAGGGCACACCCTCCCTCTTCCCCTTGGGGACACGCCACTGCGGGCACTCCATGTAGTGCTGCTTCTCCATCCTCCTCCGCTTGTGGTCGTCTGTTTGGCTCATCGCAGACCTGCCTGGGACTGGAGCCGCTTGATGTCCTCCATGCGCGCGAACTGGCATCGCCGACAGCGGAGGTCGAGATACGGGCGCTTGCTCCGGCCCCGGACACGGCGTGGGAAGTCCGTGCCCGGCCGCAGCTGACCGCAGCCGTTACAGGACGCAGCGAGGAGCGTTCTCTCACCCGCCCGCAGCGGCCACACGGTGAGCCTCCAGTCGCGCGCAACAGGCCGTGATGGCGGTGGCGTACATGGTCACTGCTGACATGTGGAAGTCAACAGCCTTGTAGGCGTCGCCCCGGTCCTGATCATCCCGCCGCGCGATCCGGAGCGCTACGGCATCGCCGTGCGCCTTGTGCTTCAGCCGCATGTCCGCGTGATCCCACTCGGCTGAAGCCCTCTCAAACTCGTGAAGATGGTGGACCAGCCTTTCGGTCATGTACTCCACGTCATACTTGTTCGGGTCAGCGTTCACGGATCCACTCTCCTAGTCGCTCCCAGTGCTCCTCGATGACCGGCCGCAGCCTCTTCTCATACAGCCCCTTCGCCGGATGGTACATCGGCCAGAAGACGAAGGGTGTCCGGTACATTGCTTGGCCTACCACCTGCCCCATCGGACCAAGCTCCGCCGCGAGGGCATTCTTGGCAGTCGCGCCGAGGAGGACGATGGTGTAGGGACCTCCCACCGCCCTCCACTCGCGCCGGAGGTAGTCGCGGGACGCCACTACCTCGGCAAGGGTCGGAGTCCGGTTGCCCGGAGGCCGGTACTTCACGACGTTGGTAAGCCAGGCGTTGGCGTCCCGCCGTATGCCATCCTGGCCGATCGTCTCGGTGACGCTGATACCGGCGACGCCCATCAGCTGATCGAGGACCCGCCCGGACGCGCCACAGAACGGCCTGCCCTTGGTATTCTCGGTCGCTCCCGGCGCTTCCCCCACAAGGAGGTAAGTTGCCGATTGCGAACCGATCCCAGGGACTAGACGGATATGCGCAGTCCGCAAGTGCTCAAACAGTGGGTCCTCGCGGATGTCCTCATAGATGTCAGCCACGCTCTCCGATGGCATCGATGTTCCCTTCGCGCGGCACACCGTTGTCGATCATCTCGACAGCGAGGAGGCAGTGCCCGATGAGGTCCATCAGGATCTCGCGTTGGCCCTCTCGCGGGAGGTCAGCACCCTCCCACATCGCGCGCCGGAGCGGCCCGATCTTCCGCCAGATGTCTGCGAACTGCCCCATCGGTCCGAGCACGTGGTGGTTCCATCGTCCGTACTGCCGTGCGCCGAGGATGACGTTGTCGGCGACTTCGGCCAGGAGCTTGCTCAGGATGTACATATGCGCCGGGCCCACACTAGGGTCAGGGACCGGGCTGATTGGCGCTCCCTGTGGGCCTAGGGTGTGCTGCAGGCGCAACTCTGCAGTCACGTCGGCTGGGATGTTCACGGGGTCCTCCTCGGTCTCGCCAGGAGACTCAATTGGACCTCCGGAGGAGGGCTTGCCGCTAGCGTTGTCCACGGCGCAAGCCCTTCCAGCGACGCGACCCGTTCCGGTACCGGTAGCTCCGCGTCCGCTCTGCGGAGCCGCGCGGCCTCGGGTCCTCATGCGTCCCGCACGGGCAGTTCTGACCTGGGATCGGGTTGGGGTTGAGCAGTCGATAGACCAGGTGCTGTCTAGCGTTGAGCATCATCTTCCTCCGTTCACGGGGATCACAGCGCCGGTCTGCGCCTGCGGCCCGAGGAGCGTGGACACCACAACCTCGGCGACCTCGACAGGATGGACCATCCGCCCGAGGGTGTTGCTAGCTAGCTCACGGTCCTCGGCCTCCTCAGCGCTCCAACCGCGTAACTCGGTCACGCGCTTGTCGACGTACTCCGTCATTGAGGTGTCGGAGACCTTGCCCGGTGCGACAGCGTTCACCTTCCAACCGCGCGGAGCTAGCTCGCGCGCCGCGACCTTGACTGCCATCTCCAGCGCGGCCTTGCTGGCGCAGTAGTTGAGAGAGGTCCGCATCGGTCGCCAGGCCGCGTCGCTCGTGATCGCAACGATGGATCGTGGGACCTCGTGTGTTTCGTTCAGCGCCAGCAACCCCTGCATGACGTTGATGAAGCCGTAGACATTGATGTCCATGATCCGCTTGAAGTCCATGTAGGAGGCGTCGCCTATCCAGTCGAGTGCCGTCACCCCAGCTGAGTACACGACGTAGCGCGGGTTGGCATCCGCGATCACCTCCCAGACCGGACGCCGGACGCGGACATCAGCGTCAATCTTGTCGACTCCTGTTGCCCGCAGACCGACCATCCGGAGCCGGTCGACACAGGCCGCGCCGATGCCAGAGCGCCCACCGAACACTAGGGCCGTTGGCGTCCCAGTGTCACCCCCGAAGCCACCTGCACTGCCCTCCACGATCTCAGGCCGTGTCGGATGTGGTCCCATGCGTCCTCCAGTGTTAGCGCGCGGCGTAGTGGGGTGACGTGTTGGTTGTACGGCTGGTCCCGGAGGATGATGGCAGGGCCAGGCTTGAGCGGGATCGGCTCGCCAGTCTCCTCGATGTAACCTGTCCAGGTCGGGAACAGCCGATTGGCTTCATAGTACATCTCAGGAAGGTCATCCAGGATCGCCGCGACCCGCCCACCGGCCTGTCGCTTGAGCTCCTTGTACTTGTCCTCGCCAAACAGCACCGCGTCGTACTTGATGTTGTTACGCCGCAGCCACTCCCGCGTGTCTGGGTCGATGTTGTCCAGCCGGAGGTAGGGGCGGGTGGTGCAGATCCAGACCTCCGCCCCGGCGTGCCGGACGCTTGTGGTTAGCTCGCTCGCGTACGGGTACGCTGGCATCCAGCGCTTGAAGCCTCCCTGCCGGAACGCGAGCTTGGCTGCCCGGTAGTTGGCGAGCGACACGCCCATGAACCGGTGCAGCCGCTCACCGGGGTTGATCGTCTGGGCGTCCGGCATCGGCTTGTCCAGGTACTGCTCGGCGAACCAGAGGAAGTGCCGGTGGTAGTCGCCTAGCGTCCCGTCCACATCGAGCGCAACCACCGGCTTGCCCTCTCCGTTACCCCGCATCGCGCACGCGGTCCCAGGAGTCCTCGGCGCGCTGGAAGCAGTCGCCGCACTCCCAGTGCATCACATCAGCCGTTATGCCGCCACATACCTCGCAGCGACCTCGGCTGCCGTGTGCGCCAGGACTCCCTTGGTCCACGTCCCGTATCGCCCTACCCGGACGACGCTGGGGAAGCACACACACGTTGACTTGACTGGCTTCGTCACCAGCGCGACGTTGTTCAGGGGCGGCTTGGTCGCCATGGGCCACTCGCAAGTCTTGTACCCCTGAATGTTGCTGGCTCTGTACCATGATGGGTTCCCTTCTCCGTTGCATACCACGGTGTTCATCGGGACCTGAACCGGGCAGGTCACGCCGCGCTCCGGCGCATCGCCCACGGCCCAGACCGACTGCGATTGGAACTGGTGCGCCGCCCGGTCGATGCACAGATTCATTGCCGGGATCGAGGAGACGATCAGTGATCCAGTCTCCGTCAGGTGCTTGACCGCGATGTCATCGATGTGGCGTCGCTCCACGAGAGCCCCGTACCGGCTCCAGGCGTCATAGTACGCGCGCCGGATATCCCACGCCGGATGCGTCCCCACAAGGCTCTCCGGTGAGACCTCGATGTCTTCCCTCGGCCTCCCGTACACCTTGTCCTTGTAGGAGATCGCGGAGCCCTTCAGCTGGTAGTCGATCGTGAACGGATCGTCATCTCCATCCAGGCCAAGGATCGGAGCGTGGAGGTACTGCGCGCCAAACATCTCCGAGCGCCGGGCCTCCTTGCTGAATATGGAGACGCTCCAGCCGTGCCGGATGAACTCGTGCGCGGCGAACAGTCCGGCCGGGCCGCACCCGAGGACAACAGCCGTCGTGATCTTCTTGTGTCGGAATAGCTTCACAGCGCCTCCAGCGCGAATCTCAGAAGTACCAGGCCAACTACCGCGATGATCATGCCCCAGGCCATGAAGTCATTGAAGGTGATCGTGCTCCTGTCCTTCGCTCCATCGCTCCCAGTCGTGGAGTATGCCGTGATAGATCCGCCAGGTGGTGGGGTTGTTGAGACGGCGCGGCTCCGACTCCCGCCCCGGCAGCGGACGGAAGTCCATCGCCAGGTCCTCGCTGTGGCGCGCCTGGAGATGCTTAATGAACGTCTCATCGTCCATGTCCTCTGTGTGCGGGACTCTCATCCCTTGTTCAGGCCTGCCATGTATGCCCGGAACACAACGTCTGCCCGGAACCTGTGGTGCCCGCCCGGCGTGTTCACGACAGAAAGCCTTCCAGCTTGCCCCCACCGCGTGACTGTCTTCGGGTCAACACGGAACAGATCAGCCACCTCGCCCGGCTTGATGAGCGCACCGGGATCGTTGACAGCCAACTCTTCCAGTCGAGCTATGGTCATGCTCATATCTATCCTCCCTCCTGCCGAGAGGGGCGGGACAAGCGCCGTCCCAACGCCTGCCCCGCCCCGGAGTCAGCTGCGGCCTAGAACGGGTCCGGCCCGTCCTCGGCGCTCTCCGCAGCGTCCTCCTCGGCGTCCTCGGCGTCATCCAGCGGCAGGTACCCACCGCCGTTCAGCCGGAGACGCTTGCCATAATCGGGGTCATTCTCCTGCTTGACCGCGATGTAGACCTCCAGCCCCTCCTCGATCGTCTGCTTGCCGATCTTGGTCAGGTATCCATCCTCATCAGTCACGGTGTTGTTGATGATGTCCTTGGCCGAGACACCAAGCGCCGCGCAGATAGCCTTGGCGCGGAACGCCGAGGACGCGGTCATGGGCATCTCATCGAACACCGGGCAGCCGTCGTACTTCTTGTGCTCCTTCTTCCAGGAGCCGTCCAGGATCCAGACCCACTTGATCTTCGGGTTGCCCTGCGTGGACTTGCCCTGCAAGGCGTGCCGGAGCGTGAACCGGTACACCCCTGGTGTCGGGATGTCACCGGAGTACGGCGTGAAGCCGCTCTCTGCGCTGTCGATGTCCTCAACGGAGATGTCTCCGCCCCACTTGACCTTAGGCACGTGCCCTCCTCCTTGTTGCCTTAACGGGGACCGGCGCTGCTGGTTGCTCCTCGCCAGCGTCGATCGTCTGAAGCACCTCGGTCATGTTCGTATCGTCCATCCACCGAGGTAGCATGTTGAACTGGTCCTTGGCGAAATACTTGACGTCCGTCTTCGGGTCGCGCGTCTCCCGCCAAAGGAGCCTACGGACCTCCTCTGGGGGCTTGCCCTCGGCCTTTCGCATCCTGATGTCGAGGTACCCGACGCAGTGCATGAGACCGCAGATATAGTTGGAAACCTCGCCACCCTTGCCCTGAATCCCAGGTAGCACAAGCAGTTCACCGTCGGTGTCCTCGGTCCGCATGGTGTGGGCCGTGATGAGGACGTTACACGGGAGGTCGATCAGCCGCGCAACCCATCCCTTCATGAAGTTCTGGGTGTTGAAGTAGTCCGGCTTGTCGGGGAGGTTGCGGTGCGCGCGCTTCATCGGGTTGGCATCGAACGCCTCTGCCGCGTACCCGAGGAGGAACTTGTTGCCCATCGTGGAAGCGCCGTCCACCACCAGCCAGTCGAACTCCTTGGCCGCGCCGTCCTCCAGCCACGCGACTCCGGCGAGAGCCGATGCGGTGTCTGGGATGAGCCGCCCCTTGCCCTTCCCGCCCAGCCGGATCGCCGAGATGTACCCAGGCTCTCCCGCAAACCAGAAGTTCTTGCCCGGTAGCGATCCGGCGAGGACCGTCTTGCCCACGCCGGAGTCGCCGTACACCAGAATGTTCTTGTACTCCGAGGAGCCCTCCAGCTCAAAGATGGCAGCCTCAAAGTCGGCGCTGCTCATCCCCTTCTTTTCGGTTGCCATCCCTCACCGTCCCGAGGTCGTGAGCGTGCAGACGGCGCGGCTGTTGGGACCGGCGACCTTGACGCGCGGTGAGTCGGCCTGTGGCACCACCTTGTTGTTGTCGAGGATCCGGCAGTAGACCTCGCCTGTCTTCTCCTGCACCGTGTACACGCTGAAGGTGACGGTGGCGACCTCGCCCTTGCGGTAGTGGAGCACCTTGGCAAACGGCGTCGCGTCCACCACGTCGATCGGCAGCGTCGGCTGTCCTTCGTCGCTCGGGAACTTCCGGCCGTCCGCGAGGTACCCGTCCAGCGCCATGTGCGCCCGGTGGCCTAGCGGCGTGCTACAAGCGATCACCGTGATCGTGTTCTGACCGGGGATCACAGGCGCTGGTGGGACCTCGCACACAGCCTCGGGCTGCGGCTTGGGATCGGGCTCCGGCCCTTCGGGAGGTCGCGCGCAGGCGAGCACAGCCAGCACGAGGAGCGCCGCGAGGACGCGCCTCACTCCACGACCTCCACAGACACGTTGATCTGCTGGGCCTCGCGGATTGTGTCAGCCGCACCGGCCTTGGCGACGTACAGCACCTCTCGTGTTGCCTTGTTCTCGAACACAATGAACGTCTTGGTCTCCCGAGCCCGTTCCATCTTGATCGTCTGGGCAACCTTGCCGCTGCTAGCCATGATTGTTCCCTCCTCGATTGATCTGACTCCCGAGAGGCTACCGGGCGGGTACGACTGCCGCGCTACTCCTCGGCGGCTGACTTCCGGTGATCCCCGTACGGGTCCTTGACGCGGTAGTTGAGGCGCTTGAAGTCCTCCCAGTTGCCACCCTCCTCCTTCAACTCGCACATGGTCTTGTGCGGGCAGAACATGCAGTTCATGCTGGATGGGTTGAGGGTTACCGGGAGGAGCCCATCACGGACCGTCTGCATATGAACGGCCTCATCCTGGATCCGCCTCAGCTGCGTCGCGCGCTCCTTGGAGGTCCGGTGGACGGTGTGCCGGAGGAACAGCGCCGGAGGCTGGACTTTGGATCGCGCGCCGAGGACCGTCAGCCTGGACTTGAGTGCGATCTGGGACAGCAGCCCCATCGGGGCCTTGTCGAGATCCGCCCCTCTGTGCCCGGACTCGCGGAGCGCCGCGAGGTAGTCTGCCTTGACCGGGAGGTTGGTGGCGTACCCCTCGGCGTCGCGGGGCCGATCGTCGGGCAGCCCCTTGCGGAGGAAGTTGTACTCAATCCCGCGCAGGCTTTCCTTGTCCCCCAGCACGCCCTCGCGCCGGAGCGACTGGGTGGCAATCGCCCAGTAGCTACCGGCCTGGTTGTCCATCTTCAGGTGGCCAGTCTGGATGGACTTCGCGGTCTTGTGCTCCCCCAGCATCATCCAGTCGGTCCGGAGGTCGCGGTACACAAGGTCCCATGTCCCGAAGTACTGGACTAGGAGCGCACCCGGCTCGACATCATACACGCCCTGCCGCTCCTCTGGCCACGGCACGTCGATGCCGAACGTCCTTTCAGGAGCGACCACGTGCATGTAGTCATCCCGGCCATACCGCTCGACGTAGCCGTTCAGCATCCCCACGCCAAGGTCGATCGCGTCGGTGTACTCCGCCACGTCCTCATCTGTGGCGTCCTTGGTCTTCACAAACGCCAGGCCGCGCTCCTCCTCCGCCAGGCGCGCGAACGTCTCAGCAGGGTGCGGACCTCGCTTGAGGCCGGGGCCGCAGTACCACTCCGCAAGCGCGACGTGGACCAGGCCACCGAACCACAAGCGGAGGTCCGCCCGGCCCTTGGGCACCAACCCTTCCCGCCAAGACCACCACCACTGCTGTGGGCAGCGCCCAAACGTCCCGCGCTCCGAGGTCCTGAGGATTGGTACCGTCATCTACTTCCCCGTTCGCTTCCAGGTGCCGCAGCCGTCGCTCTTGAAGCCGACATCCTTGGCAGCTATGGTGACTCGCATCCGCGCTCCTTCGTTCCCGGAGCCGTACTCTATGGCCTCGTTGGGATTGCCGCTAAACCCGCTCAGGCGCTCCCAGAAGCAGAATGCGAAATCCCCGGTTGGGACAGTGGACGTGTAGGTCCCGGCCTTGATCTCCGCCCCCACCGCCCACGTTCCGTCGCCGAACTCCTCTGCGGCCGGAGCGTCCGGGTTGGTAATGCCACCCGGTGTGTGATCCTGCGGCTCCTGCTGGCCCGTAGCGGGCTGAACGGCGTTGTTGGTACCTCCGACAGCGGCGAGGAGCACAGCCCCTCCTCCGCACAGCAGGAGCACCGCGCCAACGCACACCGCGACGATGATGACGACCTTCTTCATTTCTCCTCCATCTAGATAGGGCGGTGGCCCCAGACCCACCCAGGTCCAGGGCCACCGCAGTGACACGCCGCGCTTCTGCTGGCCTAGAAGGGCGTGTCTGCTACACCCGGCGAGGACTTGCGCGGCTGCGCGCGCCGGACGCCAGCCTTGACCGGACCCTTGCGGACAGCTGGGGCCTTGGCCGGGGTCTCCTCGACCTCCTCCGGCTCCTCGACCGGTGCGGCCTTGGCCTTGGTCGCCTTGGCTGGCTTCGCCGGAGCGGCCTTGCGGGCGATGCCGGGCACCTTCACGCCGCTGTCCTTCCACGCGCCGTGGTTCGTGTCACTGCGCTGGAACGTCGGACGGAGGTACGCGCCGAGTGCGACGCCAGCCCTGAAAGCCTCCTCCTTGGACTTCGCCTTGGCCGGGTCATACCCGGTCTCCTCCAGCAGCCAGTCCGCGAACCGGACCTGCATGTCAGACGGTGCCTTGGTGGCATAGGCCGACAAGTCGTCTCGTGCCATGTCTCCTCCTTTGGTCTAGCTGAGCGTACTGCTGCAGCTCAATTGCCGAAAGTCATCGTCTCACACGGAGCGTCCGCAACTTCACGCCGCTCCTCGGCTTTCGCTCCGCGACGATGGCGCGGTATCGGGCATACCGCCCACGCTCGCGCCGGACCCCCAGGACTATCCCGAGGGCTCCGGACGCGAGCACAGACGCCACCCACACAACCATCAACGCAAGCTCTCCGTCAGTTCAATGACGCGACGGTTGAACTCTATACCGCGCCGCCCGTCGAGCACCTTGTGCGAGCCTCGCTCCAATTCAGTGTTAGCAAGGGCAATCGCCTCCTCGATGGTGCCGAGTGACCGCAGGTACCAGTAGAAGACGGGGCGGGGGTTGGAGACTCGGTGGATCCGGTCCTCGGCCTGCGCCTGGTCATCCGGCACCCAGGTCTCATCGAGGAACACCATGTGGTCGGCGGAGTCGATCGTCAACGCCACACCGCCTGTCCTGGTCTGCAGAAGGAGCACCTGCGCTCCGCCGTCTGTCCGGTTGAAGTCCCCCAGGACCTCCGACCGGTTCGTGGTGTCCCCGGTGATGATTCCCGTGGTAGCGATGGAGGAAAGCGCTTCCCTCACCAACTCCAGCATCTGGGTGTACTGCGACAAGACCACGACCTTGCCGGTGGGGTCCTCGGGATAGCCCATCTCTGTCAGCATCTGCACCAGGTAGTCGACCTTGTTGGAAGGCATTGTCGGGATCAGGATCGTCTTCGTGACCTGGTGCTTGTGGTCCGTCCTGTCCGGGCAGGCGGAGTCCTTGCACTTCTGCCAGACCTGGCGCTGCTCCGGACGGCCAGCCGAGGAGGCGAACTGCTTGAGCCGCGTCATCTCCGCGAGCGTCCCGATGGCGCTGAGGTCACCTTCGGCCAAGATGGCAACAGAGGTCTCCTCCATCTCCCGATATGCCTTCTCCTGTGCGGGGTCCAGCGGCAGCCACACGCCGCGACCGAGCGCCACCGGGGTCTCGCTCTCCGGGCCGTCCACGAGGTTGGTCCCCATGTAGCTCTTGGGCGGGAGGTCCGGCGCGACCTCGGCTTTGGTTCGCCGCAACATGATCCGGTCCAGGTCGCTCCACAGCAGCGCCTCCCGGTCCTCCCGGAGCCCACCGAGGTTGCGCGATCCGCCGTAGCCGAAGGTCACGTTGAAGTAGGTCTCGACCCACTGCCAGTAGCCCCGGAACTCCTCAGGCCGGAGCCAGTTCAGCGTGCCCCAGAGCAGCTGCGGCTTGCTCCGCATCGGCGTACCTGAGGAGGCCACGCGCAGCCCGTCCTGGCGCGTACGGAGGAGCATCATCCCGTTGCGTACCTGGGTGGGAGTACCGCGTCGGCGGATGAGAGCGTTCTGGCTCTCATCGAGCAGGATGGCACCCCACTCGCGCTGGAATAGCTCGGGCCACTCGTGCTCGTGACGGGTCTTGGTCCGGCGTGGGTCGTGCTCGCACACCAACTCCTTCTTGTGGCGTACAGGTGTCTCCCGCCCACACTGCCCACAGATCCACCAACTCTTGGTCGAGACCATCTGGGGGTGGACGACAACCCATGTATTATGGAGCGAGGGCTCAGCCTTGATCTCATCCCAAACGCGCTGCCGGGCCGTCCGTCCGTCTGGGAAGTTCACCACGATCCCGTCGTCCAGCCAGCGCAGTAGCTCGCGCGCCCACACGGTCTCGGTTGCGGTCTTGGTCGTCACCACGAGGTAGGGACCGGTCACCCCATCCTCGATCACGCCGCCGATGAGCTCCAGGGTCTTCCCAAGCCCCATCTCGTCTGCGATCAGGACGTTGCGGCCCTTGGCGATGAACCTCGCCGCCACACGCTGGTAGGTCCGGGCCTCCATCGCCTGCGCGAGGTCCGGCGCGACGTCAGGCACATGCTCCAGGTCCGCGTCCATCAGCTGCCCGAGGTCGCGCATGGCCTCGCTCGTGGCGCGCCGGTCACTGTACCAGGCGGCAAGCTCGCTGCCCACCTTCATCGTGTCGCCGAAGCGCTCCCGGAGCGCGACGCAGGAGGCTGCTGTGAGCGGGACCGTCCAGGCCGCGTCGCGCTTGGAGAAGTACGCGCCTGGGATCGACTCACCAAGCCGCGCCACATGATGGTCAGAGCGGATGCGGATGCGCCGCCCAGCCAGATCTGCTATCACCGTCATCTTCGTTCCCTTCTCTCGCCTATCACCGAGGAGCGTACGCCAATTGGCCTGCTAACGGAATGATGGCCCGCCCTCCGGAGAGAGCGGGCCATCACGGTCCGGTCAGACGTTCAGCGGTACGGGGCTCTTGGGGGCCACCGTCTGAAGCTCCAGCGACTTGATAACCATCGCCTGGATCTCCGTCTTCTTCAGGCCATCGAACGGGAGGCCCATGTCGGCTGCCTCGTAACGGAGGTCCGCGAGCCGCAGCCCGAGCACCCGGTTGCGCTCGCGGGTGAGGCGAGCCTTTTCGTTGATCGCGTCCTGCTCGACCTTGCTCCGCTTCGCGCCAACCTCGCGGGCAACCTGGACGTTCGACTCCTCGGCGAGGATCGCCTTGAAGTCCGGCTTGATGAGGCTCTTGAGGATCTCGGCACCGGCGATGAGGAGGACTACCGCGATGAACGCGAATCCCAGCACCAGCGTCGCGGAGCCGAGGAAGTTGATCGTGGCACTCACGCCCACCGGGAAGACCAGCAGGATCAGCGCCATCTTCTTGGCCGGTGCGGCCATCCCCGCCGCGCTCAGGACCTTGACGCAAAGCAGGATGAACATGTCCATCGCCAGCGGGATGATCGCCGCGCTGAACGGGTCGGCCTTGGCAGCGTGACCAAGGAAGTGGAACTGGTGCTGGAAGCTAGCAACCATCACCAGCAGGGTGATCGCGAGGCCCAGGCGCTTCGCCCACTTGATCGCGGACAGCATCTCCTCGACGGCCTTGGAGCCGTACTGCTCGGCGAACTTCTGGCCGGGGGTCTTGGTGGAGTTCATCTCGGTTCCCTTCGTTGGAGGAAGACTCGCCATCTTCCCTTGCAACACCAACGCTACTCCAACTGCAACGGGATGGCTACATTTCCGCAGCCATCCCGTTGGTAAATATGAAGATTCTTTACGCCTCGATGTCTACCAGCACATTCTCTGAGGATCTAGTCTGCCCGCCCGTGAACGCCTTGCCCCGTCCCACAGCCACGAGGGCGGAGAGCCGGAACGCCCGGAAGCCAGTCCCAGCCTGGCAGCAGAACAGCACCACTCGCTCGCCCAGCTGCTCGGTGACGCGGACCGTCCTGGGGTCGCCCACCTTGGCCGTCTCCGTCCCGCCGCTCAGCCGGTTGTGCCACTTCACCACATGCCCGGCAATCGCGTCCACCACAACCCGCTCCGGCGCGGTGGCGGGGTCGAACGGGAGGCGTACCACCTTGGGCATGACCTCCGCGTCCCTGCGGCGGAACGCCTTGTTGGTGGCGACCCTCGCCAACTCCTCGGCTGCCTCGGTCGGCTTGCGCTCCGCGAGCTTCAACGCCGCGCTGACATTCCGCGTCTGCACCGTCCGGTCGCCCACCGTGTAGGTCGCTCCAGCGTTGACATACACGCCGCTGTCCCACGCCTGGTGGATCGCCTCGATGACGTCAGCGCCGCGCGTCGCCACAACCTCGGTCAGTTCACCCTCGGTCCGGTAATGCCCGATCCACCCTAGCGCCTCGATAGCCGTGCAGAACACCCGAGCCTTGGCCTCGCTCTTGGTTTCCGGTACTGTGGCCTCTCCGTTGGAGCTAGGGGCCTTAGCGGCAGTCTTCTGCACCGGCTCAGCCGGGCGGGTACGCGGCCTGGGACGCTCAGCCTCGGTCTTGTCGTGGAGCCGCAGCGCGTCCTGGAGCGCCTGCTTGCCCATCGTCCGTGCCTCCAGGACCTCCCGGCGCACGGCCTCGGCACGAAGCTCGGTGAGCCTCCAGTCGCCGTAGACATCAGCCGTCTCCACGATCGTGTTCGGCATCCGCTGTGCGGCTCGCTCGCGCTTGGCGTCCGCGACCCGCCGGAGCCCTCCCTTGCGTACTGTGGTCGTCATCTCAGTCCCCTTCTCTTCTCTCGCCTGATCTTGTTCCTGCGGCGGTCGACCTTCCGCAGTACCCTCTCGGGTATTCCCTGTGCTATGAACGGCTTCTGGGTGATCCGCTCCGCCCACTTGAACCATCCCCGTTGGTACGGATCGACGTTGCCGACCGGATAGCCTCCGGCCTCACTCGGCACGGCGGCACACCTCCAACTTCTCCTCCGGCCATCCTGGAACCGCCCACCCGCTCTCCATCTCGATGAAGTTGAGGCTGTGGGGCAGGGTCCCGCCCGTCACCCGGCGCACAACCGCGTCGCCGCCATACCCCTGGAGCGTGTCGCCCTGCACGAGGCGACGGACCTCCACCAACCGCGTCTCGCCGGACGCAAGCCGCGCCATCCGCTCGCGCTGCTCCTTGGTAACCCGAACGGTCTTGCTTGGCCTGGTGGCTACTGCCTTGCTGACCATCTTCTTGTTCCCTTCTCTGGAGTTTCGTCCCGAGCTTACTCCTGGAGGCTGCAGGCCGCGCGCCGGAGGACGTGTCTCGGCGCGCGGCCGCAACGGGCACTAGCTGGTGAGCTCACCGCTGGGAGTCCGAGTGCCTGCCTCCTCCACGCGCTGGGCGCGTGAAGACCTATCAACCTCGACCTCGCTCGCAGCGTCCCGCCCGAGAGCAGCACCGGCGCGAGCCTCAGCCGAGTAGTGGTAACGCTGGTACCGCGCCTCATCGGCTTGCGTCCAGCCCTTCTTGCGGGACTTCTTGGCGGGGGTGGTCTCCTGAACCTCGATCTCGACCGGCCGCAGCTGCGGGAAGAATCCATAGAACGCCTCCAGCACCCGCTCCTCGCGCCCGTGCAGCTGGACCGCGCCGCCGAGGCTGTCCGCGCCGTCCCGCGCCTCCCGCAGCTGGGACTGGAGACCGTTGCTGAATCCGTTGGCGAAGCCGTAGCGGAAGGTCTTGACGTTGACGCCGCGACCGGCCACCATCTCTTCGACGCCGCGACGCTCGCACTCCGCACGGTACATCTTCGTGGCCCGCGTGGTGTGGGTGGCGTCGCGGTTGCCCCAGAGCGCGTCCGCGATCTCATAGCGGTTCCATCCTGCCGACCGGAGCCGGAACACATTCACCGCGTCGCTGAGGCTGGGGTCCGGGTTGACGTCGATCCGGTTGATGAAGACGAGACGCGCGGCGTTGAACAGGTACTCCGCATACCGCACGTCACCCTCGTAGCCGACCAGCGCGGCCTGTGCCATCCAGCCGTCGACCGGGTGGAAGTAGTTCTTGATATGGACGTTAACGCCGCAGTGATCGGCGATCCGGCGGATGAAGATGGAGTACCAGCTGGAGTACCGCGTGGTGTTGAGTCGGCAGAGGTCGATGATGGAGAGGATCGGCTCAACGGCGGTGGCGTCCTGCGCCAGCAGATGCTCCTGCTCGATCCGGTACTTGCGCATAAGCTCCTCGGCCTTGGCCCGGTAGGTCGCTGCGGCCTCAGGCGGGGTAGCGGGATCCTCGGCCACGTTCAGCAGTCCGCTGATCTTGTTGAGGATCACATCCAGGTTAGCCATCTCGGTTCCCTTCTAAGAGCCCTCTCGCTGGGCTAGGACTGAGCGTCCTGGGCGAGGAGCGAGGCGCTGGGCCTCGCTCCCACCCGATGGGCTCAGGCCAGCTTCTGCAGGATCTCGCTGACGTTCCGGACGTTCTTGCCGTTGACCTGGGTGACGATCCGGCGACCGGAGTCCGACCACACGCAGACGATACCGGCCTTGCTAAGCTCCAGCATCACGCCGCCGTCCGTCTCGGTGATCTTCGCGCCGGAGAGGCCGCGAGCCTTGAGGAGCGCCTTGACCTCGGTGGCCTTGGTCGCGCCGTAGGCCTTGATCGTGACGTTGAACGTCATGCCGAGTCGCGGGGTGCCTACCCGGACCTTCGCGCCGCTGGCCTTGTTGAGGTTCGGCTGGCAGATCCAGCAGGACTCCATCTCCTGCTTGGTCTCCGCGATGTAAGCGTCAACCTCGGCCTGCTCGGTGAAGTGGGTGTTCTCCAGCGAGTAGGTGTCGATGTCGTCGTGGCCGTGGTCGCTGTGGGCGTTTTCCCATCCAGCCTCTTCGTAGCAAAGCTCGCAGGTCATGCCCTCGGCGGTGAGGGGGCTGGCCGGGCGGATCTCGCAGACCGCGCAACGCTTCTTGCCGGTGGCCTTGGCGGGCTTGGACTCCGGGGTGACGACTGCCTGCCGCTGGTTGTCAATCTCAACCTTCATCGCGTAGAGCTTGTCCAGGAGGTCAGCCTTGCGGCCGCTCGACATCCCCTTGACCCCAACCTGGCCAGCCAGCTTGCGAAGCTCGACGGTGGTCATGTTCTCCAGGTTAACCTGCATCAGGTCGATGTTCATTTCAGTTCCCTTCGTTTCGGGGCTCTCGCCGCCCCTTTCAAGGACAACGCTACTCCATCTTATTGCAATTGGCTACAATTACACTCTACCTGCGCAAACAGGTCCAATGCCGGCCTCGATCGAAATCTCATCGGTGAGCGTCCGGCCGCACACGCAGCAGACGCCATAGAGCTTCCCGAACTGCTGCGCCTCCTCCAGCGTCATCCGGTCCTCCGGGCGGAGCTTGAGGATGCCGCCTGGGACGTACTCAAAGTGCCACTCTCCTCTGGGCTCATCGGTCAGGACCTTGGCGTAAAGCCTGCGGCCGTCGCCACCGGCGCGGTTCCACTGGACCTTCCAGATCTCCCCGGTCGTGCCCTCGTTGTGCGGGTCCTCGATGATGGCCCGGTACATGCCATCCTGCGTCACCAGCGCCCGGTCAAATCGGAGATCCGTCCCGCTGGATGGGGGAGACGTCCGGATGATCTCAGAGCCATAATCCGTGCGCATCCAATCCGGCTCGCTCGGACGGGTAGGGGGCCGGTGGGACTCGAAAGCCTGGCACTCGCGCACCTGCGCCACAGTCTCGTGGCGTCCCTCGCAATGTCCGCACTTGATCATCTCACGCCTCCCCGGATTTCGTACTTGGCTAGGCAGCGATCGCAATCGCACTCCACGACGCTCCCGTTAGCGTTAAGCGCGTTACCCTGCGCATCCATCCACGGATAGGTCTTCTCTTCGGTCTCCGGGTTGGTTTCCGGCCGAGTCTCTTCGTGCTCCATCTTGATTCCCTTCTACGGGGAGGTCTCTCGCTCCTCCCTTTACGACGCCAATCCTACTCCAAGTTTTGACGGGAGGAAAGTCGAGAGCGTTGGATCTACCAGGGGTAACGAAGATTCTTTTGCAAAGAGAAGGGGACCGGTCGGGGCGAGAGTCCGACCGGTCCCAGAGGAGTCCGCACGTCACGCGAGGAAGGGAACCGCAATCTCAAACGAGACGCTAAGCGTTGTCCTCCACCATCTTCTCCTGGTTACAAGAGTACGCCGTGCCAGAAAGTTGCGGCTAGCGCCTGGCGTAGGCCGGGCGTTTGTCGTTGACCAAGATGTCCTGCGCCGTGTCGGTCGCGCCGGTGGGCCTCCAGAGCCCGAAATGGACCGCCACTGCGAGGACGAAGTTCACGACCACGTTGTACGCCACCACCGTCCACACGAACGGAGCCCCGGCCTGGAGCGCCGCGACCCACGCCTGCAGGAACGTCGAGATGGCAGCGAAGAGCAGTAGCAGCACCGCTTTCATGGCCGCTGGCTGGGATCTTTTCGTGATCAGCGACACCGCAAGTGGTAGCAGGACCGTGATCACGAGCGACAGGAGCCCGCCCAGGTCCGGCTGGAAGACATAGAACTCAGGTGCGTTCATCTTCAGACCTCAGGCTTCGGGTAGACCGGAGGCTTGCCAAGAGCCTCCATGATTGCGTTCGCGTGCTCCCGCCCGTCGCGCCAGACCTCGCGGAGCGCGTTCTCAAGCGCGTACGTCGTGTTGGGCTTCGGCCCAAGGTAGTCCGCGTTGTTGATGGGCGGCTGCGGCACCGGCACCCGGTCGCACGTCAGCACAGACTTGCCGACTGCGGCCTGGAAAGCCTTGTCGGCCGTGAGCTTCTTGCACACCGCGTCCGCGATTGCCGTGATATCACTGGGCTTCACGTCATCTCCTTCCGTCATGTCGAGCAGCTGAGCCTTGGTCATCTTGGTAGCGTTGAGATCGACGTTGTTACCGATCCCTCCGGCGTCGCCCTTGGACGTGAACTGGAGGATCGCTGCCGTCTTCCACCCTCCGTAGTTCGGTGCCCACCATGCAGACGGGATGGTCGCCGCGAGGCTCGCGGGGTTGTCGGCGACGGTGTTGGTGTCGGGCTGCTTCATGTAATGCGAGTCCCAGAGGTACGGCGTCACGGCTCCGCCGTCCCACTTCCGCCCCGGTGCGTCCCACCACCACTTGCCCGTGTAGATAGCGAACGGGTGGGCGTCCGTCCTCGACTCCCAGCGAGCCGCCCACGCCTTCACGTCCGCGTAGGTCGCGGTGTCCTCGCAGTCCAGCTGGATCAGCAGACCGTTCGGGCCGCCCACCTTCTCCAGGTTCTTGAGGAACCAGTCGCACTGCGCCGCGCCGGAGCCCTTCTCAATCCAGTGATACGCGCCGGGAATCATCCCGGCCTTGCGGATACGACCGATCCACTCCGCAAACCCTGTGGCGTAGAAGGAGGTCCCCTGGGTGCACTTCACGACCGCGAAGGTGTACCCCTGCTTGGGCAGATCCTCGATCTTCAGGCCCTTCTGGTACTGCGGATGGACATCGACTCCGTATAGCATCGAGCCTCCTTACGGGAGCACATAGTACTGCTGGGCGAACAGCACCGGATTCAGGATCTCGCCCAGCCCGGTGTTGTCCTGACCGGTAATCAGGATGTCGTTGGTGTTGATGACATAGTTGAACGACTCAGGTGCCACCTTGTCCTGGATGGTACGCCGGACCGTGAGCACACCTGCGATCTCAGAGAACACGCTCCAGACCGTCCCGCCGTTCGCGGTCACGTTCAGACCGTTGATGATCTGGGCGCTGTTCGTCCCGTTGTACTTCAGGCTCCGCATCTTCGGGACAACCTGAATGACTGGCTCGTTGGCCATTACGCGACCCTCTCTGCAGCGACGATGTATGCGGTCAGGGTATTCGCAGCGTTCGACGTTCCCCATTGGGCAGTTATCACGAGGTCCCGAGACGCTGTGGTGTCAACGGTAATCGCTGCCGATCCACCGTCCATAATCGTTTGGGTCGCTGCAGACGGGGCTGCGCCTGCGATCGTCAGGGTCTGCGTCACCATCTGCACACCCCGGATCGTACCTGCCGCACCGATTGTGATACACGAGACGAGCAGGTCAACCTCAAAGTTCTTGTTGGTAACACCAGAGGATGAGGTGAGCGTTCCGCTGGATGCGATGGCGGTACCGGCGACGCCGGAGATCCGCGACCGGAAGGTCATTGTGGGGGTGGTGGCCGTGAGAACGCCCGCCGTGCCCCTGATACGGATCCGATAGATCGCGCCCACTGCCATGTCGTTCGCGGGGATCGTGAGCGTTCCGATCACCGTCTCTGCAGCTGTTCCGGCCACAGTCGTGACAGCACTGAACTGGTTGTTGTAGCGCCGCGTCCCGAGGAAGAGTCGGCCGTTGATGGTGTGGTCAGTCTGGACGATTAGCGCCGTGTCCGTCTTCAGTGTGCCGACCGCACTCCGGTAGAACGCTGTGTCAGTCGCCGCAGCCCCGCCCGGTCCCCACTCGATCCGACCGTCAATCCTCATGAGGGAACTCACCTGCGCGTCGCCGGTCTTGTAGAACTCCAGCGCGTTCACCGTCGCCGGAGTCCGGTTCATGGTGATGCGGTCGCGCATGATCGTCTGTGCACCGAGGTCCTGGATGGCACCGAACTGTGCGGTCCCAACAAGAGCCTGGATCCAGGCCGCCCCGTTCCAGATGTAATACTTGCTGGTGTCGGTCTCGCGGATACCCTGCCCGTTGTACGGGCTGCCTGGTCGTGTGCCCGAGGTACAAGCGACCCAGCCCACCTTGGCGTCTAGGTTGTCGGCGTTGTTGTTGATGTCAGTGACAACGCTGACATTGTCAATGCCAGTGGCGTCTGGCTTATAGAGCGCCAACCTTGTGGTCGTAGTCCCTGGCATTGTTGCTCCTTACGAATATGAGAAGGTGAGCTTTATGTAGGCGAACTCAGCGCTGGCGATTCCGGCGTACACATTCGCTCCGGTCGGAGCGGGGCCAACAGCGATCCCCTTTGACACCCCTGATTTGAACTCATTGCCGATCGTCGTGCCTAGCTCGACGGAGCGCGTTGCCCCCTCCGGCCAACTGGGGCTCTGCACGCGGTTCTGGTTGACACGGGCATCGTCCCAGGTATCAGTGAAGGGTCCGTAGTCATGCGTCCCAAGCACAGCCGTGCCGCTGTTGCCATACCAGTTCCAGTAGTTCAGGGTGAGCTTGCAAGATAGCAGGGTCTTCCCAGCAAGATCCGACTGAATCCTGTTGTAGTCGAATCCAGCCAGTCCGGCGTACTGCGCGCCGTCCGACTGCCCGAGGTTGCCGCTGTCCGAGGACTGCCCAGCAGAGTTGTATGAGTACGCCCAGATTGCGTTGTACGTCAACGTGTTCCCGTACACCGGATCGATCGGCGTTCCGCTGCCATCATTGATGATCCCGGTATTCAGGAAGAGATCGAGTGGCCCCATGTCCTCGACCCAGAAGAACGAAGGTCCGGATGGTCCATCTAGCTTGCCGGTCCCGATTACCGCAAAGAAGGTCCAGAGGAGTCTGTGTAGCCCCACCGTGAAGTCCGACTTCAGCCAGGTGCCCGTGAGGGTTGAGTTGACACCGGCACTCTGTGTGGCCGGGAAAGCGTTGGTGCCGATAGAAGTGCTGGATACCGTGGGCTGCGACGCACCGCCGTCGCGGAGACGGAAGGTGTACCGCTCGTTAACCGCCGCGCTCGTGGAGTCCATGTCGCCGAAGCAGACCACGCGATACATCCGATTGGCCTCGGCAACGAACGCCAGCTCCATATACCCCAGCTCAACGTTCGGGGCAGAGTTTAGCACCAACACACTGCTCTGCCCCCATGCGATGATCCCTTTAGGACGTTTGTTGATAACGTCCGCGACAATGTCGACGCCACCGATGAAGGATCTGTCTACATAGGAGTCCTTGGCGACGACAACGCCCGTGGAGTCGATCCGGGCCAAGGTGTGCAGCCCGTCGCCGAACGCCACGAAGTCCCCGGAGGAGAGCGGGTCGGCGCTGATGGCAACCGTCTGTAGGCCAGCAGCGTTGTAAGCCTGGATCCCCAGAGAGTTGAGCTCAACGCGCTGGCCCATCGCTGCGGTTTTGATGGCCGCCGCAACGATCCAGTCTGAGGTGATCGTTCCGGCAGTAACCTTGCTGACCGAGAGGTCGCTCACGTGCTGATTGTCGATCAGCAGGATGCTGGCCTGCACAGCCGTGCTCGCTCCGGACTTGTTGCCCTGCCTGTCGACAGCGATGACCTTGACCCAGACGTCGGCAGTGTTCTCCAGCTGGAATGTTGCCACGACTGGGATCCGGCCGATCAGGTTGCTCTCGTTGGCAGGTATCCGCCCCACGAGGCTGGTGCTGTCAGGGAAGAAGAATGTGGAGCCTACATGCACCTCAAGGTGGTTAAGGTCCGGCTCCAGGTTGAACGTGCCGCCCGAGGACTTGCCGAGGAGGTGAACGACCTGGATCCCGAGCCGCGACGCGGCAACGGTAGGCGCAGCCGGGACGCTCGGAGCGAGCACGTCTCCCGTGGTCGTTATCGTCAGGATAGACGACCAGGCTCCGACATTGGGCGGGTTGGCGGTGTCGACGGCACGGATGCGGAACTCATACTCAACCGCAACAGATAGCTCCTGGATCAGTGCCACCGTCTGGTCGAACGGGACCATGACGGTGTTCCAGTTGTCGCCGGTGTTGGCGTCGTTGGAGAGCGGACGGCCCCACGTCTGCAACTGGTTCCAGTGAAACAGGCTCGCCTGGTTCCAGGTGATGGGATAGGAGTACGCCTGTGTGACACGGTACTGGATCTCATAGTGGTCTCCGTCGACGATGGTGGATGCGTCGACGTTGAGCGGCTGCGTCCATGTAAGCTGGACGGCCGCCTTGAGGTCATTGATCGCCGAGGACTGGTAGGCCGCTGTGGAGTACGCGCCGAACACGACCTGTGCTGGCACCGTCGCATCCGCCCCGGCGCTAGGAGCGTTGACGCGAACACCGATCGGCTCGCCTGCGATGCCGGTGAGGTTGCGGGAGAAGTCCCCCACCACAACCGTCGTGTCCCCGCCCTCCGGCTCATAGTAGCGCGACAGGTCCGTCCAGACGCCGTTCACGTCGCGGTAGGCGACCGTCCAGCCGGGCGGGATCGGGTAGCTCAGCTCAATACACCGGAGCGCGATCGGGTTGATTGGCTCGCCACGCCACGGGATCTCATTGGCGACGTCAAAAAAACCGCTTTCCTTGTCCCAGATGTACAGGTAGTCGCCTACCACGAGGTCGCCCTTGACGTCATAGGCGTCGGTCGACAGCGTGACGTTCGCTCGGGCGGCCTGGAACCGGTTCAGCTGCAGCTGCGCGCGGGCAGTCGCGTTCGTGGGGTCCGTCTCGGACTCCGAGACGAGACGGGTCAGCTTGACGGTGTTGTTGTGGATGTCCTTGTACGGCACCACAGCCGCGTTGGCCGCGCCGGTCGAGATCGAGACGCCTTCGCCCTCGGCGAGGACGACCACGCGGGTGGTGTAGTCCTCGACATCAGACGCCAGCCGCATCTGGCCGGGCAGCGCCCGCATCCCCATCTCCCTGCCATCCTGCCGACGGACAAGGAGCGTCTGCGGAACGGTCCGGTACAGCTGCGCGACTGTGCCGGCATCTAGCTTCCCGTCACCCGTCACCCGCCACTCGCCGGTGAACAGCGAGGTCACATAGTCCAGCGCGTCCCGAGGGCTCTGCCACTGGAACGTTTGCGTGATGGTCCCGGCAATCGCGTTGATAGTCCCGGCCGTCACGGAGCCGCTGGGCGGGAGGAGCGCCGCGACCGAGGCAGCGAACGTCTGGGCCGTCAGCACCACCGCCGTCTCGAATACATCCCCCTTGCCATCCTCATCGCCAAGCCAGAACGCCATCCCGCAGCCGCCGATGGTGTAGTCCTCGCTCAGGTCCCGGACCCTCAGCACGCCAACGTATCGAGCGACCGGCAGCGCCGCGTCGGTGAGACCCTCGGCGATGACCTCGCCCGGCCACATGGCAACGTGGCCGAAGTATGAGAGCGTGTCCAGCACAACCTGCGGGGTCTCCTTCTTGAGCCGGAGACCCCAGGAGCCCAGTGCCTGCTTGACTTCATTAACGCTCAACGTCTGACCCCTGCTTCTTTGGCGGACATCGTCCCTATGTACTGGTCCCTGATGTTAGTCGCCTGATCCCCGGAGATCGCTGCACCACCGTTGTATACAACGCCGATGTAGAAATCCAGCGACGTCACCGCCGTCTTCTGCACCCCTCCTCCGGCGACCGCAGTCACGCTGGCCTTGGAGGACCCTGCGATGTACCGATCGCCAAATCCATCGTCACCAGTCGCGACAACGTATCCCGAGGCCGTGTTGTCCGTCTGCGTCTCGCTGCTCTGGAGCGTGACCCCAAGCGTCGCCGAGGAGTCCGTCTGAACAAGCACCTCCACGAAGCGCGAGCCGCGCCGGAGCGTCAGATCCACGGTGTCCCGCCCCGGCGCGCGGTCCCGGACTAGCCGGAGCGTGACGGCCTCAACGTCGTTGCGGAGCACAGTCGCCGCACTGAAGGTGGAGAGCGCGATGCTAGCCCCGGCGCGCTGGACGTTCCAGGCCTTGCTGTCGTACGCTGCGCCGTTCCACACACCGATGCTCAGCAGGCCCGAGGCAGCCAGCGGGGACACCCGGACGATCCCGTTGTCAAGCACCCAGGTTGTGGTGGGGACGTTGATCCCGGAGGCCGCGCGAGCTATGCCCGCCGACACGAGCGTGACCCGCCCCAGGAGCGCCGAGGAGACCGGGCAGCCCCAGCGAGGGTTGATGCCGGAGGGCACGCTCAGGAACACGGTCATGTTCCCGTAGGCAGTCGGCCGGACGACCGTGCCGGAGGGCGGGGTGGTGCCGGTGTAGTAGGCATAGTGTCCGATCGGTGGCGCGTGCCAGCGCGTGCCGCCTAGCGCGAAGCCGTTGGCGCGGACAACGTGGCTGAACCGCGCCTCCACATCGATCGCCGCGTCAGGACCTTGGTATGTAAGATCCATCTGCCAGACCGCAGCCTGCGCCTCGCCCGCCCACCGCGTGTGTTCGACGCCGGAGTCTGTAACGATGTAATAACCATTGTTGCCGGACTTGCTGGAGAAGGAGATGGGAACGAACTTGTCCTTGAGCCCCAGGATGTCCTCGGCGACAGCCGCCACATCGGCCTCAGAGAGGAGCCGAGGAGAGCCGGGCCAGTACTCCGTACCACCAACCGTGATACTCCTGGTACCGATGGTCTCGTGCTGTCGGCGAGACACAAGGTGGGCCTCGGCAAGGAGTACCTTGCCAACCTGCATCTGTCCCCACGCGGTCACTTGTGCTCCCTCTCATACCGGTCAATCTCTTCGGCCAGCATAGCGATGATCTTCCGGGCAGCGCTCGGGTCGGTGAAGTCCCAGACTCCTCGGATGACTATCTGCTGGATGGTGGTCTGCTTGCTGGGCGCAGTCGGGACCATCGGTCCCGTGTTGCCGAAGCGAACGGCTCCGGCCGTAGCGGTCGTGAGCGCAGCCTCGACTACGTTGGGCTGAGACACAAGAGCGGTCACGTCCCCGAGCTTCTGGCGCAGCATCGGGATCACCTTGTCGATCCCTCGCAGCAAGCCCTCCATGATCCACTGGCCCGAGGGCGTGAGGATCTTCTTGTCCCGCTCCTCCGGACCCTTCCAGGATGGCAGGAGATTGGTGATGGAAGAAAGCTTGGAGGCGAGCGATCCGATCATCGAGGAGATGCCGTTGATCAGGCCCTGGATGATGCTCTTGCCAGCGTTCACCAGGAGGCCACCGAGGTTCCCCACCGCACTGAGGATCTTCCCAGGGATGCCCTTGACGAACGCAATCAGGCTGCCCGTCCCGCCCTCGGCGGCCTTCTTGAGGTCGTTGAAGAATCCCCGGATCTTGTCCACGAAAGCCTTGACGCCATTGGCGATCGAGACAATGTTAGCGATCGCACCCTTGACGATCCCGCTGATCGCGCTCCAGACGGATGACACGACCGACCGGACAGCGTTCATCACCGTCGTCACGACGGTCTTGACGATGTTCCATCCTGTGGAGACGACCGACGAGACGGCGCTTACAGCGCTGGAGACTGCTGAGCGGATCGTGTTCCAGATGGCCGAGAGGTACGGCGCGAGGAAGCCCATCACTGCCGTGATGATCGCCTTGATGGCGTTGAACGCAGGCCCCACCGTCGCCTTGACAGCCTCGACTCCGGCCATGAACACGGCCTTGATTAGCGTCCAGGCCACCTGGATGATCGCGGAGATCGCTGTCATCACCGTCGACACAACGGCCTTGATGGCGTTGAATACCGCCATCACCGGAGGGCCGATCGTCGCCCAGATCGCGCTCCAAGCCGTCGCTAGCGCCTGTGCTCCGGCCTTGATGGCGTTGAACACAAACTTGGCGGCCTCCCAGACCGCCATCAGCGGAACAATCACCACCGCCGCGAGGACGGTCCCAATTGTCTTCATGATGCCGAGGAAGGTCTGGAACGCTGACACAATCTGGGGGATGTGGGCGATCAGGAAGGAGATCGCGCTGATGAGGAGGCTGAAGACCGGGCCTGCGAGCTTGAGGACAATGGGGACTACGGTCCCGATGATCTTGCCCATGATCTCAAAGCTGGTCGCTAGCACACCAGCGATGAACTTGGCGATCTTCTCCAGCGTAGGCCGGGCAGTCTCGAAAGCGTCCTTGAGCTTGTTGAAGGCCGGAAGCGCGCGGGTCTCGATCCAGTTCTTGATAGCAGCGAACGCCGGACCGAGGTTGTCGATTGCCTTCTTGAGCCCTGACTGGATGATCGGGATGATCTGCGTCCGAACGAAGTCCACGAGGCGCTTGAATCCCTCGATCGCGGAGGCCACGACCGTCTTGATGAATCCAAACGCTGTCTGGACTGCGCTACGGAACGCTGCCGAGCGCTTCCAGAGTGCCGTGAAGGCTGCGATCAGAAGACCAACCGCAACCACTATCGCGCCGATGATGGCAGCAATCTTCACAGCCACAAGCGAGGCCGCGACTCCGGCGATGACCGCCCCCACCGCCGCTAGCGCTGCGATCACGCCGAGGAGCGCCGCAGCTGCGGCCGCGCCGAACGCGATAAGCTTCTGCCACTTCGGGTCCAGGCTGCTGAACTTGTTGGCTAGCATGGTGATGAACTCAGCAACCTTGCGGATCACCGGAAGGAACGCTGTGCCGATCACGATGGCCGCAGTCTCCAGCGACCCCTTCAGCTGCTCGATAGCTCCGGCAACGTTGTCGAGACGCTTGGCTGCCACGTCCTGGGCGGAGACCTTGCCCATGGCCGTAGCCATCTCGTCAAAGCCCTTCGCCCCCTCCTTGGTGAAGACGGCAGCTGCCCGGATCGCGTCGGATCCGAAGATGGTCTCAAGAGTCGCCAGCTGCTGCGCCTTGGTCTGGCCCTTGAGAGCGTCCTGGAGAATCTGGGAGACCTGACCAAAACTCTTCAGCTTTCCCTTGGCGTCAAAGAACTTGTTCGCTCCATCCTCGGTGATGATACCGAGGTCCTTCATCAACTCCTTCTGCTTCTGGGTGGCCGGGTTGAGGTTCAGGAGCATCGTCTTGAGCGAGGTACCGGCGTCGGAGCCCTTCACCCCGGCCTTGCCCATGAGCGCGATGGCGACCGAGAGGTCATCGAACGACAGGCCCACAAGGTTCGCCACCGCGCCGGACTGCGCCAGCGACATCCCGAAGTCGTGCACGTCGATCGCGGAGGAGTTGGCCGCGCCCGCGATGAGGTCAGCGACGTGCGCCATATCCTTGCCAGCAAGGTTGAACACGTTCATCGCGTTGGCCGCGATCGATGCGGCCTGCGGAAGGTCGATCCCGCCCGCAGCGGCTAGGTTGACCGTCGCGTCGGCTGCGCCGTTCAGCACTTCCTCGACGGTCAGGCCAGCCTTGACCAACTCCTCCATGGCCTGCGCGGACTCGCTGGCCGAGAATGCTGTGTCTGCTCCAAGCTGGAGTGCCTTCTGGCGAAGCTGGTCCATCTCCTTGGCGCTAGCGCCGGACACCGCGCCGATCGCAGAGATCTGCTTCTCAAAGTCGATGGCCTTGTTGACCGAGACGGCAAGCGCCGCCGTGATGAGCCCCGCCCCGGCTCCGGTGATAGCGGCAACCTTGGTGAACCCAGATGCCATCTTCTGGGCGCTGTTCTGGAAAGTCTGCAGGCCCTTCTGCGCCTTGCCAACACCAGCGCCGTCGTACTGGACCTCAATCTTTCCTCGGGCCGTTCCAAGGTTGTAATCGGCCACGGCTTACCCCTTCGGCGTGTTGAATCCTCCTCGGTCAAGCCACCTATGGAGGACCATGCTTCGGGCCATCGCCTGCCGCTTCTGGCTCTTGCCTTTCCCTGCTGTCTCTAGCTCATTGTCCAGCGACCGTCCGAAGAGGAACACCGCTCGATCGAGGAAATACGCCGTTGTCTCGTGCTCAACTGCCAGCAGCTGGCTCGGTCGCGTCCGGTACGCCTGGGCCATCTGCCACATCGCCCACAAAGTCCTCGGTTGACTGACGAAACGCCCGGTAATCCGCCGACCCGCCGATCGTCCAGTCCATGATGAACATCTTGTCATCGAGGTCCACGTCATCCGCGTACAGCAGTTCCGGATCGCGCGGCTCAGCCGGTAGCAACATCGTGTTGCCCGCCGCGTCGGTGACCTGTGTGGGCTTGGGGATCGGGTAGACCCTCGGCTCGACAACCGCTGCGATCACGATGGAGTCGATGAGGCCCATGGCCTCGTCCATCTTGTCGGCCACCCCAGCCATCTTGGCCGCGTCGGCGGCCGTGATCTTCCCGCTGATCTCAGTGATCCCGGTAGCCACCAGCGAGGTCAGCGTGTCCATGCTGTCGAGGATGCCGAGCTTGATGAGTCCTTGGACTCCGAGACGGCGCGCCCGGCAGACGTTGGGGTCGCCGTCATCATCGAGGCTTGGAAGTTCAAGATCAAAGACCTTGCCCTGACCGCCCATGCCGTACTTCTTCTTGTCCTTGCGAGGCTTGCTGACTGGCATCCTAGTGCTCCTTGTCAGAATGGTTTAGAACGGCCCGAAGATACCCACCGTTACGGTCGTGAGGGTACCCGTGGCCGTCAGGTTGACTCGGCCGTTCGCGTCACGGAACCGCGAGGAGTTGTCGATCCACGCGATCAGTTCCGTCGTGGCCGTCATGCCTGCTCCCTGGACCTGTGCGTCCGCGAAGCCTGCCACGGCCGTCGATCCAACAGGGACCTGAGTGCTCGGGTCGGTGACCTTGAAGGCACCCGCCCCGGTCGGTGTCACGCCACACTTGTAGTGCAGCATGTACCGCGCGTTGGGCTGCGCGGTGAAGAAGTCCGCTGCCGTCACCTGCGTGTACGTCGGTGCGACGCCAACCAGAGCTGGCTTCTGGACAAATGCCGTCATGTCTGTCATGTCGTCGCCTCCTTACGGGATAGCAGCAGCAGTTTCGTTCTGGACGAAGTCCCACACCCGGTCCAGTGCGGCCGGGAGAAGAGACTTCAGGCCGACGCCGGAGGCACCGGTCAGGAAGAATGACCCATCGGTGAGCTCACCGGTGAGGTTGTCGGTCGCCTTGGCGCGGTAGATGACGATGTGGAAGTCGCCACCGGAGTCGCTGATGGACTGGCCCTCAATCTTGAAGTAGGGCCGTACGTCCGTCACGAGCTTGCGGAGCGTCTTCACCTGGTTGGGGGTGGAGCCGGTGGTGCTGACCGTGCCGCCATACATCGCGGCCACGGCCTCAAACGAGACACCGCCACCCTCAAGTTCCCACTCGACCTGTGGGCCGCTGCCGTGCGTCGCCACGAGGCTGTCGTCACCCCGAAGCTCCTCAAACTCCTCGGCCTCGGCGAACGTCAGCGTGCGGGAGTTCGGCAGGTCGACCGAGGCACCCGCAAGCACCGTCGCAGTCGCGTCAGTGTAGGGGGTGATCTTGAGATCGCGCAGACCGAATGGCAGCGAAATCGTGTTCAGAGGCATTGTCCCTCCCTTCTAGATCCCTGAACCTCAGTGTATCCAACAGTTTTCCCTCGGTGTTGAAGCGGTGGAGGACCACCCGCCCCGGTCCGGCCCCGCAGAAGCGCGAGGAGCACTTGATCTCGATGATGGGCTCAGCCTCATCCTCGGCCAGTAGCTCTCCGTGCTTCTTGGAGTCGCACCGAAGCTCAATCCTCAACCTCGACAACCTCCAAGTCTTGTTCGTTCGTGAGGAAGCGAACCTGCTCCTCCTCCGTGAGGAAGCCCAGCGCGTCGAGCGGCTGAACCCAGTTGTTCCCCTTGTTCCAACGCAGGAACATGGGGACCTCACGCGGCTCCTCGCCCTCGGGCGGTGGGCCGATGAGACGGCGGAAGTCCATCGCTGTGAACTCCCGCTCATCGAACGGGTACAGGTGGCCCTTCCACACGATCTCTCTGCGTGTCTTCGGCGCGGCCTCGGGATCGCCCTCTGCCGTCACGTTGGCCTCGCCGTTGCGTGCCTTGCCTGTCATTACCATCCTCCCGTCGCCGCAATCCGGTACGCGCTGTTGCGGGTCCACGCCTTGTAGCCGTCATCGAACAGATCCGTGCTGTCGCCGTTCCAGTTCAGCCCAATGATCCAGCCCGGATTGATCGGAGTCCCGGCCAGTCCCAGCAGGACGCTGCGCGCCGCCCGGAGTATCCCTGTGATGGGAGTGTAGTTGCCAGCCCGGTTGTAGGCCCACAAGTTCATGTTCTCCACGCGAGCGTCGCTGTCGTTGCCCGGTCCTACCTCGGTTACGCCCCAACGCATCACAGCGAAAGTCTCTGCCTGGATGGTGTCGGTCCCGGCCGGATACAACGTATCCGTGGTGAGCCCGAGCGCGATCAGCGTGGGGTCGGACGTCAGCACGTCGTACACCCGGTCACGAAGGTTGGTGGTCATGCTCCACCCAACCTTCGGAAGATTCTGTTGAGCGTCCCCATGAGCTTCGGTCCCTGGTCGATCAGCGCCGGGACGATCACGGCGTACCGACCGGCGAACCGGACCTCAAGCCAGATGTTGTAAGGCATCCGGCCGAACAGATGGAGCGTGTGGCGCTTCCGCGCCTCGTGCTCGGTCACCGTCGAGAGACCCTGCCGCGCGTTACCAGTGCGGTCGGTCCACGGCGCGTTGTCCTTCATCCAGCCCTGTGCGATGGTCGCCTGCCGATCGAACGTGGTGGCCACAAACCCATCGAGCCGGTCATCCAGGACCTTGACGCCGTGCAGCAGTGGCGTCATGTCCATCTCGATGTTGAGGTTGGCTCCGTTACGACTCGCCACGGCGCACCACCTGTGCCCGGCGCTCATAGCCGTTGTCGGGCAGTAGCTCCGCGATCTCCCAGCGGAGCCCGTTCGCGTCAACCCAGGTGTCGTACAGCCCGATGGCCGCCTGGTAGCTGCCAAGCAGCTGGTACTCGACCCTCCGCTCAACCCCATCGGCAGTGTGTACGGAGCCCTGGACTGGGCCGCGCGTACTGCTCTGGTCGATCACCCGGAGGACCTGCGGAGCGCGTGGTGGTCCCTCGACCCACTGGAAGCCCGAGCCACGCTTGATGCGGCTCCTCGGGATCAGCGTGAGCGTGGTCGGGTTTGAGTCTATGAATGCCTGTGTGTTACGGCGCTGTAGCTCCAATTCTCCGGCCAGAAGGGTCATTGCCCTACCTCCGGAGCCGGGAGACGCGGGTGCCTCGCCCAGAGGCCAAGCTAGGGCTCTGCCCGCCGAACTGCGCTGCCATCCTTAGGAACTGCTCCTGGAGATCGCCCATCTTGCGGCTGGACCCGCCCTCGGAGATGTCCACGAGCGAGGAGGCGCTAGCGGCCTTGTTGGTCCAGACGTTGTACGCCACGAGGTCGAGATCACCCGAGGCCGCGTCGATCGCCGCGCCGAGGACAGCGTCCGTGTAGGGATCGGCGTTGAGCGGCTGGTCAATCTTCAGCCGCAGCAAGGCAATCTGGTCAGCGGTTGCCATGCCTCCTCCTCCCTAGGCGAGTCCCGGACGCGCGACGCCACCGCAGGCGACGTCGCGCGTCCGGGGGTCGGTCACTCGTCGGCTGGCTCGGCGTCGGCCAGTGACTCGTCGTGTGCCTCCAGGCGTGCGGCCAGTTCGGCCTTGGTCCCGGACGCGCTCATCTGCAGCGTCGGGTCCTGCTGGTTGCGCTTATCCACCTCGGCCAAGAGATCGGCCTTGCCCCACAGCGTGTAGTCGGGGGCCTCCTCGGCCTCATCCTCGTCCACGCCATTCTCCTCATCCAGTCGTGCGATGAGGTCCTCCCGCCCACGGTCGCTGAGGTACTTGCGATCCTCGCGCGTGAGCGGCTCATCCATCGGAATGTTCCGTGCCATCTTCGCCTCCTCCCCGTTACCAGACGAATGCGGCTGGAACCGCGTAGGCGGATGCGGACACGCGGACGATTGCCGCCGCGCCGCGCTGGGCCACACCCGATCCCAGACCCCGGATGAAGAAGGAGTCAATGAGCGGGTAGTTGGAGTTGTTGCCGGGACGGAGCACGAGACCCCGAAGCGCGGCATTCTCCGACTCGCGGAGACCGACGATGTTCAGGTTGCTGGACCGGCCCTGCGACGCTGCCGCGACGAAGTACCCGGCAGGGATCTGCGGGTCCTCCACGATCAGGTACGGCCCGTAGGAGCCGACCACCGACAGACCGGCGAACGTGTTCGCAGGCTGCGATCCCGCCGCGACCTCCCAGCCGACGGGCAGCTGGAAGCCAGTCCCCTGAGCCGGGATGAAGTCGTACACGGCCGTCTGCGCGTTGTTGTTCGCCACGCCGCGCCGGAACGTCTTGACAACGTCCGACTCCGCCTTGTTCATGAGGAGGATGACGGTGTACCCGTTCTGCCGGGTGAAACCGTGCTCCTCCACCAGGAACGCCGCGTCAGTCAGGTCCGTGCTGTCGATCGCTGCCGCACCGGTGTTGATGTAGTGCGTGTGCGAGCCAGGCGTGAACGTCAGGCCCTTGTAGGGCGGGATGTAGGAGCCGTCCGCGTTGTACAGCGCCGTGACCGTGTACGGCGTAGTGCCGATGGTCGCGGTCCTGTTGACGTTGTTGAACAGCGCCTTCATCACGAGGTCGAACTGGAGTGCGTTGTCGGCCTCCATCACCTGCTGGAGGATCGCGTCCAGCTGCTGCGTCGACGCGCCGCCAAGCTGGTTGGGGCCTCCGGCGAGGAACTGGAAGGTGTAGGACGCGCGGATGTCGTACCACTTGAACGGGAATGCCCGCTGGGTAACGACAGGCTGCGGCCGGATCGAGACCGGGATGCCGAACTCTGTGGCCTCCTCGAATCGCTCCGTACCCGGCTGGACGATGTCCTCGATGACGTTCGTGACACCGAAGGACAGGAGATCCGCGAGCGGAGTGCGCGCGCTGTTGAAGTCCTGCAGCGCCTGCTGGTAGCTGTCCCACACCGCGTTGAGATCCTGCCCATCCCGCGTACGGGTGAGGATGTCAGCACTGGTGGCGTAACCCTTAGCCATCTGTCATCCCTCCCTTACGTGGTAGACATGGGGCAGCGGACGATCATGCGTGTGGTGCTGACCATCTTGCCGATGATCTTGCTGGTCGCGGCCACAGCGTCAACGACGCCGACACCGCCAGCTGTTCCGTGCGCGTAGACGATGTCACCAGCGGCCCATGCGGTACCACCGGTCTTGGTCGCCTCCACGATCTCGCCATCAGTCATGACGTCGATCGGCTCTGCGGCCGACATCGGCCGGACCGCGATGATGACCCCGATGATGGCAGTCTCAGCGGCTCCGCCAATCACGACCTGTCCAGACGTGTTGATGCTCACCGCCTGGATCTTGCCGACGTCTGTGCTGGTGATGGCAGCCAGAAGCGGAGCGCGGAATCCGCCCACTCGTGGCTCATACTTGTCGTACCTAGACACCCTTCACCACCCTTCTCCTCCTAGCCTCCCAGGCGGGAGCGCAATGCCGGCAAACGCTTGGACATCTCGGACTTGTCAGGCTTCCCGGCCTGACCAGCCTTGCCCTGGTTCATCGGCGGAACACCCGTCTGTTGCTGACCGCCGTCCCCTTCGGACTTCGGCTTGAGCATCCACGGGTACTGCTTGGCCAGGCCTTCAATGATGGCCTTGAGCCCCACGACCTGGCCTTGATCGTCTATTTCAAGCTTGCTGATATCGACCATCCCGAGCGCGACAGCGGGGTCTTGCCAGTCGTACGTGTTGTCACTGAGGAATCCGTTTCGGACGCGCTCACGCCGCAGGTCCTGATCGGCCTGCGCGAGCTTCGCCTTGAACTCCTCGGCGTCACGCTTGAGCTTGTCCATCTCCGGGAGGTCCTTGTCACGGATCTCTCGCAGCTGTGTCTCCAACTGTGCTGCCCGCTGGTCTGCCGCGCGCGTCCTCGCCTGCTGGGCCGCCATCTCCTCAGCCGTGTGAACCGCTGTCGGAGTCGCCGGAGCGCCGCCCTGTGCGTCCGCTGTCTGGCCCTGCTGGCCGGTGGCACCGCTCTGTGTGCCCGCGCCGCTGGTGCTCGTATCCGCCCCTGCACCGGCGCTCTGTCCGGTGTCTCCAGCGCCGCTCTGTGCGCCGGGGTCGAGTGGTGCCGTCATCTTGCTGCCTCCGGATGATAGTTCCTCTGTACGCTGGAAGTCGAATCAGCTGGCAAGCCAATCCTCGAATGCCTTCCGTGCCTCCTCGGTTGGCCTCTGCCTGAACTGTAGTCCACCGTCCCCGGTAAACGGCTTACGGTGGTCCGCACCCTCAAGGCCAATAGCCATAGGGATTCCGGCAGGGAACGCATCGCACGTCCGGACAGTTCGCCCTCCGGGGTCGATCGCGGTGGCAGGCCTCGGCTCGCCCTGTAGGCGCTCACATGCCAGGCATTGCACTGGGCGTCGGCTTGTCATGGTCTTGTTGCCTCCTCGGCCATCCGCTGCATAACCCTGCCTATCTTGAGGATCCAGGGTCGCGGGCGACCTGATGTTGTGTACTCCGACCAGATCTCAGCGAACATCTCCGCCTGCGAGTGCGCGCCGTACTTGGAGACGCTGAACTCAATGACGGTCTTGTTCTGGGCCACCCAGGCATCGGCCTCGGTCCAAGTCAGCCCGATATCCCTGTGCCGTCCCTTGGTGATGACCGGCTTGCGCAGCCCAAGCTCCTTCGCCACCACACTGAAGATGCGCTCGGCTTGGTCAACCGTGTAGTTCCCGAATCCATCGTTGAACCGGAAGTTGACGTGGTGGCCATACTCGTGTGCCACCGTCGCCTCTAGCCCCGGCCGGTCGGAGTGCGAGTGCCATCCAGAGCCGTGGTCTTTCCGCGACAGCGCCGTCATCCTGTCCAGGTCATCGAAGTGCCCAGGACTGATGCTGATGTCGCGCTCTGCCAACCGGTAGTAGGCGAGCGTGTTCTCTCCCTGGGAGTTGATGAACTCCCTGCCATACATCGTGGAGGAGCCCTCACCACGGACTCTGTTCAGCTTCATCATCGTATACGGCGTCTTGGTGGCCTGCGTCCGTAGCTCGCGCCCCGCTGCGGTCCGGGCCTTGCCGGATGCCATCAGGTTTATGGTCTTGGCGTGCTCCTTGGCCGTCCGTACGGTCTGCGCGCGGATCTGTGCGGGTGTTGGACCGAGGAGCCGGAGCGGAGCGGATGCGGTGACCCGCCCAGCGCCGGGCAGGCTCGGGCCGATCCTCTGACCGGGCAACGCGCCGTGACCACCGAGGTAATTGTCATACTTCCCAGCAAATAGCCCATCGATGAACGCGTCATCGTCAACGACTACAGGGGTTGCGTAGCACAGGCACTGCGGGTGCGGCTTGCGGGGTACGTCCCGGACCGGGAACACTCCAGGCCCCATCTTGAACTGGTCGTCGTGAGCGAGGGTGTCGCAGTCGTCTGCCTTTGGGTGGGAGCGCGAGAGGTTCCAGCGCATCCCGAGCACCCAGGGCTTGTCAGCGGCCTCAACCGACATAGCGTGGAACGCATTGTTGATCTCGGTCCGCGCCAGTCGCATCGCCGCGTACCGCATCCCGCCCGGCGTGCTGGGGTCAAAGAAGTTCAAAGCCTCCGCCGCGAACTCCCGCGCGCTCAAGCCCCGTGCCAGAGCGCTGTTGATCATCCGGTCGATCTGCCCGCCCGTCCGGACCGTGTTGTTATAGATCCTCTGGCTGAGCGGGATCGAGGACTGCGTGATGCGCGCCGTCGCCACGTCGATCGTCCTGAGTAGACTCTGCTCAAGGCTGTCCGCGAGAGCCTTAGCTGTCGCCGAGTCGCCCACCATCCCGAACAACGCCGCGTCGAGCCGCGCGCTGAGATGGTCGGCGGCCAGAGCGGCTCGCGCGCGGCCCTGACTGATGACATCGCCGATCCGGCCGAACACCTTGACCTGCTGCCGAAGCATCTCCTTGCGGATCTCCCGCAGCTGGCTGACCCGCACGAAGTCGCTGATGCTTCCCTTGCTACGCGCCAGGATGCGCTTGATCTGAGCGTCCAGATCCTTCTGTGCCTCTAGCAGGACGCCCAGCAGCTGATGGTCAGCAAGCTTCTGGACCCCCGCATAGGCGCGGATCCACTCTTGCGGGTCAGGAGCCGTAGCTGGCATTACGCCTCCGGAGGCGCGGCCTCGGTGTCGAGCCGTCCGCCAACCACGTCAAGGGCAGCAGCCTGCTCGTCAAGGATCTGCTGGAGCATATCGTCCGGGAAGTTGAGCCCCAGCGTCTTGGCGAGGTAGCTCAGCGCCCACTCCCGAGACACCAGCCCTGCCTGGACTAGCGCCGTAACCTCGGCCACTACCTCCTTGCGGTTCAACGGGAGCATCGGCCCGAAGGAGGACACCGCCTCCAGCCGCTCATCCGGCGTCAGCCCCTCATACGCTGGGATCCAACCGTGGATGAGGTCATGCATGAACTGGTCGAGCTTGCCGCCTAGCTCGGTCTGCTTTTCGCTGTTCTTGGAGGTCAGTGGAGCGAACCGGATGGCCAGCGCGATCCCGGACTCAGCAGCTGTGACCTCAATCGTCCCAACCGCTACCTCAGGCGTGCCAGTCGTCTCCAGCGCCGCGCTCCGCAGCGCGCCGTAGTGCCCGAGTCCAGGCTCCACCGTCGTAACGCCTTCAACCCGACCGAACTTCTTGCCATCCTGTAGCTCGACCATCCCGGCCGGACTGATAACCCAGTCCTGCGTCACCCCGTTAGCGTCAACAGGAGGCGCACTGTCGGTCCAGTAGACGCCCAGGCTCTGCAACGCTAGCGCGAGGTCCTGGTCACTCATCGTGGTCGTCATGCCGCCGAGGACTGTCTCAACGCCCTGGATCTCCGACACGCCGAACACGCCCGGTGCGCCGCCGCGCCGATTGCGGAAGTGATACACGGGGATCGCTGTGATCTGGCTCGGCAGTGGCATCCCGGCCATGAGGAGTTGGTTGCCGGGTGTGTCTAGGCGCGTCGGTACCTCCGCACCCTCCAGATCCTCCTCGGTCAGCGGGTAGCGGTCATCCCACTTGGCGAGGGCATAGAAGCCCATCTGCACCGCGACAGTCCCGATCGGCGAGCCGAACGCAGCCGCGTCCTCCTCATCCATCACGCGCCGGTACATGAGTCGCTGGGCGATCTGCGTCGTGCCATCGTCAGCGAGGACGATGTTCACGATGTAGCAGCCGATCACGCGCTCTTCATCAACCGGGTCAACAATCGGGAAGTACTGCGCCGGATCTAGCTCGGTGATCCGGATGCGGGTGCCCTCGGCCTTGAGCGGGTCGGCGGTCACATGGATCATGCCGTCGCCGCGTGCGAGCGTCCATCGCTTGACCGAGCCGAACTTGGACAGGAACTCCTCACGCCGGAACAGCGCGTCCACGAAGCTCTGCGTCACTAGCCGCTGCGCGTCCTCTGCTGGCTCTCCGGTGTCGCTCATGATCCAGGTCCAGGCGAGGTCCCGAGCGAGGTAGGAGTTGGTGGACTCGATGATGGTGCGGGCGCCAGGGATGTACCTCCGGCTAATCTCATCCCCATCGTCCCGGAGGAGCGCCTGGAACGCCGAGGGTGCGTTGTTGTAGATGTCTGTGTATGCCCAGTAGGCCTGCACACGCTGCTGGTCGTCCACCTGCTTGGTGTTGACGAACGTCGGCGGTGCGCCTCCCAGTGCAACCGCAGTCGCGTATGGGGATTCCGCAACCATTACTTCCTCCTACTCGTGACATTCGTGCGGTTGCTCTGCGCGGGCACGCGGAACGGGTTACCGAACAGTCCTGAGAGGAGCCGTCCCAGTGCCTCAGGGCAGTGGTTGTCCTTGGACATCGGCTCCTCAGGCGCTGCCCGCCCCCGGTCGCCTGCCTTCTGCGAGTCCGGATAGCGCCATTCGTTGAACTCGCGGATCGTGTTGACGCACTTGCGGCTGATGGTGAGGCCAGGCTTGCGCTCAGGGTGGCCCAAGTCTAGGTGCTCCGGGGTCATCTTGAGGAATCGGCGCATCCACTCGATCCGCCCCTGCAGCAGGATCGACCCCCCACGGTAGGCCGGAACCTGGAGCGCCTCCGAGATGGCGCGCGTACGGTCCGGCTCCGCTGGGTCCGGATAGAACATCCGCGTCTGGGCGGGACACAGGCCGCGCGAGCGGATGTCCTTGATGGCCTCCTCGGTCGTCACGCCGGTCTTGTAATACTCATCCAGGATGTGAATGCGCTTGCGGTCCGGCGAGACCTGTACCAGCAGCCAGGCGAACGGGTTGGTGAAGCCGTAGTCCACCGCCGCGTAGGTCGCCCACGCAGAGTTGAAGTCGTGGTCGGTGACGTGTAGCTCTTCATCGAAGTCCTTGAGCACGCGCCCAACGAACTCTGTGAACTGCGCGGCCTCCTCCTGGTTGAACATCTCCATGCTCATGTCGAGGAACAGCGCCCAGATCTCTGGGTGGATACCGGTCGGTGCGGCCGCGCCGTGCGTCGCGCTGAAGAGCATCTTGAGCGTCGGTATCAGCCGGTCCATCCGGCCGTACCGGCGCGCCTCCGTCAGCCGCGACAGCAACTCCTCATCGACTCCTCCGGGGAACAGGTGCGGGTTCACCCAGGCTGGGGCGCGCCAACTCTGCCAGTCGGTCCGCTGTGGGTCCAGTCCGGCCATGTACAGGTCATAGAACCAGTTCTTGCCCTCGGGGGTGGAGAGGAATGCCGTCCAGCCGGTAAAGTCCGCTAGCGTTGGACGTAGGTACTTGATCCACACACTCGGCTTGAGCTTGGCGGCCTCGGAGAAGATAGCTCCACTCAGGCCCTCGCCAACCAGCGTCCCCGGATACTTCGCGCTCTTGGCATGCACGATGAATCGCCGGTCGAACAGGCTGGCAACCATCTCGCCGGACTCTGGGTTGTAGTAGCTCCCAGGATGGTCGAGCCGCATCCCGATCCGGGTGATGGAGTCCCAGAAGACACGGAACTCCTTCTCAGAGTCGCTGTACTCAGGCCCGACAATCCAGTACTCCCGGCGCTTCCCTTCGCGCTTGAGATCATCCAGCTCATACCATGCGCGATACGCCTCCGGCACCAGTAAATGCCCACCAGTCTGGCTCTTGCCAGCGCGCCGCCCGAACGCCACGACCTTGTTGCGCGCTCGGCTCGTGATGACCTCGCGCTGGAGCGGGTACGGCTGCCAGTTCGTACGATCCCATGTCATCTTGTGGATCTGCAACGGGATCGGTGGCGTCCGCCACATAGTCGGTGTCGTCATGCAGGCTCCCCGGCTGGCGGGGCCACGTCAAACGTGAAGGGGCGCTCAAAGCTGCTGCCAACTGAGGTGATTCCGAACCCAAAACGTATCTGTGACGCCGCAACCCTGGTCTCCTCGATCAGCCCCAACGCTCGGGCTGCCAGGTCCTCCATCGTGTCCTCGGTCGCGTCGCTCTCGACCTCAACAATGTGACCGGCGATCTCAAGATGGACCTTGCGCATTGGGCTCCTCGGTGTCGGCGTACTCACCCTCAAAGAGCTTGCGGAGCCCTTCCTGCCATCCAGGCATCGAGACGTCAACCTCAAAGCCGCCCTTGATACCCGCCCGGTCTAGCAGGCTGTTGCACGCCGCAATCACGTCCTTCTCCGGCGTCATGGGGTTGAAGGCTATGGCCAGCAGCCGGGCCGCTACGGCGTCGCTCGCTCCGGCGATCCGCATACGCGCGGCCTGCCGTACCGCTGGGTTGTAACCGCCATGCGTGACGCAGACCTCGGCTCCGGGGATCGAGGCGCGGAGGCAGGGGCGGGTGAGAGCGTCGTTGTCCGCGTCGACCACATAGCGCCCCTCCTTGTCGCGGAGGTAGCTCCGGGCCTTACAGGGGTTTGCCATCCTGGAGACGAACTCGCCTGCCTCGTCCAGGTCCTCCTGCAGCCCGTTCCAGCGCCACTGCGCGCCGAACGGTACGTTGGTCTCTTCGTCGCCGATGCGCTCGATGTCTTCCCAGTGCGCCATCAGCCATTCGAGGTCTGCCTTGGTATTGCCGCGAGAGGCCGTGGGGACCTTGACATCTGTCCGCCCATCGTCCCCTCGCGGCATACCGCGCTTGGTGCTTACGCCCTTCTGTCCACCTGCCATGAGGAGGAGTGTAGCTGGCTACTCCCAGATCTCCGTGTCGTACCACGCCATCCAGCCATCGTCGGCCCGGACGATCCCCATAACATGGAGGAGCGCGAACAGTCGGTGCTGGCTGATGTGGGCGCTCTCAAACAGCACCGTCTCGGGCACCGGCGTCTCGTTAGCCTCTTCCAGGTCCTCGCCCATAACCAGTGCAACTCGCACGCTGACCCAGTTGCCGAGGTCGCGCACCGTCACGTGCGTCTCGCGGTCCGAGGCCTGGTACACGAACTCGCGGTCATCCCGCAGAACGTCGTCAATCTCCAGGCGCTGTTGGTGTTTATCCGCCCAGCCCGACGACAGGAGCTTGGCCCACAAGGCTTCCATCTCCGGCGTCTTGAGGATCGGGGTGAACGGGTCCGGCGCGCCGGACGTGCCGTGTACGGTCATCAGGCGCTCCATGGTCGCGGGGCAGGGGTCCTGCCTGGGGTATACATTGGTGTTCCTGGGTACGGCGTCGGCGCGCGACCCGTGACACGGCCGCCCATCCTCGCCACGTTCTTGTTCAGGTCATCAATCTCCCGTCGCTGCCGGGTTACCTCGGCCACAAGCCAGTCCACTGTGGGGTCGGAACGTTGGGCCTGGCCGGGTTGTACGTAGTCCGGTTGGCCCGGCACAGGCTCGGTGAAGAATCCATTGTCAGCCAACAGCGTCTGGTCTTGCTGGTCGCCCTCCCAGACGATGTGCACGATGAAAAATCCCTCCGTGTCGGTCGCGCTGGCGTACTGCTTCCACCAACCGTCGTACCGCCAGCCGTTCTTGCTGCCCTGAGCCTTGAGGCTGGCGATGTACTCCTCGGCCTGCGCCTGCGTCTTGAACTGCTCGAAATGCTCTCGCGTCCTGCTCACCCCGGACTCCCTGCTGCTTGCGTAGGCGCTGCCTCGGCCGGATCGTTGAGCCGGGCCTCGACCTCGGCCAGCAGCGCCACCAGTCCTCGCGTGTCGTCGTACGGCCCTGCGTAGTCCACAGTGATCAGCTGTGTGATCAGAACGTGGAACTTGTTGAGGGTGTCGACCCGCCCAGCGAGGACTCCAGCCTGCCACGCCGCGTCGTGAACAGCATCCACCTGCTCCTTGGCGTACCTCACTGTGTCACTCATAGCCCGATCCTCTCCCGAGCGCCACGACTGCGGCGAGTGCAGACGCAGAGACACCCCGCCGGATCGGTGGCGGGGTGTCTCTGGCCCGGGTAGGCGGAATTCAGACCTTGGCGGAGTCGGCGTCGTCCTCGGTGCCGCTCTCCACAGTGTCGCCGTCAGGCGAGGTTCTGAGCTTGTGCATGCGATCTCCCGTCATCGATGGTTCCCCGGTCCGGAGGATCGTACCGCGCGACGCGACCCCCGACACGGGGGCACCGGGGGTCGCGTCTGGGGAGTGAGATTTTGTTGCGGCTTGGATCCTGTGAGGAGGAGTGGCTACCGCATCCAGTCTCCCATCGTCGGCCCTGTGCCTGACGGTACGCCCAAGGAGGCCGTGCCGCTACCGCCCGTGCCCGGCGTGGATCCATTGACGGTCCACAATCCTGCACTCGTCGCCCGGAACAATGGGACGTTCGCAGTACTCACACCAGTCCTCGAATGCGACCACGACAATCTGATCAGGCGGCATGTTCTCGTGCAGCTGATCGCTTGGCACGCTCTCCATCGGCTACCTCCTGGTTGAACTCCTCGGTGATGTCCTCGCCGGATAGCTCGACGCACTTGCGGTGGTTGTGCCGCCGTACGACCCGTACCAACTCCTGATTGATGAAGTGGGCGAGCGGGTACGGCTTACACCAGCGGCATCTGGTCTTCTGCATGGACTTCGCCCTTCTTGAGGTAGATCAGGCCGCTGGCGTCGCTTCCATCCTCGGCCGGATACGTGAAGCTGATGGCGAACTCATCCGCCGCGCTCCACTTGATCCGCCCTCGGTGCTCGCCTAGGGACTTGGGGAGGAGGACGCGATCTCCCGGATTCAATGACATGCTGACCTGACTTCCTGCACCGTGTGCCATACGTACCATCCGGCGAGGATCGTTACAACGATGCTCAGCGCGAGGACGGTAACCGCGAACCAGGGGCTGGGCCTGCGCCAACTCATCAGACGATCGTCCGGAAGTTCAGCGGGATCTCCAGATGGTTGATGACGATCCCAGGCTCAGGCACAACAGTCTGGGCCTCGCGTAGCTCCTCGCCCTCCCAGAACCAGACGTTGACGCTCTGCCCGATCTCCATCCATTGCAACATGACTTCGTCTCGGTTGCCCTTGTACGTCACCGAACACTTCCGGAGCTTCACCAGCGCGCCGAACGGTGCCCTCACCCGACCAGCCGACAACTCCACATCGCTATCCGCGTCCGCCAGATCCTTCACGGCCACTACGTAGGCCTGCTGCGCGCTCATCCCGTTTCCCTTCCTCGGAAGCGCCTAGCCTCGCGCGTCCGGAGGCGCTGCCGCTAGCCAGCAGCTGTCCGACTGGCCTCAACATAGTGGTGAACGCCTTACAGACGATGGCGACCGAGACGTTGTCGTTGTCAGGAACGCTTGCCACCATGCCGGACCTCTCGCGTCTCGTTGAACTCCATCTTGGACTCGACAGCCGCGTCGATGTCGACCCCATACGCCCCACAGATGTCGAGCACGCGGATGATGATGTCGGCTAGCTCGCTGGGAATTCCGATCGGCTTGGTGTACCAGCCCTCATCCCGCAACGCCTCCCGGTCCAGGGCTCTGTTGAGGTCTATGAACTGCTTGTGGCCGTCCGGGAACCGCAACCTCATCTCCTGGCCATGCGCCTCCAGATTCGCGGTAGGGGCCTCTGGCGTCCGGGAGGTCACCTGCCAGCGCGGCTTGTCGACCTCATAGCCGTTGCGCCAGTCCTCCAGGGCCTCGGCGCACTCGCTCACCACGAGCATCAGTAGCTCCGCGAAGGAGCGCTGGTCTAGTGCCCAAACGCCAATGCCTGCACCGTTGACGGTGACCTCTTCGCCCTCGCGCCCGTCCCACCAGCCCTTAGCGCGCGCCGTCTCGTGTACCGCGTCGCGTAGCTCATTCAGGCTCATTGATCCTGATCCCTTTCCAGGTCTCATCGAGGACGGGCAGCTTGGCCGCGTCCTCTTCCTGCACGAATGTGATGCGCCGCATCGTGAGCGGAGCGAGGTCCTGCAGCATTTGCACCGGGATCGCCACGGCCTTCTGTGTACTGGTGGCTTCGTCGGCGGTGAGCGCTGGCACCATCCACTCAGTCCCATCCGGCTCCATGAGTACCAACAGTATCCTCATGGGTGCCTCCCGTCCTGACCGCCATCGATGAAACCAGCCGCATATCCCGCCGCGTAACCGCGTCTTGGCGGCTCCGCCGGAGAGGTCTGGTTGAAGTGGATGTTGACCGGCTCCGAGGACGCGCCGCGTAGGAAGCGAAGCATCGCCAGCGCTCCCTGGCACATCTCCTCGCTCGGCACCAGCGAGTCCTCCGGTATGGGCTTGACGGCCTCGGCCCTGAGGGCCGCACAGCGCAGGATGACCGGTCCGGAGGTCTCGGTGAGTACCAGCGCGACGCCGCGTGAGATGTACAGGCCTACTTCGCCGTTTGGTAGCGTCCGCACCCGTTGCCCGAACTCCATACTCATGCCTGGTCCTCCAGCTGACGATGGGGATCGAGGACACCGGTCTGCTTGGTGTCCCGCTGAAGCAGCATCATCGATAGGTTGTCGAGGACGCCCAACAGATGATCCGCGATCATCCAGTCCATCGTCCTAAGTCGACCGTCATAGTTGAACCGGTTGAGGAGCTGAGCAAGGTGCGACCTGAAGTTCAGGGCAGGGTCGAACCTCTGCTGCTCCATCTTCTCCTGCTCCTCCATCTTCTCCTTGCGCCAGCGCTCCTGCTCTGCCTCCTCATAGGCGCGGACCAGCTGCCTGACCTCGCAGGGCCAAGGATCGGTGCACTGGACACAGATCACGTACGACTTCAGGCTGGTGGACAGACGCTCCTCCGGCCTGTGGTTGCTGCGTAGCACTTCCCGCACGTCGATGTCGTCAAGATGGGCGGTGACCCACGTTCGGTAGTCCGTATCACTCATCCGTCGAGCCTCCCCGCCCCGGCGTGCCTGCCGCTAGCGACGGAGAGTGAGAGCCAGGACAACAGACAGCACGATCCCTATGATGGTCATCGATGCCGTCTGCACGAACCGGTTGTCAGTCTTACCCTCCACGCGCGCCTCAGTGCGTGCTGTCATTGTGGTGATGGCCTGTGCCAACGCAGTCTCCAGCTTTCCCTGCCGGTCCTTGAGGTCCGAGACCTGACCCTGTAGCGCCAGGTTCTCTGCCCTGGAGGTAGCGGCCTGCTGATCGAGGAGCTTCTGGAATGCGACCTCCTGCTTGTTGGAGGCCGTGGCGTTGGCGAGGTTCTGCTGCGCCACGCTGGCGCTGGCTGCTGACATAGCCGCGTCGAGCGAGGTCTTGGCCTCAGTCGCGGCCTGCTTGACGCGCTCATCCCGCTCCGCGAGCTTTGCCTCAAGGCCAACAATCTTCTCGGTGGCGACATCGGCCACGTGCGAGATCCGCTCCAGACAGTACTCCCGGAGAGCTGCCATCTGACGCTCGACGTCAGCTGCCGCCTTGGTTCGCTCTGCCTCGGCACGGTCCGCGTTCTGCTCAACCTTGGTGGCGTTGAGCGCAGTAGCCTTCTCCATTCCTGATAGCCGGGTGTCGACGTACTCCCGGAAGTGCCCGACAGCGCGGTCTACCGCCTGTTGGGTGAGGATGGTGGGGTCCGGAACCGGTACCCAGTCTTTCCTGAAATCTCTTCCCACAGTCGCGTAGTCCGGCTCCGCCTCCCGTAACCCCTCTGCTGTCATGTACCACCCTCCCTAACAAGGAACCCAATCTCTAGACCAGTCTCCTCGGTGACGCACGTACCGGCCTCGGGGAACCACCAGGAGTAGGGCACGTTACACGCGGAGCCGAACTCGTGGAACTCCTTGACCTTCGCCCATCCCAGCGCCCGCCCCAGGTGAGCCTCGCACGCCTGCGTCATGTTGTTGGTGTCCTCATACCAGATGTGCCACACCGCGTCCTTCCAGCACTGGTTCGCCGGATCGACGTTGTCCGGCCAGCCCTCCATGAAGAGGCACAGCGTGGTGTCCTCGCAGCTGAGGTTGGAATCACCCTCCACTTCGTGCCGCCCAGTTGATCTCCACCTCGGGAGGCTCGGGCCGCCTCTCGCCTGCCCTCGGGGGACGGGACGTCACAGCGTAGATCGGCTCTCCTCCATGGTCCGTCCCGATCCTCTGGCCGTTGGTAAGGAACAGGTTGCCCGTTGAGTACCCATCCGGGCATCCAAGGCAGTGATCAATCGAATGCCGCCCATGCTCGCACCTGTCGAGGTCGCTGAGGCTACTCATTCAGCGCTCTCCGCGTAGTCAGCCGCGATAGCCTGGCGTACATGCATCGGCGGATCGAGATTGTCGTTGTGGGCGTCCACCACGTCCTGGGCTATGTCCTTGGTCTCCATCAAGCCGAGGAACACATCGCAGTTGCCCTCGGTGCCGTCCTCCCGCTCTCCGTCGCCAAGCACAGCCCAGATTGTCCGGCCATGCTTCGATCCCACGCGCCAGACGCAGTCAGCGTAGTCACCCACGGGACTTCACCGCCTCGACCTCTGCTCGGTGTACCGCCTCAGCGAGCGTCATCGACTCCGCATCCTCCTTGTCGTACTTCGCCGCAAACCCAACGTGCGGCGTATGCGGCATACGGTGCCCAGGCTTCCGCTCGCAGCGGAACGTCACTGTGTGGTTCAGCCGCGCCTCAAAATGCGGCACCTCGACCTCCATCGTCTCACCGCAGGCTTCGCTCATCGATTCGTCCTCGGCATCGCGTCAACGTCAGCCGTCTCCGGCGTTGAAGTCGCGTCGGTCGGGTTGGTTGCATAGATCTCCCACAGTTGCTCTTCAGGCCGCAGATCACGGTCCATCCTACGTTGTGCATCTATCATTGTGCCATCGTCCGCACCAATAAACTCAGTGTGGTCAGATGGCACCTTCTTGTACGCCATTACATCCTCCAATCGTGGCGGGCCCATATTAGGTCGCCGAACAGCTGTGCCTATAGGGGACACACGAACGTATTATCTACTCATAAGTAAGTACTGAATAGTCCGTTTGCGTAAGAGCCTCTTAACTATTACCTATTAATTAAAAAGAAGTAAGTTATTAGGCCCGGAACCCACGTTTTCGCAGGCCAATGCCCGGTCCCATAGTGGTTTCATATTGGGCCCGGATTGGTACCCTTGGGCCCGGTGCAAAGCGATTGTCCCGGGCCCATTACGGGCCCATATCTGAAGGGTCGACCGGCGTCCCGCCGACCCGCAGCGACCATCCATTGCGGAGCTTCAGCCCAACCCTCACCCATATCTTCTCCCGACCGTCCTCAGAGGACTCCCCCACGCGGAGCCGTACCCGGTCCAGCCCTCGCTTGCTCAGCTGTCGGCCGAACATCTGCGCCGTCTCGGGACGACTGCCGTTGTCTGTGCACCACTCCTTGTACGCCTGGTAGATATCCGCAGCGCGTACCGCAGCCTCGGCCTCGGTTACACAGGCCTCCTTGAGGAATCCGTCCAGGTCCGATAGCTCCTCGCGGGTCTGTAGAGTGGCCTCAACGATCGCCGCAGGCACGTCCAGGAGCTTCTCCTGGCAGTACATCCTCCAGCCCTCCACGAGCCAGGAGAGGATGGCAGAGGCGCACGCCTCAGAGGCCAGCTGGTCCGGCAGCGTCACGTCCTCCTCAGAAGGGTCAAGAGTCCCGTCCATTCGGATCGTGTAGAGACGCCGGTATAGCGCCAGGTCTGCCCCGTTGATCGTGGGCGGATCGTTGGAGACGATCCATGGCGTGAACGATGGCTTAGCCACCACCATCTCGTTGGCGAAGTTCAGTCGCGCCGAGAGGGTGTCGCCGCCGGTGATCCGCTTGATCTCATCCGCGTGCAGGAACCAGTCTGACGATGCCTCGCTGGCGACAATGAAGCGTCGCCTCAGTAGCCGCACCAGTTGTACGTTCGCCCCCTGATCCTTGGTAGCGCGGAACAGCGACAAGTTGAACGGCGCGGCGTAGTCCCCCAGGACGTACTCCACGGCCTCTGCGAGAGTGGTCTTGCCCGAGGAGGTCTTGCCCTGTATGAGAAACAGCAGCCGCGCCGAGTTACGCCCGTACATGGAGTAGCCCATTGCCTTCTGTAGCCAGTGCCGGGTAGGCGCGTCCGGGACCAGGCGTGTGATGAACTTGTCCCATAGCTCCGAGGTCGCACCCTCTACATAGGACGCTGCGGTCACGAGCGTGATACGGTCCTCGCGCTCGACTGGGCGGAAGGAGGCCCCATCAGCCTCCAGCTCCAGCACCCCGTTCGGGCACAGCAGCCGCGCCGGATTCGCGTCTAGCTCCTGGGCCTCCCAGGTCATCCCGCGCATCGACCTAGCCAGGTCCACCATCGCCTTGAGCCGTCCGGCGTTGCCCGAGGAGCGGATCCAGGCGATGAACGCCGCACGCGCCTTGGGCTCCTCGATGAACTCTGCTTCGCGCTCCATGCTACGCACCATTTCAAAGGCCCACCGCTGAACCTGGCCGGAGCGGTCCAGCACCCAGCGCCCCCGCTCCCAGATGTGCCATCCTCCGAGGCCATCGACGTAGCGGATGTCGTCGCCTACCCAGTTCACGAGCCGCTGCGCGTTCCCGATGTCATCGCGTGCGTAGTCGAACGCTCCCGACCCAGTGCGCGCCGCCCGGGTAGGGCTCCACTCCGACGTCAACAGCTCACAGGGGTCATCCTCGGCCACGTCCCCCTCGGCGGAGACCTTCTGGACTCCCCGGATGAGCATCCGTGCCCACTCGCCACGCGCCTGTCGCTCACCACGCCGCCCCTTGACTGCCTCCAGGAACGTGTTGCGGAGCTTCCCCAGTCCCGAGAGGACTCCCCCGTGTCCGGCAGCCGCATCGCCGATCAGGGCCCACGCCCCGTTACGTGCTACGTCGTGCGCGCCGCCGTCATCTCCAGCCTCCCGTACCTGCCGCTGGTACTGGGCGAGCGTCCGCGACATCACGGCACAGGCCTCGCCGGAGCCCCGGTCCGCGAGCCAGGCGCGGATGTCGTCCTGGGATAGCTCCTCGGTCGCCCGAGCCGCCCAGGTCTTCCCGGAGGTCAACCCCTCCACCCATGAGGATGGCAACTCAGGTAGATCGGAGGGCTCCGGGACCTCGTCAGCGACCCACTGGCCGTCCGGCCGTCCCCAGACGTACTGCGCGCCGTTCGGATGCATCGAGGGGCACACGACGGCATAGCGATGGTCCCAGCGGATCAGGTCCACTCCGCCACCGTGGAACTTCCGCAGGCTCTCTGGCCACGAGAGCCCTTCGGGGACGCGGTACAGCCGGATACCGCTACCCGTACCCGGTCGGGACGTAGCGACCCACGTAGCGGGCAGCGCGCCCCATGCCTTCTCCGCCGCAGCGAGCGTCTTGCTCCCCGCCCGGTCGTCATAGGCGTCCACGTCGATCCCCAGCACGCCACGAGGTAGCCGGAGGGCAACGTTGCCGCACGGGAACGACACCTTGCCGTCGCCAACCTGATACCGGGCGCGAGGCTTCGCCCACTCACGGGACTGGATGTCCCCTACCCAGACGCCATCGGCTCCTGTGTAACCGTCTGGGGGCGGGTGCTTGTCGCCGGTAGGCAGAGGGATAGGGCTCCAACCAAAGCCAGCGTAGTCAACAGCTGCCAGTTGGTACGGGGTCATACGGCGTCCTCTAGCTCATCGAGGTACTTGTCCAGCGCCTCACGCATGATGCCGCTCATCGGGACGCCGTACCGTCTCGATGCCCGGCGTAACCGCTCCTTTGTGTCCTCAGGTAGGTGGAAGTCAAAGGCAGGGCCGATCTTTGGCCTGCCAATCTGGGGCAGCGTTTCCATCTATTTCCTCCCGTGGAATAGGGAGGCTACGTTACCCGATGCGCGCCGAGGATCTCTTTGGCTCGACGGAGCCAGGTTAGGTTGTGCTTCAAGGCATCCCGCGCATGCGGCTGTCCGGTCAGGGAGGCGTAGTAACCCCACGCCCGGAGCCGGTCGTCAGTGATAGCCATAGCTAGCGCGGGCATCTGCTTGATGACGGGGCGGACAGGACCACCCTTGTACTTGCGGGAGATCCGTCGCATCTCATACTCAAACGCCGAGGTCACCTTGACCGGCGAGAGGTCGACTGCCATCTGGCGGAGGTAGAAGTCCTCGCAGACGACCTTGGCTGAGGGCCAGGACAGCACAAGCTCGATCATCTGGTCCACCTGGCTCTCCCAGGGACCCACGAACTC
>Ga0307295_10000012_pt1 | contig 49014 bp, 53 predicted proteins | sample ER_DNA_152_FD_194481 | JGI IMG/M metagenome (GOLD analysis project Ga0307295, IMG submission 194481) | Bulk soil microbial communities from the East River watershed near Crested Butte, Colorado, United States - ER_DNA_152 | ecosystem: Environmental > Terrestrial > Soil > Floodplain | place...
GTGATAGCCCAGCTCGGCGACGCCATCGGGCTGCACCGACACCCGACCTTCCTTGTCCTTGATTTCCTTCGGCACACCAATCACCAACACGGCCATACCGGTTCTCCCTGTTCTGGTGCCACGCAGCTTGCTCCGCGAGCCCACACTACGGCGCGGCGCAGCCTCTTCCGCCGGCGGAGCTCTAGCTCGAATGGTCTGAGCGATCTAGCCGGAGAAGCGCTGGGCGTGACAGGAGGCGCGGCGGCACGGATAGCGGGCATGTTTGCACCGACTCGCCCTGTCCTGGACGAAGGTGGGATTCGAGTGCGGGACGAGAGCACAGCACGAGAGCGGTGACTATCGCGTCGTGGCTTGCCCGTGGCTCGGCCCAGGACCGGTCCAATCCCTCGCGCCCGGCGGGACACCCATACGGCCTGCAACAGGCTGCGCTGCTTGGATTATCACCACCAGCCTTGCTTGTGCGCCCAGCGCAGCAGGATTGCCGACATGATCAACATGATCAATAGCAGGATGGCTAGTCAAACCCTTGGGTGGATTCGTTGACGATCACGTTCATCCCGACCACCGAAGACAGCGACGTAATAGGGAGCGTGACAGCTGCGATGACGGCGAGGCGCGGCGGCGATGGTTATCTTGGTGTCGGTACGCGCACGGTAGAACTCAGTAACGCCAATCAAAAATCGCAGCCGCGAGTCGCTGATGTGGGTGACGGTCTCGTACTGGTCGAGCACGTCCTTCATCAGGTCCAGGCCCTCGGCGGGTGCGAATCTGGTCAGCTTGACGCCCGCCGATAGATCTCGCTGCCCTGCTCGGCCATCGTCTTGATCGTCAACAGCTCGTGTCGAGCCGCGAAGAGCTGGCTGAGAAACTCCTGCGGATCCTCATCCGCCTCAGCCATGACCCGCTGCTCCAGCAAGCCGACCTCACGGGCGATCTCGGCAACCATTTCAGCTTCCCGGCGAGCGATCGCGGAGACGATCGCGTACGTGAGGCCGAACGGCGAGGTAGGGCGCAACCGACCGCTGTCCATCCGGGCCGCCACCGCCTCCGTCTCGCGCAGCGCCGCCTCCAAAGGAACCTTTGGATTCAGCGGACCATGCACAGTGACCAGGAAGTTCTTCCCAACGAATTGGTCCAGCTCCAGATAGTGCACGTGGCCGCCGGCGCCGATCTGAGGTGCATGCACGACGATGAACACGTGGTCCGGATACACATGGACGTTGGACAGTCCACGACTCCACGGCGAGAGGCAGGCCCGCCTTGGTTTTCGCGATCAGAACCGCCAGCTGGTTAGCGACCTCCTTGCGGGTCTTGCCGTACACAGCCCGGCGCACGCGTGTTCCGTCGGGTCGCACGACATAGCACGCGGCTGTCCAGCGTCCGTCACTGCGTCGGTAGATCGAGCCCTCACCGTTAGCACGCTGGTTCATGCCAGAGCCTCTTGCTCGGTCGAGCGTTCGACGTAGGCGTGAACTGCGGCCACCGGAACCCGACGCGACTTCCCGATCCGCAGGCTGTGCAGCTGGCGAGTGCGGATCAGGTCATAGACGCGGGATCGGCCCCACCCTGAGCACTTCGGCGGCCTCTTCGGGGCTAAGCAACAACTTCTCCATGTATTCCTTCGATCTGTCACGCGGGAGTACGTCGGCGTCGGCTGCCTTGTGATGCTGTCTACGGATCGCCCACAAGGCGCTTCGCGTTCTTGCGGTTCGCTTCGCTCTTCCTTACCGCGATCCGTAGTCGGGGTCGCCGAGTCGTCCGGGAGGCCAAGGGGGGTGGTCAACGGGAACGCCCGCGTTTGACGACTCGATCACAGCTTGCTCGTCGGATCGCCACCGCGACCACGCGGCCTGCCGGGTGACACCCGCGACCTCCCCCACGTGCGCCCAGGATCCTCCCTCCGCCAAAGACCGCGCGGAGACACCGAGGCATTCACCGACCAATGCGCTAAGGCGCAGCAGCTCGGAGAAGGCCGCCGGATCAGACAGACGCGCCAGAGCCTCCACTGCCTGCCGTGCTTGTTGGGCGAGGGCCTCAGTTGTCGGTTCCGGCTCGTGAGGATTGGGGGGGCCGGCCATCGCCTCGGCGCTGGACTCCCCAGCGCCGGACGATGACGGATTGAGGTTGGGCCCCGTGGGGTCCGCAGCCTCGAAGGTGCTCATGGCTCCCTCAGGATGACTGTCTTCGTCGCATCGACTGAATCAAACGTACGTCGCCACGAATCATCCGGCCACAGATAGTCGACTACACCCTCATTCGGACGGTAAACCGCGGTGTACAAGGTGCCGAACGCCCTTCCGTACTCAGTGCTGCGAAGCGGTGGACGCAAGAAGGCCGAGGCCAACCGGGTCACGTCGGGTTCGGAGTCGAGCAAGGACAGCAGCAGCCGTTGTCGTTCAACGCTGCGCAACGAGCGGGCACGCTCGGGATATTCAGGAACGGTGCCTCGATGGTTGGTGGCCACTCGGGCCGAGGAGAACTCGGGTGCGGAGTCCGGCGCGACGAACGCGGTCAAGCTCTCACCGGAGCCGTCGACAAAAGTGAGGTTGTAGCTCATATTGACCGGTATCCGGCGAAGCACCGAACGTACGTCGTCAATAGACGCGGCCACCTCCAAGAGGTAGCGGACGACGAGCGGAATGCCGAAGCCGGGACCGGAACCTGGTCTGCCACCAAAGGCCAAAGAGACCGCAAGGCCCGCATCGTTCATGCCGTCGACGAGGCCCCACAGGCAATCTCCGGTGCCAAGAACACGTCTGCCGGTGAAGGCGGTCGAGTAGACCACTCGCTCGAAGAGGTCCAGGCCATAGTCGTAGTTGCGGACGAGCAGCGGGGCGCGGCCACCGAGCGTGGCCTGTGAACATCCGGGCAGGAAGGCCGGAGGGTTCCACAGCGTGAGCAGTCTGGCGGTGACCTCGTCACCACCGGCGAGCTCCACGAGGCGCTCCCACACGGGAACGAGTTCGGGCATGTGGCTCGCGAGCATCCGACGACAGGTACGCAGGTCGGGTCTTGCCGCAGCACCCTCGCTGAGGTACCAGCGGTGGTAGCCGTCGCGAGTGGCATCGTGCAAGGCCTGCCAGCGCGGGCCCGGCTGTTCCTCACGTATGCCGTACAGCGTCATGCTGTGCGTGCGACCGCTACGGGTCTCGGCGCTGGACGCCGAAGCCTCGATTTTGGGCATATGGGATGTGTCTGGTTGTAGAGTCATGCCGTCAAGTATTTCTTGACAGATCTCCTCTTGTCAAGTCAACCTTGACACAGGGGTCGGCCCTGACCCGACGGCCGGGCTTACTGTGGCTGAGCCGTCGAAGACCGCCTACATTTGCGACTGCCGCCGAGCGGATTGCGGCCAGCCGAGTGCAGCGAATCTAAGCGCGCCTTGACGACGTCAGACCACTGTCCGCGGCCCTACGACCACTGCGACAGTCCCTAGCGGTCGCCGCCAGTTCGTGTCGGTGGCGCTCCGGAAAGCCGGTCAGGCGTTGTCGGCAGTTGCCCATACTGCGAGCCGCATCGGCATAGCCGTGGACGACCTGCCGCGGCTGGGCGTAGCCATCTCGCGGCGAGAACGACGCGCCGAGAAGAACCGATGGGTCGATGAAAGGGTTGAGTTGAACGGCTCGCCCCGGGTCCACCATCTCCGACGAGCCACCGAGGCGGTTCTGCAGTTCCGTTGACGATTCGACCGCGGCCAGCTCGTTCTCGGTCCGGCAGAGGAACAGGTATCCGACCTGCCGAAGGCCGATGTCGACCCCGAACTCAGCCCCGAATCGCTCGTAAGCTTCGAGGCTGCGTTGCGCCAACACGATTGTTGCCAGGATCGGAGAACGTTGCCCTGACCCCACCCAACGGCTTCGCCGAGGATCCAGATCCGAGCAAGTCTCGTTCAATGACCACGATGCTCCCGACCCCGTTTTCTGCCAGGTGCAACGCCGTGCTGACACCCATCGCGCCGCCGCCGATGATCGTTACCGAGGCGTACGCAGGCAGCGGCTCGGGTGGTCCGGGCAGTTCCACCGAGTTACTCCCGCGATCGAACACAGTTCTCCTCGTCAACGCTTAGGCCTACGAAGACGATCTGTTCCAGCCTGACCGATGGCACCCTTCAGCGCAATCGAAGATTTCTCTACTATCGTTTGGAGTTGCTATATGCCGGTGTGGACCCTCGATCAGCTGAGGACGTTTGTGGCCGTTGCATCGGCGGCAACGATGACAGCGGTAGCCGATGAGCTCGGCTACACGACGGGCGCCATCTCCCAGCAGATGGCGGCGCTTGAGGCAGCCGCAGGAAGGCCACTGTTGATCCGTAGTCAGCGAGGCATCCAGCTGACCGACGCGGGCATCGCTCTGCTCCCCCGGGCGAGGCAACTCCTCACTGTGGAACAAGAGGCTCTGGTCAGCCTGAGCCGCCCCAGGATTGAGCAGAGCCTTCCGGTGAAACTCGGGGTATTCGGGTCGATTGCAGTGGCTGCGGTCGGTTGGGTCACCGAGGAGTTGCGCAGAACCGCGCCGGACATGAACTCCAAGCATTCGAAGTCGATGTCGAGCATATGCCGGAGCATGTGCTCGACTCCATGGTCGACATCGCCCTGGGTTGCGACCGAGCAGATACGCCGCAGGTCTCACGCCATTGCAGCTTCAGCCGGCACTCAACGAGCTCTACGAGTCGGCCACCAGCTCAGTTACGCCGTCGACTGGGCAGGACACCCTCATCGCGCGGCCCCGCTGGAAATAGTTTCACGGCGGCCGACTCGGCCTGCTCGTCGTACCCCAAACGATTAACGGAATCCGATGTCCGACACACCCAATGCACCACCGGAAGTAGCTCAGGTCGGCCTGACCGCCCGGCGGCATGTACCCCCTTCGGGTGGCTGTGACGATGAGTATCCACAAGCTGAGCGCCGGGTCGGGGTATGACTATCTGACTCGGCAGGTGGCGGCCTTGGACGCAACCGAGAAAGGTCATACCGGGCTGGCGTCGTATTACACCGAACGGGGCGAGACGCCCGGGGTGTGGATCGGTTCCGGCATGGATGGGATCGACGGCTTGACCGTCAGCGACCCGGTGACAAGCGAGCAAATGCGAGCGTTGTTCGGCTGCGGCCTGCATCCGTTGGCCGAGCTCCGCCAGCAGCAGCTGGAAGGACCGGACCTCTCTCCACGCGACTTCCAGGCGGTGGCCCAGCTGGGCACGCCGTTCAAGATCGTCGACGGCGATGTCAGCCCGTTCCGGCTCGAGGTGGCCAAACGCATCGCGGCGATCAACTGCGCGGCCGGCCTTCCCTCCGATGCGCTGCTGCCGACCGCAGACCGGGCGCGGGTGCGGACCGAGGTGGCCCGGGAGTTCTTCGCCGCCGAGCATGGCCGGGAGCCGATCGATGCGCGGGAGCTGGCGGGTCAGATCGCGAAAGATTCCCGGCCGCGGACACAGACAGTTGCCGGTTATGACCTGACGTTCTCGCCGGTGAAGTCGGTGTCCGCGTTGTGGGCGGTCGCCGACCCCGCCGTTGCGGCCGTCATCGAACGAGCCCACCAGGCCGCCGTCACGGACGCTTTGGCGTTCATCGAGAAGCAGGTCCTGTTCACCAGGACCGGGCCACAAGGGATCCGGCAGGTGAACGTCCGAGGCCTGGTTGCTGCCGCGTTCACCCACCGGGACAGCCGGGCCGGGGACCCGGATCTGCACACCCACGTTGCGGTAGCGAACAAGGTGCAGACCCTCGATGGACGGTGGCTGTCGATCGACGGCCGGGTGCTGTTCAAGGCCAATGTTGCGGCGTCGGAGACCTACAACACCGCGCTCGAGCAGCACCTCCGCGACAGTCTGGGGGTGCGGTTCGCCGAGCGGTCCGGCACCGACCCGGCTAAGCGGCCGATCCGGGAGATCGTCGGTGTCGACCCCCGACTGAACCAGCGCTGGTCGACCCGGCGTGCCCACATCCAAGCCCGCCGCGGCGAGCTGGCCATCCAATTTCAGAACGATCACGCCCGACCGCCGACACCGGTCGAAGCGTTGCATCTGGCGCAGCAGGCGACGTTGGAGACTCGCGACGCCAAACACGAACCCCGATCCCTGGCTGAGCAACGGGCGACCTGGCTCAATGAGGCGGCAGCCGCGTTAGGCAGCCCGGAGGCCGTCGCCTCGATGGTGCGGACGGCGCTGGCGCCGCCTGCAGAGACCACCACGATTGTCGACGCACGCTGGGTCTCACAGACAGCCAGCCACGTCTTGGCCGTAATGGAGGAAAGCCGCTCGACCTGGCAGATGTGGCATGTCCGGGCCGAAGCACAACGACAAGTCCGCACCATCGACATGCCCGCGGAACATGTCACAGCGCTCGTGGACCTGCTGGTCGATGAGGTGCTCGATCGCCGGTCCGTTGCCCTCGTCGCACCGGCTGACAACATCGAGGAACCGGAGGCGTTGCGGCGGGTCGACGGGTCCTCGGTCTACACCGTGGCTGGCGCCACTCTCTACACCTCACAGCGGATCCTCGACGCCGAACAGCGCCTCGTCGCCGCGGCCGGACGACGCAACGGGTCAGCCGTCGACCAGGTGGCGGTGGATCTAGCCTTGCTGGAGATGGCGGCGAACGGGACCGCACTTGATGCTGGGCAGGCGGCACTGGTCCGCCAGATGTGCATTTCCGGCGTGCGTGTGCAGCTCGCGATCGCCGCTGCCGGCGCCGGGAAGACCACCGCCATGCGTGCCCTCACCCTGGCCTGGACCCAAGACGGCGGCCAGGTACTCGGCCTCACCCCATCCGCGGCCGCGGCCGCCGTCCTCGCAGAGCAAACCGGCATCCGCACCGACACCCTCGCCAAGCTCACCTGGTCCCTGGACCATGGCGACCTGCCGGAGTGGGCGTCCGCAGTCGGCCCCTCAACGCTGCTGATCATCGACGAAGCCGGCATGGCCGACACCCTCTCCCTCGACGCGGCCGTCCAGTTCGCCATCGATCGCGGTGCGAGCGTTCGGCTGGTTGGTGATGATCAACAGCTTGCCGCGATCGGCGCCGGCGGTGTCCTGCGCGACATCACACACACCCACGGCGCCCTCCGCCTGACCGAGCTGCACCGCTTCACCAACCCCGCCGAAGCCGCAGCATCGCTGGCCCTCCGCGACGGCGACCCTACGGGGCTTGAGTTCTACCTTGATCACGGCCGGATCCACGTCGGCGACGTGGCCACGACCACTGAGGATGCGTTCAACGCTTGGGTTTCCGACCGAGCCGCTGGGCTCGACACGATCATGATCGCCCCCACTCGCGACCTCGTCGCCGAGTTGAACGCTCGAGCCCGCAGTCATCGCCACGACGGCGCACCAGCATCATCGGACGTGCGGTTGGCCGACGGAAACCAGGCCAGCGTGGGCGATGTGATCATCACCCGCCGCAACGACAGGCGACTCCGACTCACCGCCACCGACTGGGTGAAGAACGGCGATCGCTGGACCATCACCCACGTCAGCCGAGAAGGTGCTCTGACCGTCCGGCACAACCGCAGCCACCGCACCATCAAGCTTCCCGCCGACTACCTCCGCGAATCGACCGGTCTCGGCTATGCCACCACGATCCACGGCGCCCAGGGGGTTTCTGCCGACACCATGCACGGACTGCTGACCGGGCAGGAGTCCCGCCAACAGCTCTACACCACGCTCAGCCGCGGCCGGCACGCCAACCACCTCTACCTCCAGGTCGTCAGCGACGGTGACGCGCACACTGTGATCCGGCCTGAAACCGTCGCACCCCCAACTCCGACCGAAGCCCTGCAGCAGATCCTCGCCCGCGACGACGCGCCCATCTCCGCCACCACCTTGCTGCGTGAGCTTCATGACCCGGCGGCGCGGCTCCACGAGGCGGTCCAGCGCTACACCGACGGGCTCCATGTCGCAGCCGAGCAGCTCGTCGGACCCCAGACCGTGGCGACGCTCGACCGAGCCGACCAGCTCGTCCCCGGGCTCACCAGCGAGCTGGCCTGGCCGACGCTGCGTGCACACCTGCTCGGCCTGGCGGCAGAGACCGGCGAGCACCCGCTCCTCCACCTGCAGATTGCCGCCAGTGGACGAGACCTCAGCACGGCAGGAGACATGGCCGCCGTCCTCTACTGGCGTCTCCCCGAGCTCGCGGCCGCCGGCCCAGGGCCGGTGCCCTGGCTGCCCGGCATCCCAGAGAAGCTCAATGAGCATCCCGCCTGGGGTGACTATCTGACAAAGCGGTCCCGACTAGTGGCCGACCTCGCCCAACAAGTTCGAGATCACCCCTGCCAGGACGACGCCCAGCCGGTCTGGGCCCCGCCGGGAAGTCACCCAAGCACCGCCCTCGTTGGCGAAGTCGCGATATGGCGGGCCGCCAACGGCATCGATCAACGGGACCCGCGACCAACCGGAGGCGTCCAACTCGAGATAGCCCCCACCCTGTGGCAACAGCGCCTCGACCGAGCAGTCGCCCGTCTTAATGACCTGCCGGGGAATCCGGAGCTCCAAGGCGGACAGGCAGCTCACACCACACGTGATCGCAACTACGACGACAGCCAACGCCCGTACCAAACACCCGGACGCCGTCCAGGGGGGCCGTCCGCGCCCGGCCGCTAGCACCACCGCAGTTGCGAAATTTGGGAAATGAAGTTGCGCCGACGCATCTGACCCGGGCCGCCATTACCGGTTGGACGCGGCGATTACCGAGATCGCTACACCGCCCCGCGGGACTCAAACCCCGTTTGGGTTCAGACGACGTTTGCTGCGCTTCCCAGGTTGAAGGACGAAATAGTCGCTTGCGCGTGATCACCGGACAACCAATACCCTCCTTAAGTACGTGGAGAGCCGTCATCCACAGATGAACACTCTGCTGGCGCTCCGGGGTCTAGATGTGACATGGATGGAGAAGACGGTGATGGGAGCTGAGGAGCGTTCGGTGTCTCGGAACTCGCTCACGATGCCAATGCGTCACGGACACTGCAGACGAGCTTGCTGGCGACGAGGCGATCCGACTGCAACCGTGGCGGAATCTCTCGGGCTTCCCCGGTCGACCGCCGGCCGCTGGGTTCGCATGGCACGGCAGGCGGGTCACTTGGAGCCGCCGAAGTAGGAAAGGCTGGAATCTGATCATGGGTCACATAACGAAGAGAAGCGGTCACTACAGGGCACGTTGGCTCGACCCCGATGGCCGCGAGCGGTCACGGACGTTTTCTAGAAAAGCTGACGCCGAGCGGCACCTAACCGCCGTCGAAGGCGCGAAGCTCTCCGGCGCATACATAGACCACGCGTCGAAGATCACGCTGGCCGAATATGCACGGGAGTGGGCAGCGACGCGACCCCATCGGCCGACCACCGCAGCGCGTACGGCCTACCTGATCAGCAAGCACATTGCTGGGACCAAAATCGGCGACAGGCGGCTCTCCACGCTCCGTGCGTCGGAGTTGCAAGGCTGGGTAGCCGAGCGCTCGCAAATCCTCGCACCGAGCACCCTGCGCCTCGTGGCGGGTGTTCTCCGCTCCATCCTTTCTAGCGCTGTCCAAGACCGGCTCATCGCATCGAGCCCGGCAGCACGGCTCAGCCTGCCAAGGTCGAAACGCGAGCGAGTCGTGCCGTTGTCGACCGTCCAGGTTCAGGCATTGGCCGACGCGATGCCGGAACGCTGCCGAGCAATGGTGATCGCCCAAGCTGGCCTCGGCCTGCGCATCGGCGAGTTGATGGCGCTCCGCGTGACCGATATCAATTTCTTGGCGCGTACGACGCGCATCGATTGGCAGACTAGCCCAGACGGCAAGCAACGGGTAGCACCGAAGACACCGAGGTCACGGCGTACGCTCCCGCTGCCGAACATGGTCGCGGAAGCTCTCGCGCAGCACATCGCCGCCTTCCCCCCGGTCGACGGGTTGCTATTCACCACGAAGCACGGCCACCCTTGGCGACACGAGTACTACGGCTCTCGGATCTTCGCTCCCGCCGTCCGAAAGGCGGGCCTGCCGGAGGGCACGACAACCCACGCGCTGCGCCATCACTTCGCCAGCGTGTTGCTGGCCGCTGGTGAGTCCGTGGTCGCGGTTGCTGAGCTACTCGGCCACGAAAACGCGCAGCTTGTGTTGTCGACCTATGGTCATCTCATGGTCGGCAGTGAGGACAGAATGCGCCGCGCGATCGACGGCGCGTGGACGGCTGACGGCCAAATGACGGCCACGGCTCACGGCTGAGCGATGTTTTTCCTTGTTTGAAAGGGTTCCCCAGATCATGCCTAGTGTTGACACCGTACTGCTGCCCCTCTGCGTTGGACTCGCGCTGCTCGGCGTGATCGCTACCGGGATCGCGTGGCGAAGAGGGAACAAGGGGCGCGTGGTTCAGGGCATCGGCTTAGCGCTGGCCCCGATCGCCTTGTACTTCAGCGGCCTCCTCAGGTTGCTGTGGGACGCGATCGTGGCGTTCGGGACCTGGGCTTCCAAGATCATCTTGTCGCCCGCCGTCTGGTTCGGTCTCTCGTTGCTCGGCCTCTGCGTCGTGCTGTGGGTGGTGGGCGGACTGGTCGCCCGCCGGACCTCCACTGCCAAGAGCAAGGAAGTGAACGCCCAGTCTGCGGCCAACGCGCTGCCAGCAAAGAAGGGGGCAGGCAAGTCGCGGCGGACTGAGCCACCGATCGATGAGGAGATGGCCGAGATCGAGGCGCTTCTCAAGTCCCGCGGAATCGAGTGACTTGAGTTACGGAGCTTCCCGGAAGCGGCGGTGGCGGACCCGGAGCTCGTTCACCGCAGCGGTAGCAAGCCGGCCGTCAACCGCCTGAATACCCATCAACTGTCGCTTTTCAGCATCGAAGTCTGCCTCGAAGGGCCGACCATCGGCGGGCAGCATCAGCAGCTGCGCCCAGGGATCACCTGGGCGCAGAATGATCTTGTGGACACGACCCCAGGGCACCGCATACGACCGCAGCCCGTTGCGGATCCGAAGGCCAGTCGGGTCTGCGCGGACGTAACTGCTCGCGAGAGCCATCATCCCGAAAACGAGCAGCGCGAGCACGCCGAGCAGGGTTAGTAGCTGGGACACCGTGAACAGCACACGAATCTCCTTTGGCAGCAAGAACCAGCCAATGGCGGTCATGACGCACAGGGCAAGCGTTGCGATGATCGCGATCACCCGCACCCGGTGGGGTCGCGCGACATAGACGCTGTGGTCCAGACCTTGGTCAGCCACAGCTCACGACACTAAATGCGGCATGCGGCGATGTCGGTGACCAGAATGGCCCGTGCGCCCAAGGCCCACAGGTCGTCCATAATCTGTTGGGCGTCCGCGCGCGGCACCATGGCCCGGACCGCCCGCCACCCTTCCTTTGCCAACGGGGATACCGTGGGCGACTCCAGTCCTGGGGTGATTGCGCAGGCTTCCTCGACCAGGGCGTCGGTGACGTCGTAGTCCATCATCACGTAGTTGCGGGCGACCAGGACGCCGTTCAGCCGGCGTTCCAACTGGTCCAGGCCGGAGGGCGGCTCCGCGCCCGTACGTCGGATCAAGATCGCTTCCGAAAGCAAGATCGGATCGCCGAACAACTCCAGACCAGCCTGACGCAAGGTGGTGCCGGTCTCGACCACGTCAGCAATGACATCGGCAACTCCGAGCCTGATGGCGGTTTCCACGGCGCCGTCCAACGCGATAAGCCGGGTGCTGACACCGAGATCCTGCAGGTAAGCCTCAACGAGGCCCGGATAGGACGTTGCCAGCCGAAGATCATGTAACTGGTCCACCGACATCGCGCTGCCGTGCGGTGCGGCAAAGCGGAACCGACTACGGCCGAACCCGAGCGGCATCACTTCGCTTGCGTGCGCACCTGAGTCGAGCAACATGTCCCGGCCGGTAATGCCAACGTCCAGAGTTCCTTCGCCGACGTAGACCGCGATGTCCCGCGGTCGCAGATAGAAAAACTCGACGCCGTTGACCTCGTCCAGGAGCGCCAGTTCGCGATCCGACCGCTGGGCGTAGCCAGCCTCCCGCAGCATCTCAGCTGCAGGTTCGGACAAGGAGCCCTTGTTCGGCACGGCTACCTTGATCACCGGCTTCTCCATGCCAGGTAGGGGCGAATTCACGGCCCTAATCCTAGGTGCGCCCATCACAACCGCGCGTATATGTCTTCGAGGTCAAGATCAAGGGCCAGCATCAACACCTGGATGTGATACAGCAGCTGGCTAATCTCGGTGGCCGCCTGGTCCTTGGACTGGTATTCCGCGGCCATCCACACCTCGGCCGCCTCCTCGACGATCTTCTTACCTATCTCATGTACGCCTGCCTCGACCCGGGCAACCGTCGAGGAACTCGGGTCGTGACGAGCAAGCTTTGCGGTGAGCTCGGCAAAGAGGTTGTCGAAGGACTTCGGCACGGTCACGGCGGCAGCCTAGTGTCCTGGGCCGCGTCATGAGCGCTGAGCCTGTCGAAGCGCGCGGCTCCGACAGGCTCAGGTCCCACAGCTCAGCCGACGGTTTCCACCACTGGCGAGGCCACGCCTCCTGGAGGCGCTTCAACCCGCTCCCGACGCTCGATCCGTAGCCAGGCCACGAAGCCAACGACGCAGAACCCGCCGTAGACGATGTACATGATCGCCGACGGGTAGTAGCCGGCGACCAGGAGTAGCGGTACGCCGACTAGATCAACTGCGATCCAGACCAGCCAGAATTCAACCCAGCCGCGGGCCATGCCGTATGTGGCCAGGATCGAGCCAGTCAGGATCCAGGCATCAGCCAGCGGTCCCCAGGAACCCAGCGCCTTGAGCACGAAGTAGAAGATCGTCGTAAGAGCAACAGCACCCACGAGCAGCTGTAGGCGACCGCTCGCGCCGGCCCAGCGCGGGCGTACCCCGACGCCTTCATCTGCATGCGACTTCCGGAATTGGTACCAGCGCACCCAGCCGTACACGCTGACGATGATGAAGAAGACCTGGCGGCCGGCCTGGCCCCACAGATCCAGCTGCTGAGGGGTGTCGAACGCGCCACCCATAGCAGTTCCGACAAAGACCGTGAACAACAAGACGTTGCACACGATGCCGACGGGCCACGCAGCGACCTTGCGCCACATGCCCAGGAGAGCGCTTGCCAATCCGAACCCATTGCCGATGATCTCCCGCCACAAAATGACGCTCGAACCAACATGGAGCTCGGCCTTCAGCAACCGCAGGAGTACTTCTTGGAGATCCATTGATCCCTCCACTCATCCGGTCGCACGAATGCCGGGGTGGAGAGCACGCATCATCGCGCAGACTGCACGACGATGACGCACTCGCGTGAACCTCCCATCCGGACTTTCACCGTCGGTTGTGGAGTTCCACCACATCCACCCACTGCTGGAGGCAGAGGGGTCGCGGACTGTTACCGCCGGTTCGGATTTGCACCGACCCCGGTACACGCGCGAGTTGTTAACTCGTCGCGCACACTCTACTCCGACTTGGCGGCGTTCAGACGCCTATTTGTAGGCCGCTCGCGCCTCGCGCCGGGGAGCTGGCGACGCCGTCACTCCTCGCGAAACTTATCTACTACGAATACGGAGACAAGTCGGTCATCACAGCGCCACGCCGAGGAGGGCGTCGCAGGCACGGGCGACTAGCGCTGGCGCCTCAGTGTCGTCGCTGTCAATCGCGACCGACGCTCCTGCCCACGCGTCCACAGCTGCCAGTGCAGCCGGCGCATCAACATCATGAGCGAGCGCCTCACGCACCTGCACCAGTACCTCGTCGGCATTCAGACCGGCGTCCAGCCGGACTGCCTCGCGCCACCGGCTGAGACGGCTCTGGGCGGAGACGAGCACCTCATCAGTCCAGTCCCAATCCTGACGATAGTGATGTGCAAGTAGGGCAAGCCGGATTGCCATTGGGTCAACCCCCGATCCACGCAATGTGGACACGAACACCAGGTTGCCCTTCGACTTCGACATCTTCTCTCCGTCCAGGCCGACCATGCCGCTGTGCAAGTACGTCTGAGCAAACGGCTGGTCGGTGGCCACTCGGCCTTGAGCCGCGCACATCTCGTGGTGAGGGAAGATCAGGTCGCTGCCGCCAGCCTGAACATCGAAGCCGGCCCCTAGCCGATCCAGGGCAATGGCGGTGCACTCGATGTGCCACCCAGGCCGTCCCGCTCCGAGCCCGGACTCCCAGCTCGGCTCCCCCGCCCGGGCGTGGCGCCAAACCAGCCAGTCCAGGGGCGCCTTCTTGCCCGACCGATCCGGATCACCGCCGCGCTCGGCAAAGATCGCAACAGCCTCATCCTCAGAAAGGTGAGCGAGGGACCCGAAACCCGGGTCGCTTGCCTGTGCGAAGTACAGGTCCTCGAACTCGCTGTCGTCCACTGGATAGACCGCTTGGCTTCGTCGCAATTGCTCGATCATGTCCACGATCAGTGGCATTGACTCGACCGCTCCGACATAGTGCCGAGGTGGCAGGACATTGAGTGCCGCCATGTCCTCTCCAAAGAGCTGCGTCTGCTGCTCTGCGAGTTCGGCCCAGTCGACGCCGGTGGCGGCGGCACGTTCCAGCAGCGGGTCGTCGATATCCGTCACGTTCTGGACGTGATCCACCTCGATACCCCGATCGCGCCAGATGCGGTTGAGTAGGTCGAAGGCGACGTAGGTGTTGGCGTGTCCGATGTGAGTCGCGTCGTACGGAGTGATGCCGCAGACGTATATGCCTGCTGTTCCGGAATCCGGACCAACCGAGACCAGCTGTTGCGTGGCGGTGTCGAAGGCCTGGAGCGGATGAGCGGCTGATGACTGCGGGAGCGAAGGCACCGGACTCGAGCTCCAAGCCTGCATGGCGTCACCCTATCCGGGTGCGCGTCGGCCGGCCCTCAGAACGGGGGCCACGGGATAGAGGGCCATTCGCCACGTGGCCGTGGCAGTCGCCGTCGACTGAGCAGCAGGTCTGCGCGGTGTACCAGCGCTGTGATCTCACGATCACTGAGCAGCTCGCCGAGCTGGTCGGGTGCCTCGTCGCGAGCTCTGCGTACGGCGGCTAGCTCCCGTCGGTCCAGCTCTGAGCCTGCCCACCCCCACAGCAATGTTCGCAACTTGTGTTCAGTGTGGAAGCTCACTCCATGATCAACTCCGAACACTCGGCCGGCGCTCCCGAGGATGTGGCCTCCCTTGCGATCGGCATTGTTGATCAAGACGTCGAAGACGGCGAGCAGCCGCAGGTCAGCTACATCGGCGTGGATCACCGAGACCGGGCGATCATCCGCATCAAGGCCTTCCACGGAGGCGAACCAGCCTTGTTTAGGTACCGCCGAGCTTGGAACAAGATCAACGAGCTTGTTGGTCGCCGCCTCGTCGACATCTACCCACACTTGAACGGAGCCCGGCCCGAACGGGCCGTCGGCCAGCACCGTGACAGGCACGCAGTCGAAGCCGCCGATCCGGGACACCTCGTACGCGGCCACCTCTCGGAGGCCGAGAGTACGGTGCGGGAAGTCCCAGAGCGGCCGCTCTCCCTGCAGCGGCTTGTAGACGCATTCGATGGTTTTCCCATCGGTCTGCAGCTCGGCCAGGAAGGTGGCGTTCGACGCTTGCAGCAGACGGCCGGTGATCTGAAGTTCGGCTCCCCCCAGCTCTGCGGTCAATGCGGGGTGGGGCGGCCGAGCGTCACCGTCCTCGCTCAGGCGACCAAGATCATCAGCAGTCAAAGGCGGAATCAGTCGAACAGCGGCAGACGGTAGCCGTTGGACCGGGGGCAGATGTGTCCCTGCGGGTCGATCGGCTGCAGACAGAACGGACATGATGGCCTGCCAGCGGCCACCAAGGCTTGGGCGCGGGCCACGAAGTCCCGCGCGTACGAGGCGGTGATCTTGACCACGAAGACCTCGTCGGCCTCGATCTCTTCGGTCTCCTCGGCGGTTGCCGCCGGGGGTGGCGGCGTGCTCTCCTCCACGATGTCGACATTGGAAAACAGCTCGATGACGATGCGATCGATGCTCGGATCCCACGCGATTGTCATGGTTCCGACCCGGAACTCCTCGGTGATCGGCGCATCCAAGGGGTCGGTATCGTGCGCCTTGGATGATGCCGGCGGAACGTCCACCCCCCCGGCACTCCGTCTCAACACCTCGTCAAGCACCCGATCCAGGTGTTCGGCCAGCACTGAGACTTGCTGCTTCTCGCACGCCACGCTGGTCAAGCGATTCCCCTCGCGCGCCTGCAGGAAGAACGTCCGTTCCCCAGGCTGACCAACCGTCCCGACCACGAACCGGTCGGGCGCGTCGTAGCGGTGCACCAGAATCGCCATGCGTAACAGACTAAGTCAGTCAGGCAATCTGCTCTAAAGCATTCCGGAGCGTGCCGGCCGGCGACGCGATTACCTACTCCGGCGCGTCGGCAGCTCCCAGCCCACCGCCTACGGGTGCGTTGGTCGACGGCTTCGGTCGGCGGCTACGCGATCGCTTAGGCGGCGGTGCGAGGAACGCGGCCAGATCGACCGTGGTGGAGTTGGCAGTGATCACGTACGGGCGGGCTGCGGTGTAGCGAACGATCGAGATGGACGCCGGATCCACCACAATCCGCTGAAAGCTGTCCAGGTGCATGCCAAGCGCGTCAGCCAGGATTGCCTTGATCAGATCGCCATGCGACACGGCGGCCCAGACAGCATCAGTTCCGTGCTCGGCTTGCATTCGCGCGTTCCAGTCACGCACGGCAGCTATCGCTCGCGTGGACATCTCTGACATTGACTCACCGCCGGGAAACCGAACGGCTGAGGGTTGCTGCTGGATCGCGCCCCACAGCTTGTCCTTGCTGAGCTCACGCAGCGACTTCCCCGTCCATTCCCCGTAGCCACACTCGACCAGACCCTGCTCCACGGCGAAAACACAGCTGTCGGACTGAGTAGCGACCACCGCCTGAGCGGTTTGCCGGCAGCGGCGCAACGGTGAGGTAACAACGGCTCGCAGCTGCACACCCGAGAGGCGGGCGGCCAGATCGGCTGCCTGCTGGACACCAGCCGCATCCAGCGTGATCCCTGACGCCCGGCCGGCGAGCAGCCCGGCGGTGTTCGCCGAGGTTCGGCCGTGGCGGATCAGCAAGACCGTGGTCATGCGCAGAGGCTACAGAGTCGCCGAGACTACAGAGCCAGGGAACGGTACCGGCCTCGTAGGTAGCACAGCAGCTCGTCGGCTGGATTCGCCTGGATCTCCACACGCTCGACCACCGCCCGGAGCAGCAGGCCCCACCCTGCATGATCAGGATCAGGCCTCAGCCGGGCACCGATCCAACCAAGGGAGTTCGTCAGCACCGGGCCCCAGTCGGTGTCGTTCCAGGCAGCAAGCGAAAAAGGCCCACCAGGCGCCGGGACGACCCCAGCGAACGCATCAGCCAGGATGCGCTGATTCCACCCCAGCAGGTTCACGGTCACGGCTGTGGTCTCGGGCAGGATGTCAGCCAGCGCGGACTCCTCGTCGACCAGCCCAATCACTTCGCCCGGGTCGCCGTCAGCAACGATGAACGACGACAAAGTCCAGCCGGCCCGTCTCCCCCCGCTGGCGGCCGCCCAGATGCTGACTGGGGATGTCATCCGGCCGCGAAAACGCCGGAGCGGGTTCCGGTCCTGCTCGCCCGCCTCAAACGGGTGGCTGTGGTGGATCGTCACCTCAACAGTTCTACACGGTTGCTCGGATGTGGCGTGGATCACAGCAGAGCCTGGGCAGGTAACCAGGTTGCCTTGTGGGAACCCTCTACCGTGGACCGGTGCGTGCGCTCCAGCGGGGCGGTTGAGGCGAGGAGCGGTATCGATGGGGTGGCTGGAAGCACTGGTGCTCGGCATCGTGCAGGGCCTGACGGAGTTCATCCCCATCTCCTCCAGCGCTCATCAATCGATCGTCGGTCAGTTTTTCGGCGGCCAAGATCCCGGGTCGGCGTTTACCGCGATCACCCAGCTCGGTACCGAGAGTGCCGTGATCATCTTCTTTCGCAAGGACATCTGGCTGATCATCAAGAGTTGGACGCTTGCACTGATCGGCAAGCTACCGCGCAACGATCCAGAGGCCCGGCTGGGTTGGCTGGTGATCATTGGCTCGATCCCGATCGTGGTGCTCGGGCTGCTGTTCCAGGACGCAATCGACCACGGGCTGCGGAACCTCTGGACGACTGCTGCGATGCTCGCGGGCTTCGGCATCATCATCGGCGTGGTCGACCGGGTGGCTCTGAACGCGCGGCCGTTGGAGTCCCTCACCTGGCGCCACGGAATCTTTCTCGGCCTGGTGCAATCGCTCGCCTTGATCCCGGGCGTTTCCCGATCAGGTGCGACCATCGCCGGCGGGCTGGCGCTCGGCTACCAACGCGTGGCGGCCGCCAAGTACTCCTTCCTGCTGGCCGTACCAGCCGTCGTTGGTTCCGGCCTTTTCAAGCTTGCCGACGTCTCCTCCGACCCGGTGCCGCCGGCTTGGGGCCCGATCGTGTTGGCAACAGTGATCTCGTTTGCCATTGGTTACGCGGTGATCGCTTGGCTGCTGCGCTATGTGAGCACGCATACGTTCATGCCGTTCGTGATCTATCGGTGTGCGCTGGCCGCGCTGGTGGTTGTCTTGCTCATCACCGGAGTATTGAGCCCGTTACCACCCAGCTGAGCGCTGGCTGATCGCCTAAGTTCCAACTCCCGAGCGCTCCAGCGCCTCCGCAGCCACTGTGAGGGCGTTGAGCTTCTCCTCGACGGAGCCGCCGTACGGCACCAACGCACACGTTGTCACTCCGGAAGCGGCCAGCAGCTGAAATCCGTCGGCGATCCGGTCCCGATCGCCTAGCAGCGACGTCTGATCGATGAAGTCGAACGGTACGGCCGCCATGGCGTCCCGATGCCGCTGGGTTAAGAACAGGTCCTGCACCATCGCAGCTGTTTCGCCGAAGCCCATCCGCACCGCGAGCGCGTTGTAGAAGTTCATTTCACGACTGCCCATGCCACCGATATAGAGAGCTGCGTAGCCACGGACCTGATCGGCGCAGATGCGGGGATCGGCGCCTACCACCAGCGGAACGCTGGGGACCACGTCGAAACCGTCGAGGCCCTTGCCTACCCGGGCACGGCCGGACCGAACCCGCTCGAGCTGCTCTGGCGCGAAATGCGGGGCGTAAAAGATGGCCAGCCAGCCATCGGCCAGTTCCCCTGCAAGCTCGAGGTTCTTCGGACCCACGGCCGCAAGGTAGATCGGGATGTGCTCGCTGATCGGTGCAATGGTCAACTTGAGCGGTTTGCCGGCGCCATCGGGCAGGGGCAGCTGATAGTGCTCGCCCTGGAAGGCCACCGTTGACCGCGACAGCGCTTTTCGGACCACTCCGATGTACTCACGGGTTCGAGCCAGAGGCTTGTCGAACCGTACGCCATGCCAACCCTCCGATACCTGCGGTCCGGACACCCCAAGGCCAAGACGAAAACGTCCGCCGGTCAACACATCGAGGCTGGCCGCGGTCATTGCCGTCGCCGCAGGGGTGCGGGCGGGGATTTGCATCACGGCCGAGCCCACATCGATCGTCGAGGTCTGGGCAGCTATCCAGGCGAGAACGGTGGGGCTATCTGAGCCGTACGCCTCGGAAGTCCAGACGACAGCGAAGCCGAGAGCCTCAGCGTGCTGGGTCAGCCGTAGCTGCCCACGCGGATCCTCGGATCCGACCAGATAGCCGAGGTTGAGCCCAAGGCGCATGCCAGACACAGTAGTGCCGGCAGGCCGTTAGGGTCTCCCCATGGAAACTCGCCAGGTGGGGTGCAGCGGGCTGCGAGTGTCGCGGCTCGGGCTCGGCACCATGACCTGGGGCCGCGACACACCGGCTGAGAACGCTCATGCGCTGCTTGAGATGTTCTGCGAGGCCGGTGGCACGTTGATTGACACGGCTGCCGCGTACGGTGCGGGCGATGCGGAGCGCATTGTCGGCAAACTGGTCCGCGAGCTCGGCAACCGGGACGAAGTTGTCATCGCCACCAAGGCCGGGTTCGTGATTAGGGACGGCAAGCGCATCGTGGATACGTCGCGGCGCGCCTTGCTTCGCGATCTTGATGGATCGCTGCGGCGACTGCAAAGCGACTACATCGATCTCTGGCAGATCCACGCCTGGGGCAAGGCTCCGGTTGAGGAATCGCTCGATGCGATCGATTACGCGGTCTCGACCGGCAGAGTCCGCTACGCCGGCGTATCGAACTTCGTCGGCTGGCAAACGGCACAGGCCGCCACCTGGCAGCGGGCGTTTCCGGGGCGCACGCCCGTCACCAGTGCTCAGGTCGAGTACTCCCTGCTCGCGCGTCGGGCGGAGGTCGAGGTACTCCCAGCCGTGCGGGCCTTTGGCATGGGATTCTTTCCGTGGTCGCCGCTCGGCCGGGGCGTACTGACCGGGCAATACCGGAATGCCACCCCCCGCGGATCGCGGGCGGCAACTGACCACTTCGCATGGTTCGTCGAGCCATATCTCGAACCGCGCAGCCGTGGCGTTGTGGAGGCCGTGGTTCGCGCAGCCGAAGGGCTGGATCTTCTCCCACTTCAGGTCGCTTTGCTTTGGGTACGCGACGCTCCTGGCATCACAGCTCCACTGCTCGGCGCGCGTACCGCTGGCCAGCTGGCACCGACCCTGGCTATCGAAGAGCAGACGTTGCCACGCGAGATCGCCTCGGCGCTCGACGATGTTTCAGGCGGACCAAATGCAGCGCGGTTGAGCTAAGTACGTGCCGGCACTCGAATGATCTTGCGACGGATCCACGCATCCCGGGTGCCATCTCGGTAGCGCCGTAGTCGGGCAAGCTCCCAGCCGCCATACTCGGCGTGATCGGTCAACAACTGGCGAACGGCGTTGCGGGAGAGGTGGCGGCCCAGCCGGACGCGCTGCACTTGATACTCGACATGACGTACGGTCATTGGCCGCCAATATAGTGTGCGCTCAAGCGTGATCCAGGAACCGGTCCAGGACACGGGCGCCGAACTCCAGCGACTCGGTCGGTACCCGCTCATCGACGCCGTGGAACATCCCCACGAAGTCCAGGTCGGGTGGGAGCCGCAGTGGTGCAAAGCCGAAGCACCGAATGCCAGCGTGTTGCCAAGCCTTCCCATCGGTACCCCCGCTCCACAGGTATGGCACGGCGCGTGCGCCCGGATCCTCCGCCTTGAGGCAGGCTTGCATAGCCTCGACCAAGGCTCCTGAGAATTGGGTCTCCACAGATGGCTGGTGGGTGACGACCTCGTAGCGAACCTTGTCGCCGATCAGATCGGCGATGGTGGCATAGAACTCCTCCTCGCTGCCCGGCACGAACCGGCCGTCGATGCCAGCCACTGCCCGGCTCGGGACCACATTGTGCTTATAGCCCGCCGAGAGCATCGTCGGGTTGGCCGTGTTCGACATGGTCGCCCCGACCATTCGCGCGATGCTGCCAAGGCGGGCCAGGGTTTCCTCGACCTGATCCGGATCAAGATCAACTTCGAGAGCCTCGGCGACCGCTTCCAGAAATGCCCGTTGGGGGTCGATGAGCTTCTGCGGCCACTCGTACGTGCCTATCCTGGCGACCGCCGCGCTCAGCTCGGTGATCGCGTTCTGATCGTTACGCAGCGAACCGTGTCCTGCCCGGCCCTCAGCAATCAGGTTGAGCCAGGCCATGCCTTTCTCGGCGATCTGGATCGGATAGAGGCGAAGATCATCACGAACGGTGAGCGAGAAGCCACCAACCTCGCCGATCGCCTCCTCGCAGCCCTCCACGACCTCGCGATGCTTCTCGACAAGCCACTTGGCACCCAGTCCGCTGCCAGCCTCTTCATCAGCGGTAAAGATCAACCGGATCGGCCGTCGGGGCGCGACTCCGGCGCGGGCGCGAGAACGTACGACGCTGAGCACCATAGCGTCGAAGTCCTTCATGTCCACCGCGCCTCGACCCCAGATACAGCCGTCGACGACCTCGCCGGAGAACGGCGGCACCGACCAATCGTCGGCATTGGCCGGCACCACGTCGAGGTGCCCGTGCACCAGCAGCGGCGACAGCGACGTGTCGACTCCTTCTGGTGCCCAGTGGGCAACCACCGACGTACGACCCGGTTCGGGTTCCAGGAGTTCACTCGCGATACCGACCTCATCGAGGAGTTCGGCTACGCGTTCGGCGGCAACGCGCTCACCCGGACCCGGATCAGGACCGAAGTTGGAGGTGTCGATCCGGATCAGCTCTCGGCACAGCTCGACAACCTCAGCCTCCGGCCGGTAGTCCGCGCTCACCGGTTCATCTTTGCCTATGCCGCGGGCGCCTACTCAGCCCGGTGAACCCTTCGGCGTGACGCCGCAGGTTGCTATAGTTCGTGCGCGCCCCGCGAGGTGCAGCCGCAGGTCCGGGTGGCGGAATAGGTAGACGCGCTAGCTTGAGGTGCTAGTGCCCTTGACAGGGCATGGGGGTTCAAGTCCCCCCTCGGACACAGTGAGACCGCTGGTCAGAACGCTCATCGGCCGCTCCCCAGGTGGTCTCTGCTAACGGATTGCTAACGGGAGTGCGGAACATCGCGGCGACCTGCTCGGCTACGTCCTCGTGCATCCCGCAATAAGGTGGAGTAGGTGTCAAGCAAGATACCAATGTTCGCTGGCCAAGTCGCTCCCGCACAACCTTGAGATGCACGCCTGTAGGGCCAAGGTGGCCCATCCGTGCCGCAGGTCGTGCAGCCGGATCTGCGGCAGACCGACCGGGCACCGCTTCGGAAATGCCGCCGCTGAACCGCTCAGGGTCCAGCATCGTGCCGTCACCAATTCCTGTCTATCGCGGCTCAGCCGTTCGGGCGATCACCCTCATCTGATCGACTTGTGGATCACTCACTCCCTGTTCGTTCACCGACGTGAGCCCGTCTAACCCAGGTGAGGCTGAGCAGACTGCCACAGGAGCAGCAGCGGGCCGGCCGGCGCTCCTGCTCCGGTGGCAGCCATCACAGGCGAGGGAACCCGAGGATGGTGACGAGCGCGTAGACCGCGAGGCCCCCCGTCAAGAGGAGCAGTGCAAACCGCACCCGGCGCGACTGGAAGCGCGGTGCAAGCGCGACCAGGAACAGGACAGTGGCGAGCACCACGGTCGTCCCGGTGTACTCCTCGGACTGCTTGCGGGCGACCGTGCCCTCGTCGAAGATACGGCTCGCCTCGTGATTCGTGGCGGCGCCTTGCAAGATTTGCGGATTGCGGTATTCGGGCATGAAGCTTGGGCCGGGCGGCGCGGTTGGATTCGAGAATGGGTCGGTCTTCAGCCAGGCGTCGAAGGCGATCTTGAATTCGTCGCTGAACCTGCGCACGTACAGCTCAGCCAACTCATCGCGGCCCTCGTTCTTGGCCTGGATCCATGTGTTGAAGGTCGAGACATCGAGGAGACGCTGCTGGCCTCCCAGGGTCACGAGCTCGTTGGCCTCGATCCTGAGTGTCGAAGCCTGCGCATATAGCTCCGCCTCGTGCCCGTCCCACTTCGCGGCGTGGTATGCACTCCATGCGGTCGCGACTGCGACGACCCCCAGAAGGACAGCCTCCAGGATCTCGACGACGAGGTCTTGCCAGGACTTTTTCGCTGATTCCGCGTCCCGATGCTCGGCTAGCCTTTCCACGATCTCGATGTTCGAGCTTTCCGGCACCGATAGGCCCTCCCGGCGCGAGTGTGTATCGGAGCAGGCTATCAGCAGGTCAGTCACAGCCGTTGTGCGTTGATCTGGTTGTGTGAGCGGTGACTGCGGCGGCTAACAGTCGCATGATGTCGGCGGCGGTTGCGTTGAACCGGGCAGGCGGCACGATAATTGGATGGTGTTGCACGCACCGAGTGGACCGCCTTACTTGGCGGTCACGCATTGTTGATCTAGGGTGCCTCCCTTCTTGCAAACCATTTGCTAACGGACCGGTAAGACGGGACAGGGCAAATGGGACGCCGATGTGTCAGTGATACTGACCGAGATGGGGATTGTCGGTGCTCAAGCCCCCTCGGACACTTCCGCGACCGAGGTGTAGGGACACCGATCCGGTCTCGGTCTCGGAGCTGGGACCCGCGACCAGGATCCGCGCATCTTGCGTCCCAGTCGTCAGGCTGTCGGCGCTGGAGGCGTACTGTTCGAGTCGTACAACGACTGGAGGAGCCCCGCCATGAGCACTACAACCGGTCCGCAAGCCTCCGACGACGACAAGAACGAGCCAGAGCCCCAGGACGTCGAGAAATCCGCGGGCAAGGAAAAAGCCGTAGCTGGTGCCGAGATCGGCATCATGCCGCCGGGCGAGGGCAGCTCGTTCGAGCCCGAAGAGGATCCGGAAGCTCAGAGCTGAGGCTTTCACGGGCTGTTGGCTGCGGCGCCGTTCACTCTCATTGCTTCGGCAACCCTTAGACGTGGCGTCAAACTACCGCTTCGATCAGCGCTGATGCGCGGACATAGTCCACGATCAGCGCGGGGACGGCCCCAGCGTCCCTGCCCTCAGACTTCTCCGGGAAGTCGAAGACGCCGACCATGAGCTGCATCGGGTATGCCGGAGGCTTCGAGCACGTACGTGCCAGCACGCCGTCAACGAGAAAGTCCACCTTGTCGGCCGTCCAGTCCACGGCATAGGTGTGAAAGTCGGCCACGTCGATGGGAAGGCGTACCGCCTCGAAGTCCTCTGTCGTGGCGGGATCGCGAAACGCGTGCAGCCCGAGGCCGACCGCTGTTGATTCGCCTGGCACCACTGCATCACCAAACATTTCTCCAATACAGATCTCCGCTGAGCGTTGCGGTTGATCCTCGATACCGGCTAGCCAGAAAGCGACCATCGACCGCTGTGTGACGACGCCGCGGGCGCGGATCTCGATGTAGCCCTGCTCTGGGGTCCAGCCCCAGAAGGTCTGCTGCTGCTCGCGTACGGTGAGGCCGTCACGGTAAGGCTGCTGACCGATCGTGCTGCCCACTGGGCCCGAGAAGTTGCCGGACTGGATTCCCGACACGCGGAGTGGCGGCTTATGGTCGTCGCCGCACCACAGGTCTTGGCTTAGCGGGATCGTCAGGCGCAGGCATGAGTCCCCAATGGCATACGTCGCCGCCGTCTCAGCGCGCGAGCTCCAGGCCGGTAGGTAGTACGGCAGCCACACGTTTCGATCGAGCTCAGCCGCATCGAAGTTATCCTCGAATACCAGGCGAAGTTCTCTAGAGCACTCAGACATCGGTCAATCATCCATCGCGCGCGAATCGCTCCTCGGTTTTCGCTACCGTTGGTCTCCGCCTCCGTTCCCAATCTGGGTGAAGGACTGGAAGGAACAGCCCGGTGGTTAGTTATCAGCCTCAGCCTGCAGATGCCACTCGGCCGGTACCGCCCCTCGACCTGCCGTACTACGGCATCGGCTTCGTCGATGCCGTCAAGCGGGGCTTCAAGAAGTACGCGACGTTTACTGGTCGCGCCAGTCGCAGCGAGTATTGGTGGTGGGCACTGTTCACCTTCATCGTGTACCTCGGGCTCGGTCTGCTGACATTTGCCGTCGGCACCGCGACCTCACGAGATGGAGGTCGGACGCCTGGCGCTCTGGCGATACCGCTGATCATCCTGTTCGCTGTGTTCCTCCTCGGAATCATCGTGCCCACGCTCGCGCTGACCGTCCGTCGACTGCATGACGCTGGATACAGCGGGCTCTTGGCGCTTCTGTTCCTTATCCCCTATGTGGGAGGGCTGATCATTATGATCTTTGCCTTGTTGCCGAGCTCGCCAGCTGGAGCCAGGTACGACCCGGTCCCGGCAATCCCCCCGGCTTACAATCCTTATCCGCCGCAAGACTCCTACACGCCGCAGGGACCCTAACGGAAGTCACGGGAGCGATGCCTTGATGGCAGGATGCCCCTGGCCTCTGGATAGACCGAGCTCAACGGCTGCAGCCGTTCGGCCACCAAGTTGGTGACACCGTCGCTGTGCTCCACCCTGCCCCGAATGATCATGCCTGAGGCGTTGCGACCGATCCGGCCGAAACGCCTCCAGAGCTCGGAGGAGCAGACCACATTGAGCATCCCCGTCTCGTCCTCCAGGTTGAGGAAGGTCACTCCGCCTGCCGTGGACGGGCGCTGCCGGTGCGTCACCAGCCCCGCCACTTGCACGCGACTTTCCGCGTACGCGGCACCAAGGCGACCGATCGGCACTATGTCGTGATCATCAAGCACCGGACGTAGATGCTGCACCGGATGATCATCCGGAGAAATCCGCGTGGACCACAGATCAGCGAGGGTCAATTCGACCTCGCTCATTCCTGGAAGCACTGGCGGGGTGGCGTCGATGGCTGAGCCGGGCAGAGTTTGGTCGTTGTCGGCGTATCCGGCGTTCCAAAGCGCCTGGCGACGAGATAACCCGAAACAGTCGAATGCTCCAGCCGTGGCCAGGGCTTCGGCCTGCGCCACTGTGAGCCCGGCCCGGCGTACCACGTCGTTGATGTCGGTGAACCTTGCTTCCTGGCGTTGCAGGACAATCCGCTTGGCCAACTCGCGGCCGATGCCTTGCACCTCAGTGAGTCCCAACCTGACTGCGAAGTTGCCATCACGACGATGTTCGAGCGTTCGATCAGGAGCCGACCGTACGAAAGGCCCTACCTCGAGTTGAACGCGCTGCAAGCAGCTGTCAAGGCCAGTTGCGCCGCAGCGACCGGGTTCGATCGATTCCAGGTCGGCATCGACCTCTGACTGCATGATGTCAGGACGCAAAATCGCTACGCTGTGCCGACGCGCATCAGCGACCAATGACTGAGGTGAGTAGAAGCCCATCGGCTGTGCTCTCAACAACCCGGCCAGAAACGCTCCTGGATAGTGCAGCTTGAGCCAGGAGGAGGCGTAGACCAGTAGCGCGAAGCTGATCGCATGGCTCTCGGCGAACCCGAAGTTGGCAAAGGCCTGGATACGGCTGTAGATGTCGTCAGCCAGCGCACCAGTAATCCCGTTGGACGCCATCCCCGCGTAGAGCTTGTTCTTGAGCCGTTCGATCTTCTCCACGCCTCGCTTGGACCCCATGGCGCGACGGAGCAGATCGGCATCATCGCCGGTGCAGCCACCGACCGCCATCGCGATCTGCATCAGCTGCTCCTGGAACAACGGCACTCCCTTGGTCCGCTCCAGCACAGGCTCCAACGCCGGATGCAGGTAGGTCACCTCTTCCCGGCCGGTCGCCCGTCGAATGTAGGGATGCACAGCGCCACCCTGGATCGGTCCGGGGCGGATCAGCGCTACCTCGATCACCAGGTCATAGAACCGGCGAGGCAGCAGTCGCGGGAGGGTCCCGACTTGAGCTCGGCTCTCGACCTGGAAGACGCCAATCGAGTCGGCACGACACAACATGTCGTAGACCCCGGCTTCCTCTTTGGGCATGGTGTTGAGCGTCCAGCGTTCCCCCACCCTTAGCGCTACCAGGTCGAAGGTGTATTGGATGGCGGCCAGGATCCCCAGACCGAGGAAGTCGAACTTCACTAGTCCCATCCACGCACAGCTGTCTTTGTCCCACTGCAGCACGGTTCGGTTGTCCATGCGGCCTCGCTCGATCGGGCACACCTCCCCTACCGGACGCTCGGTCAACACCATGCCGCCGGAGTGAATGCCAAGGTGGCGTGGCGCCTTCAGCAGCTGCTCAGCCAGGTCCACAACCTGATCAGGAATCTGGTGGTCCAGCACGACGGCGGTCGTTGTGCTCCCGCGATCCTCTGCCGTCTCACTGATCGGAAGCGTCCCCCAGGAGTCGATCTGCTTTGACCAGGCATCTTGCTGACCGGTGGAGTAGCCGAGCGCCTTCGCCATATCACGAACCGCCGACCTCGGCCGATAGCTGATCACATTGGCCACCTGGGCGGCGTTGTGGCGACCGTAGCGGCGGTACACCTCCTGGATCACCTCCTCGCGCCGGTCGGAGTCGAAGTCGACGTCGATATCCGGCTCTTCATCTCGAGTGGCCGAGAGGAAACGTTCGAAGGGCAGCTTGAACGCAATGGGGTCGACCGCGGTGATCCCGAGCACGTAGCAAACAACCGAATTGGCCGCCGACCCCCTGCCCTGGCAGAGAATCCCTTTGTCACGCGCGAACTTCACCATGCCGTGCACGATCAAGAAGTAGCCGGGGAAGTCCTTGTCCTCGATCACTGCCAGCTCTTTACGCAACCGCTCCTCAGCCTCCTCGCGGATGTGCGCATAGCGCTTGTCTGCACCTTGGCGGGTCAGTTCACGTAACCAGCTGATGGGGGATTCTCCAGCTGGCACATTCAGTTTGGGGAGCCGCGGCTTAGCCAGCCGCAGATTGAAGGCGCATTGGTTGGCGATCTCGACAGTCCGCTCCACGACACCGGGATAACGCGCGAAAATTTGCGCCATCTCCGCCCCTGAACGCAGATGGGCACCGGGTCCGGACAGCCAGCCGTCCATGTCCGACAGGCTTCTGCGGGCACGTACGGCAGCCAGGGCGGCTGCCAGACGACCGCCGTCAGGTGTGGCGAAGTGCACGTTGTTGGTGGCCACGACCGGCAACTTGTGATCATGGGCCAAGCCGAGGAGGGCGTCATTGAGATCGGAGTCGGTCGGCAGCCCATGATCGATCAGCTCGATCACAACATGATCATGGCCGAACAGGGTCGTCAGCCGGTCCAGCTCCGCCATTGCCGCTGCCCGACCGGAGGTGATCAGCGCCTGCCGTACGGCTCCTTTGCGACAGCCGGTCAAGATCATCCAGTTGCCGTCTGACTGCGCGGCCAGCTCCTCCTCCAGATAGCTGGGACGACCTTTCTCATCGCCTCTCAATTGGGCTTCGGTGATAGCCCCGGCGAGCCGGTGATATCCCTCGACACCTTGAGCGAGCACGAGGAGATGCCGGCCTTCGGGGTCGGCTACTCCGTTCTGGGGCGTAGTGAGTCCAAGCGACAGCTCGGCACCGTAGATGGTGCGCAAGTCGTACGCGAGTGCCGCCTCTGCGAAGCGAGAAGCCGCGTAGAACCCGTCATGATCGGTAATCGCCAGCGCATCCAGTCCCAGTCGTACGCCCTCCTCGATCAGTTCCTCGGGATCGCTCACCCCGTCCAGGAAGCTGAAGTTGCTGTGACAGTGCAGCTCCGCGTACGGCACCACCGGTCCGGTAGGACGCTTGACCCGCTGCTCATCAGCTTCGTAGGCGGGTCGTTTGTGCGAATAGCCCGGAGCGCTGTCGCCCTCGGGATTGTCCGCGGAGTTGTCTGGCATAGACCGCCCGGACATCCGACGTTCCAGCTCCCGCCAAGAGATCGGCGGATTATTCCAGCCCATTTATTGGTCCTTCTGCTCGCGCTCAGAGCCGTTGCAAACCCAGATCGCGCGCCGATGGATGGAGGAGGAGCGAGCGGACACGCTTTTCGTCTGCGAGCGACGACGACACCATCGGGTTTCGAGCGCGATCTGCAGCGAGCGGAGCGAGCAATTCAACTCAGTCATAGCGGGCTTCCGTCCACCACTGGTCGTTCTCCACGACCAGCAACCAGGCACTGCCATCGATGCCGGTGACCTGGAACCTCGCAACCTGGCGCGCCTGGGCAGGGTCCCACCACAGCTCGTCAATGGGCCAAGGACCTGCCCAGGCATCGACCGGCATCAGCTCGGACTCATCGCCGATGCTGACAAACGCGGGTGCAGCAGTCATCAGCCCGCGACTCGTGACGCTCACCGGCTTGCGGTCCTCGCTCAGCACGACCGACGGCATGGGAGCGGGGAAGACTCGGGCCGGGGCGGGCGGTGGGATGGCGCCTGGCCACGGCAGCCGCGGATTGCGCTGTGTTGGCCGTCGCTCGCCCCAAGGGCTGAGCACCTGACGATCGTGCGGACTGCGTCCCCCTTGCAGCGAAGGTGCCAATACCTCCTCAGGACCGAGCATGCCCTGCAGTCGGGCGATCCCCCGTTCGACATGCTCGTTCAGCGCACTCCCCCACAGGCCCTCACCATGATCAGCAAGTGATTCGACCGATTCAGGAAGCAGCCGCAACTCACACACCGGCTCCGGGGCGGGATCACCTTGCAGCTGCCAATAGATCCGATCAATCAGGTCGCTGGCCGCGAACCAGCGCGAGTGGGCCCAGACCCGAGATCCGGTCCAGCCACCCTCAGTTACCACCTCAATGCGAACTTGGGTGCAGACCAGGCCGTGGTAGGCAAGCTCAGCAACCAGTCTCTCGGCGGTCTGCCGAGCGCTGAACACGATCGGTTCGACCGTCTCCAGCGCAGGCGTGAAAGACACTTGCTGATTCATATCGAGAGGCGGCCGGCGGGAGACGACCGGTTGCTTGTCCAGCCCGCGCGCTAGTCGATGGAGTAACGCGCCTTCCCGGCCGAAGCGTGTGAGCACATCGCGGGTGGCCAATGAGGCGAAGTCTCCGAGGCTGCGGATGCCCAGGCGGCGCAGCAGAGTGACCAGTTCGGCATTCTCCAAGACACCGATCGGCAAGACTGCGAGGAACGCCGCCGAGCCGCCCGGGGCGATGATCCAGCAATCCTGAGGTGCGGCCCGACGCGCTGCATGCTCGGCGGCAAAGATGTCGTCGGCGATCCCAATTCGGAAATCCCAAACCCCGGCGCTGACCAGATGCTCAGCCACTACGGCCGCAGCTTCTTTTTCACCGCCGTAAAAGCGGCTGGGCACACGAAGAGCACACAGTCCGGGTCGCACCGGTGCCACGCCCGCCGAGATCTCCTCCATCGCCGACAGCACATCCTCGAAGGTTCGGATCTCGCTAGCGGGGTTCCGCTCCAGAACGGTCAGCTCGGGGCAGCGCGCCGACGCGTCACGACGTCGCATACCACGTCGGACACCCTCGACCCTGGCCATGGTTGAGCAGGCGAACACTTCACCGTGGTCGAAGACGGCAAGCGGTAGCTGCAAACTCAAGCCCAGTGGGGCTGCCGCTGCAACCACTGGCCAGTCAGGGCACCACACGAGCAGTTGCCTCGCGGTGTCACTCGCGTCGTTTCTCCGCACACGGTCATGAAAATCGGCCGAATGACGTGGGATCGCGTTCATTCGCGGCCCTGTGCGGAGAAACGCTTACGACGAGGGACGTGAGCACTCATCACTCAGCTCATCCCGCCTGAGCCACGGCGAGCGGTACCACCGTGTGATCGCGCTCGGCGACTTGTTGATCGGGGCCCGGCAGCCAAAGCGGCACACGGCGTACCGGCCCTCCCTGGCGAACCGAGACCACCACTTGACGAGCCGTGAGTCGCCCATGCCCGCGTCCCAGCCCGAGCCAGGAGGATTCGGTGATGGCCAGAGTCGCGTCGGACCTTGGCCAATCCCCCCAGCACACCAAGGCCGCATCCTTTGTCCGGAGCCTCGACTTCAGCCGTTCGGCCTGCTGAGCGCTGACCGGCACAGGAGGCTTCACAATCACAACGGTGGCCACATCGAGCAGACCAGCCGTCACGCTCAACCAAAGCTCGCCGGGACGCGGCACCACCACAGTCCGCTCGAGATCGATTCCGAACCCTGCTGCTGCCTCCAGCCCGAGATCGGAAGCTCCCACAATGGCGACCCACTCACCCGCCTGTGATGCACCCGCCACCAATGCCATCGCCAGGCTCGGACTGTCCACCGCGTACGCCTCACCAGTCCTGAGCTGAATGACTCCCGACAGGCCTGGTAACGACTCCAAGGTCCGCGAAATCGCTGATCCCTGCATCCGCTGGACACGTTGCTGCAGCTCGTGGAGACGGCTGGAAGTGGCTTGCGGTGACACTCCTCTATAATCGAACATGTATTCGAGAATAGTCAAGACGACTGACACGCTGCCTTGCGCTATCCCGCTGCCTTGATCGAACCCGCCATAATCCCAATGACAGCGTTCATCGGGTTTGTGCACTCGTGGGCCAGGAGCGGAGGTGCGGCAATGTCTGCGGTGATTGTCCTCAACACCGACAACACGGCCCTGCACACGGTCTCAGTCCAACACGCGATTCGGATGTTGGTCCGCGAGGTCGCCATCGTCGAGGAAGCCCGCGACGGACATCGCATCGGTCCATATCCATGGCCTCTGGTCTTGCGCCTGATCCGCTACGTCAAGACAACCTTCCTGTACGCCCGAACGCCCGCCTGGTCCAAGCGTGGAGTGCTCCGGCGTGATCATCACCGCTGCGCCTACTGCGAGGGCGTCGCAGACACTGTTGATCATCTGGTACCTCAGTCCCGCGGCGGATCCAACAGCTGGCAGAACACCGTAGCCGCCTGCACCCGCTGCAACAATCGCAAAGCCAACCGGACCCCCAGAGAATCGGGGATGACTCTCGCCTGGAAACCCAGCGTCCCGACCTGGCGTGAGGCCTACCATCGTCGGAACTGATCAGCGCCTGCTGATCATCTCCAGTTGATCAATGCGTGCTCACACCCGGGCGGCGTGCCGCGTCTGGACCACCTCGGACGTGCTCTGCAGTGCCTCGATCGCCTGGTCGTAGGAGCGTTGAGCCACTCCGGCGAACAGACAATCGACCAACGCGAACTGCGCAATGCGGCTTGACATAACACCGGCGCTGAAGGTGGTCTCCCGCGCAACAGTAGTCAGCACCAACTCGCTTACCGCAGCAATCGGCGACATCTCGTAGTTCGTCACCGAGATCGTGGTGGCTCCCCGGCGCTGCGCGACACGAAGCGCGTCGATGGTGTCGATGGTGGTACCGGTGTGGGAGATCCCGATCGCCACGTCACCCGGGCTAAAGAGTCCGGCTGAGGCTACCGCCAGATGCCCCTCCGACCACACAAACGAGACCAAGCCGATCCGATGCAGCTTCTGGTGCAGGTGCTCGCCGACGAGAGCACTGGCGCCGACACCGTAGATGTCGACACGTTGCGCCATTGTGAAGGCATCAATCGCTGCCTGCAGGACCTCCACGTCCAATGCCGCCGCGGTGTCGGTGACAGCACGCGCAGCCGCATACGTGATCTTGGCAACAACGTCGGCCAGAGTGTCGGTCGCAGCAATGTCGCTAGTCACGGGTGCCCCAGCACGATGATCAGCTTCCTCGAACTGTGCGGCGCGCGCCAATGCGATGCGCAGCTGGGGATACCCGGCAAGGCCGAGAGCCCGACAAAACCGAAGCACTGTGGTCTCCGAAGTCTGGCACTTCCGAGCGACTGCGGTGATCGAGCTCTCGGAGATGCCAGCCGGGTCAGCCAGCACAGCCTGCGCCACCCGCTGCTCAGCTGGTCGAAGGTTAGGCAGTACTCCGCGTACCCTGATGAGCACCGATACAGGCCGGTGCGAGTCAGAGCGAGCAGTCCCCCGAGGTGTGCTCACAGCGTGTGTCGCCTCTCCCCCAAATCCCTGCTTATCTCCGGCCGATCGTCAGGGGTACTTTGACATCACGATTCGTTACCCAGGAGCGTCCGTGACTGTCTGGGATCCCAGCAGATACCTCGAGTTCGCCGATGAGCGCTCGCGCCCATTTGTCGATCTGTTGAGCAGAGTTCACGCCGCCGATCCGAAGCTGGTGGTCGATCTCGGCTGCGGACCAGGCCAACTGACCGCCTCATTGGCCAAGCGCTGGCCCGGCGCGCACATTGTCGGTCTGGACTCATCATCAGAGATGATCATGCGAGCCGCTGAGTTTGCGGGCCCACACGTGAGATTCCTGGTGCTGGATCTACGTGACTGGCGGCCCGACACGGGCGTGGACATGATCATCAGCAACGCCACATTGCAATGGGTCCCAGGGCACCGAGCGTTGCTGCCGTCGCTGGTCTCCTGGCTCAACCCAGACGGATGGCTGGCCTTTCAAGTGCCGGGAAACTTCGACGAGCCCAGTCATCGGCTGCTTCGCCAGTTGTCCGCCGACCCCCGCTATGCGCCCATGCTGACAGAAGTCGCCTGGCCGGCGGCGGCCGACGCGGCGTCCTATCTCGATGATCTTGCTGATTTGGGGTGTTCGGTAGATGCCTGGGAGACCACCTACCTACACGTGTTGAGCGGGCCGAATCCGGTCTTCCGCTGGATTTCCGGCACGGGGGCTCGGCCGGTGCTCCAGGCGCTGCCCAAAGATCGTCGGGCACAGTTCGTCTCCGAGTATCAGGAGTTGTTGAACGAGGCTTACCCGGCCAGGCCGTACGGAACGGTGCTGCCTTTCCGGCGCATCTTCGTCGTAGCCCACCCTTAGGCAGGGACTGGCTTCTGATCATTGACCCACAGGCCGACAAGGCCGCGGAAGTGGCCCATGAACGACTCGCGCTCGTGCTCTGGGTAAGTCATATTGACTGTCTCGGTCAGCATGCGGTCGAAGTCCGCTGATGACACCCACTCGAGCACCAGATCGTCAATTCCTGGGAGTGCAGTAGCGCAGAAGTCCAGATAGCGCTCCTTCTCGAAGTGCTCATCAGCCAGCTGCTGGTAGCGGCCGAGCCTCGCCTCATAGTCCAGATCTGGATCGTCGGCTACCGCGAACCACGGCTCGGTGTCGACGTGCATCTTGGCGCGGCGTCCAGTCGCTGCGCAAAAGGCGGACCACTTGATCAACGACTTCATGGCCCACGGGAAGTAGTAGTGCAGTGAGGTGACGGCCACGTCGGGACACGCATTGGCGTAGTCGATGGGCAGCACGGTGTCGCCTTGCACGAGCATCTCGCAGGAGTTGAACTCCCACCGGAAGAAAGCGTTCACGGTCTGGTTGATGGTGATCGCTTCTTGACCGACTTTGGCCGACAGGAACTCATGATCCACGGCGTAGCGGCTGTGCATCGGCTGGTCCGGCCGGAAGTTCATCACCATCGTCTCTGGCCCGATGCTCAGCGCCCGAGCGAACACATCAAAAGGCTCAACAGACTTCTGCAGATGCATCAACATCTCGCCGGAGTCGTCGTACGCCGCCATCAGCTCGGCCTGGTTCCTGACCTTGGACACTCCGCGCCAGCCGCCGCCGTCGAAGGGCTTCATGAACAGCGGGTAGCCCATCTTCTCGGCGATTGCGGCCAGATCAAAGGGCTCGTTGTAGTTGCGTGACGTGTACGCCCAGCGCACGTTGTCGATCGGGTTCTTGTACGGCACCAGCACCGTGTCCGGCACATTCATGCCGAGCCGGATCAGCGCACAGTACGCCGAGTGCTTCTCCATCGACTGGAAGGTGAACGGCGAGTTGATCAGGTAGGCATCATCCATCAACGCCATCTTCTTCAGCCACTCCCGCGGGTGGTAGTACCAGTACGCCAGCCGATCGATGACCACCTGATGCCGGGCGCGGTCGCGCAGGTTGAATGGCGAGATACGCACCCGCTCGGTGTCCAGAACGTGATCAACACCCTCGTAGCGGAAGACGCCCAGACGGCTAGCGATCGCCTCGAAGGCCTGCGGCCAGTCGTCCTCGGCCCCGAGTAGCAGCCCGACCAGGTGGCGATTCAAGGACATGGCCAACCTCCTTCATGATCATTCAGCTAGCAAAAGCGCGGTAGGTGGTGGGCTAGCTGGCGCTGCCACCATTCCCAGTCATGGCTGACTTCGAAGCCCCACAGATCCAGCTCACAGCGGATTCCCTTCTCTTGGAGCAGGCCCGCCAGCCGGATCGTGGACGGCAGCGCCCCCGTGGGATGAGTCTCCCAGGCACCCTGCCCGACCACCAGCAAGATCGACAACCGTCCCCGCAGCCAGTCCAGATGATCACCGTGCAAATACGGCACATAATCGGTCGGATTGGCGAAGTACGTAGCATCGCCGCGGTCACCCCACGAGCCCCAGGTGCTGACGTCGTAGTTGCCGGACAACCCGATGGCCAGTGGCGCCAGATCGGCTCGCTGCATCGAGAAGTGCACCGCGTGGTAGGCGCCGAGGCTGCACCCGAGCGTGATCAACTCGGCGCCTGGGGAAGTGTCGGAATGGATATGCGGCACAACGTGGTGGGTCAGCCAGCGGGTATAGACCTCGTGTCGCAGCGCCCGCTCCTCGATTGGCAGCCCCTTGTCCGCCCAGGTATCGGCGTCGAGCGTGTCAACGCAGTAGAGCTTGACCCGACCGTCGTTGATCAAATTGCCGATCGCGTCGAGCATCCCGTTGTTTTCGAAGTCCCAGGCGCGGCCGCCCTCGCTCGGAAACACAAGCACCGGGCGCCCATAGTGGCCGTACTGGATGATGGTCATGCCGCGGTCGATGCCACTGCCGAGCGGCAGTTCGAACTGATGACGGTTCACCTGACCATCTCCCCCTGTTCACCCGATACTGGCCTCGCTCGACACGGCGCGCAAGGTGTCAGGAAGCTGAAGCCCGTTGCGTCTCAACTCGAGTTCGGCAAGCTGGTTGATCACGGCACGATCACCAGATCGCCAGGCCTTGACAGGGTCATCGCTGATCTCGGCCAGCACGTAAAGCGGTTGAGCGGCCATCGCCCGGAGTGCGAAGAGGTCGAGGTCGGGAAGCGCATCCAAGAAGACTTGGGAGGCCCGAGCCTGCCGATAGAAGCGGATCCGGCGTGGCAGCCAGAACGCCACGACGATTGTCACGGGAATGAGAAAGACGAGCCAACCGACGAGCAGCGCCAGCCGTTCGATGCTGGCGACCTGGTCGTTGGCAGAGGTGATCAAGTTGCCGAGGGTCACCGCAGCAGCGTCGAGGGGACGCCGTAGCTGCTCACCGGCGACTGGCACCTTGGCGGCTTCGGTCGCTGCCTCGCGGAAGTTCTCTGCCAATCGCGTCGCTGTCCGCGCCGTTTCCCGGGCGGGCGCCGCCAAGACCTCGATGACGCGGTGGACAAAGATTCCGACGATCGCCCAGCCCACCGTCCAGAGCAGAACGAAGCCATCTCCGAACAGCTGGCCGATCATTCTCCCTGGACGCTTAGCGTAGATGCCCATGGCCGCGACACTACCCACGCTGGTGCAAGGTGGCAGGATGGCCCGGTGTCCCGAGTGCCGCCATCCGACAGTCTGCTAACTCCTGCCCGACTTGGATTGGTGCTGCTAGCTGTGGTCCTGTCGGTCGCCGGCTGCGGGATACTGCCTCTCAAGCCGAATCCAGGACCCGACGGCAACACTGCTGAGCAGGCCGCCGCGGCGCTGGCGGCGGGGCTCAGTGCGAAGGATCTCTCGCCGCTACTGTTCGTCGGCGCCACCGGCGCAGCGGTCAATGACCAGTTCAAACCCGTCGTCGCCGGCATGGGTCCGCTGAAACCAGGCGTGACCGTCGCATCGGTTTCGCGGGACGGATCCTCGGCGACCGCCAAGTTGTCCTTCACCTGGACATTTCCCGGCGTCCCTGAGCGGTGGACGTACCAGACCGAGGCCCGGCTGGCCGAGGAGTCCGGACAGTGGAAGACAAGCTGGCAGCCAAGCATTGTGCAACCACAACTCGACGGCACGAACCGGCTGTCGCAGCGGCGCCTCTATCCCGAGCGCGGGGAACTGCGGGGAGAGGCCGGCGTTCCCATCGTGGAGGAGCGGGCAGTCTTCCGGATCGGAATCGACAAGTCAAAGGTGAGCGGCGAAAAAGCGAAAGCATCCGCGGTCCGGCTCGCCAAAGTGGTCAAGATCGACGCCAAGGCGTACGCATCGAAGGTGGCCGCTGCCAGTAGCAGCGCTTTCGTTCCGGCCATCGTGCTCCGCATGGATGCACCGGACTTGCCGCTCGGCTCAAAGATTCGTGCCATCCCGGGAGCGCTCTCCATCCGCACCAGCCAGATGCTCGCGCCCACCAGCGACTTTGCCAGACCCATCATCGGGAGCGTTGGCGAGGCAACAAAAGAAGACGTCGACCGTTCCGGAGGGGCGGTGGTTGCGGGCGACCAGGTCGGGCTGGCCGGACTGCAGAAGCGCTACGACGCACAAATGCGCGGCATGCCCGGCGTACGAGTGCGGCTGGTAGCCGCCAAACCGAGCGGCGGCTCAGCAAGCCCGTCTCCGACACCCTCACCCGCCGCCGAACCTGAACCGGTCGTGTTGTTCGAGGTTAAGCCGCTGTCCGGCAAACCGCTGACGACCACGCTCAACATCGGACTGCAAAGGCTGGCGGAGAAGACGCTGGCGAACACCAAGCCAGCCAGCGCTTTGGTGGCCATCCGTCCTTCGACCGGGGCGATCGTGGCGGCCGCGAACGGCCAAGGCAACCGTGGGCAATCTCTCGCCACCGTCGGTCGAGCGGCGCCAGGATCCACGTTCAAGGTCGTCTCCGCATTGGCGCTGTTACGGGCTGACCTGACTCCTCGCTCAACGGTCCGATGCTTGCCGACGGTCACCGTGAATGGCCGGAAATTCAGCAACTACAGCGATTACCCGCGCAGCCAGCGGGGCAGAATTACGTTGCGGACGGCGCTGGCGCAGTCCTGCAACACCGCGTTTATCGGCCAGCGAGGAAAGCTCGACCAGGCTTCATTAGCCGATGCAGCCGGTTCCCTGGGATTCGGCATCGACTACGACGTCGGGTTCACGTCCTTCTTTGGCTCAGTACCAAACGATCCGACAGCGACCGGCCGCGCCGCAGCCATGATCGGCCAAGGGAAGGTTCAGGCCTCGCCAATGGCGATGGCAGCCGTGGTCGCATCGGTGGCGGAAGGCGAAACCGTGATCCCGCATCTCATCGATGGCCAGCAAGCCGCCTCGACGGGTAAGCCACTGACTGATCGGGAAGCCCGGCAGCTGCGCCAGATGATGCGAGCCGTGGTGACCGAGGGCAGTGGTCGCGTGCTCGGGAACCTCACCGGTCCGGCGGTGCTGGCCAAGACTGGCACGGCTGAGTACGGCACATCGAAGCCGTTAAAAACCCATGCCTGGATGATGGCTGCGCAAGGCGATCTGGCGGTTGCCGTTTTTGTCAACGACGGCAAGTCGGGCTCGGGCACGGCTGGACCGCTGCTGCGGACATTCCTGGCAAAGGCCCGTTAGGGCTCGCGGCTCGACGCAAGCTGGATCACTTTTCGTGGCCCTCCGACTGCGACCAGCCATCCTCGCTCGTCACCTTCCACAAGACCGGCGGATTCGAGTGCGGTTAGAGCGCCCAGGCAGGTGGGAACGCTGACGCCGGCGGCGAGGGCGATGTCTCCGACGGTCCCGCGACGACGAGCCGGAATGGCTTCGAAGACTGCGAGCTGGTTCTCGGTCAGTGCATCGGTCGCTCTGGTCTGACCGTGGGCGAGTGGCAACATCGCCTGACCCATATCTGAGATCAGCTCCAAGACCTCCGCCGCCGAGGTGACCAGCACCGCTTGCCCGTTGCGGATCATCAGGTGCGGCGCCGTCGACGCCCTGGAATAGATCGGGCCAGGGACCGCCATCAGTGGGCGTCCGCAACCGAGCGCCCAGCCAGCGGTGTTTCGGGCACCCGAACGTAGGGCTGCCTCGACGACCACGGTGCCCCGCGACATTGCCGCGATCAGCCGGTTTCGGGCCAGGAACCTCACCCGCGTGGGATGAGCGGCGAGCGGTAGCTCTGAGACGAGCAGTTGATCCTTCGCCAAGGACTCAAAGATCGAGGCGTGAGCGGGCGGATACGCCACGTCGACGCCGTTCGCAACAACGCAGACGGTCGGTCCGCCCGCGGCAAGTGCCCCGCGATGCGCCGCGACGTCGATGCCGAACGCACCACCAGAGACAACCGTGACCCCCTGCTCGACCAGATCTGCTGCCAGATCTGCTGCGATGCCGTTCCCGTAGGCCGTTGCTGCCCGTGAGCCCACGATGGCGACTGAGTGCTCCATCAGGTGAGCGAGATGTCCAGGACCGCGTAGCCACAGGCCAAACGGCTCGCCGCCGCGCCGCTGGATGCTCTCGGCATGTCGAAGATCATCAAGCCCAGCCGGCCACTCGCCGTCGCCGGGAACGACGAAACGTGCTGCCGCCGCTTTGGCCAGCCGCTCGACGTCATCGACTGTTACGCGTGCGGCGCGCTGTGCAGCCGGTTCGCCCAGCACACCCCCAACGATCTTGGCCCAGGCACCCTCGGCACCCAGGTTCTGCACCAGCTCAGCAACGGCGGGCTCACCGCCGTCTATGGCGCACGAGAGCATCATTCGCACTCGCCGATCCGACGTGATCACGGCTCAACCCACCCCCCGACAGATGGTTCCCGGCTGCTCACCCCGCCGCATCGCCAGCGCGATCGCCAATTCGTCGCGGCCTGGCTTGTCGCGACCGGCAAGATCGGCAGCGGTCCAGGCCAACCTCAGTACCTTGTCGACGCCACGGGCGCTGAGGCGCCCACGATCCACCGCCTCGTCCACGGTCTGGAGATCGTCGGGGAGTGGCAGGTAACGGCGCAGATAGGTCCCAGCAACCTCTCCGTTGGTCAGCCAACCGCTGCCGGCCAAACGTCGCCGCTGCCGGTCACGAGCTTCCAACACGCGTTCGGCGACCACAGCCGAGGACTCGACCCGCTGGAGGGTCGCCTTCAGATAGGCCTTGCGCAGCGGCAGGAACGCCTGGTTGATGTCGATGCGGTCGCGTATCGGTCCGGAGATCTTCTCCGCATAGCGGCGCACCACCATGGGCGAGCACTGACAAAGACCACCCGGCGTCGCAGCCTGCCCGCATGGGCAGGGATTGGCAGCCAGGATGAGCTGGAAGCGCGCCGGGTATCGGGCATGCAGCTCGCTACGCCCGAGGGTGATCATGCCCGACTCCAGCGGGGTACGAAGCGCCTCGAGGACTGTGGGCTGAAACTCCGGGGCTTCATCGAGGAAGAGCACGCCCTTGTGTGCACACGAGATAGCGCCGGGCTTGGCCATCCGCTGACCGCCGCCGACAATGCTGGCCACCGATGCCGAGTGGTGAGGGTCACTGTACGGCGGCCTGGTGATGAGCTCGTCGGCAAGGTTGAAGCCGGCGAGCGAGTGCACTGCCGAGACCTCGAGGGCGTCGCGCACATTGAGGTCGGGAAGCAGGCCCGGGACTCGCTCGGCGAGCATGGTCTTCCCGACTCCAGGCGGGCCGTGGAAAAGCATGTGGTGCCGGCCAGCCGCGGCTACCTCGCAAGCCCACTTCGCCTCCACCTGGCCAACAACATCGGCCAGGTCGAGATGGCGGCTCGGGTGGCCACCGACTCGCTCCCCGATCACCTCAATAGGGTCGACAGGCGGCATCGGAATGCCCTGGAGAAACGCGACTAGCTGGGTGATCGAGGCAATTCCGAAGACCTCGATCCCTTCAACGAGTTTCGCCTCTCCCGCCTGGCGCAACGGAACGATCACCCTAGTAAAGCCTGCCTGCTGAGCCGCCAGGGTGGCGGGCAGGATGCCGCGGACAGGCCGGAGGCGACCGTCCAGCCCAACTTCGCCCAGGAGAACTGTGCGGCGCAGTTCTTCGGCTCGGAAGACACCCTGCGCCGCGAGCACGGCCGCGACGATCGCGGCATCGTAGTGACTGCCAGCTTTCGGCAGCGTGGCAGGGCTGAGGTTGACCGTCAGCAGCGAGATCGGCCACTCTTGGCCGGAATTGCTGACCGCCGCCTTGCAGCGATCACGCGCCTGGTAGAGGGCGGAGTCAGGCAGTCCCACCAGCACCGTGCGTGGCAACCCCGCACCGATATCGGCCTCCACCTCAACGACCCGACCCTCGAGGCCAACCAGAGCCACCGACCATGCGCAGGCGGAGGCCACTAGCCAACGGCCTTCACGTGAGTCAGGGACGGCTCCTGACCGGGCGCCAAGACGACGCCGATGGCGTCCAGCCGGATGCTCGACGCAGTCATGCGATGCTCGCGCATCCACACCGCCGCAAGCTGACGCAACGTCCGCATCTTTGCGTACGTGATCGCCTCTAGCGGATGGCCGAAACCGAGCCCGCTTCGGCACTTCACCTCGCAGAAGACCAGGGTGAGGCCGTTTGCGCCGGCGTCCGCGGCAACAATGTCAATCTCTCCCAGCCGGCAGCGCCAATTCCGCTCTAGAACCTGCATGCCCTGCCGCTCCAACTCCGCGCAGGCCAGGTCCTCCCCGCGTACGCCCAGCTGCTGTTTGGACTCTGTCCTCGGCATCGCCCACCTCCGCAAGCAAGCATGCGTACGCCAACCCTGAATCGTGCGGGGTCACCAAAATCTGTGGAAACCGCGTCTAGGGACCTGTGGAAACCTCAGGGAGAGGTCAGGCGCCGTTGGTCGCCGATCACCCGGCCGTGATGATGATGGGATCAGGACAGAAACATCACGAAGACCAGGTTGGAACCGAATGGGTCGCCGTTCGAGGCTACCCAAACACGCTTGTTCGCAAGCAGCGCGGCCTAGGCGAGTACGAAGGCCCATTGCGGCCAGGATGAGGAAAACCGCCGTTCTGGTCTGGTCAACGAGGGGGTCCGGACGGGCACGGGATCGCCGACACTACCGCCGAAACCGCGCTGTGCTCGTGAACGCCACGGGCGGCGTCGCACCAGCGACCAGCGGGCCACCGATGACCGGGGATCCGGACCAGCCGAGCCTGTTCAACCGATCGCCGCCGATGACCCTCCGGGACGCTCACCGGAATGAAAGTCGCCGGCGGGCGTGCTCGGCATGGATGCGATGATGCCTTCCGACTTATGTCGGCTGCCCGGCTGACAGGTTAAACCGCTAGGGCCAGTGCAGCTGCTCGACCCCGCCACCGAGCCCAAGTGCTCGCCAGCACCGATCGATGAGAGTCGTTGCGCAACTGGGCACGGAGGGACCGCTGAAGTTCAGTCCTCACATTCCGCCGGGAACTCGGTCAGCGTGTGGCTTGAACACCTCGACGAGCATCGCCGGAAGGGCGACAACGCGTACGCCGGCCGCCGACTTCGGCGGGGCTGCGACCCACCGCCCGTCTTGGAGCTCGGCGAACCTTCTCGAGATCCTGACCGTTCCCGCATCCGGGTCCAGGTTGCAATGCCGGACGACCGAGGTGGCTGCTTCGCGGCGTGCTGCGGCAGTACTGGCCGAAGGGCACCGACCTGTCCACGCTCACCGACGAACAGATCAGCGAAGTCGAAACTAGTCAGAAGCTCCACACTAGATTTTCGCGCGTGAGTCACATTCGACGGTGAATCTTGCCGAGCTGCTCCCCGTGAGGGTGGATGGCCTAACTTGGCGCTTGCTGAGTTTCGTACCGGACAGCACCGTGGCCTATCTTCAGACTGTCAGACCACTGTTCCTACTGGTACTACTCACGAGGTGACGTCATGACTGTCATGAGCGAACCCGGTCGACCAACAGAGGGGCCTGCACCGCCGACCCCCACCCCGCCGATCCGTCACCGCCGCCTGCTGGCCTGGGTGGCCGAGGTCGCCGAACTCACTAAGCCGGAGGCTATCTATTGGTGCGACGGCTCCGACGCGGAGTGGGCGCAGCTCACCGACACCCTGGTGGAGGCCGGCACGTTGATCCGACTCAACCCGGACGCCAAGCCCAACTCTTTCCTCGCCCGGAGCGACCCTGACGATGTCGCCAGGGTCGAGGACCGCACCTTCATCTGTTCAGCCGAGCCCGACGACGCCGGACCTACCAACAACTGGGTAGCGCCGACCGAGATGAAGCAGGTGATGACCGATCTGTATCGCGGCTGCATGCGCGGCCGGATTATGTACGTGGTGCCGTTCTGTATGGGTCCGCTTGACGCAGAGCAGCCAAGCTTCGGGGTGGAGATCACCGACTCCCCGTACGTAGTGGTCAGTATGAGAATCATGACCCGGATCGGCCGCTCCGCGCTGCACGCCATGACTGTATACGGGGAGGCCGACTTTGTGGCCTGCCTGCACTCGGTGGGTGCGCCGCTCCAAGCGGGGCAGGTTGACGTCCAGTGGCCGTGCAACGAGGTGAAGTACATCAGCCACTTCCCCGAGGAGCGGGCGATTTGGTCGTACGGCTCCGGCTACGGCGGCAACTCGCTGCTCGGCAAGAAGTGCTACGCACTGCGGATCGCCTCAGTCATCGCTCGCGACGAAGGGTGGCTGGCCGAGCACATGTTGCTCATGAAACTGACCTCGCCAGAGGGGCGGAGCTATAACCTCGCGGCCGCCTTTCCCAGCGCTTGTGGGAAGACGAACCTGGCCATGCTGCGTCCGACGCTGCCGGGCTGGACGGCGGAGACCTTGGGCGACGACATCGTCTGGATGCGGTTCGGCCCCGACGGCCGGCTGTACGCGACCAATCCCGAATACGGACTGTTCGGCGTGGCACCCGGCACAAGCTGGCGGACGAACCCCAACGCCATGGCGACAATCGACCGCGGCAACTCCCTGTTCACCAACGTGGCGCTGACCGACGACGGGGACGTGTGGTGGGAGGGCATGACCGATGAACCACCCGCGCATCTGACCGACTGGCGCGGCCAAAGCTGGACGCCCGAGGATGCCACCGGCCCCGCGGCCCACCCGAACAGCCGGTTCTGCACACCCTTGACGCAGTGCCCGATCCTCGCGCCCGAGTACGGCGACCCGGCCGGAGTCCCGATCGACGCCATCATCTTCGGCGGGCGTCGGGCGGACACGGTGCCACTAGTCAGCCAGGCGCGCGACTGGCCGCATGGGGTGTTCCTGGGTGCGACGCTGTCCAGCGAGACCACCGCGGCCGCTACCGGGGCGGTCGGCGTGGTGCGGCGCGACCCGATGGCCATGCTGCCATTCCTCGGCTACGCGGCCGGCGACTACTTTGCGCACTGGCTTCAGCTGGGCGCAGAGTACCGAGAAGGCGTACCGGCCATTTTTTACGTGAACTGGTTCCGTCGGTCACCCGCCGATGGGAACTTCCTCTGGCCGGGATTCGGTGAGAACAGCCGGGTGCTCAAGTGGATCGTCGAGCGCCTGGAGGGGCGGGCGCAGACCATCGAGACGCTGGTCGGGTCCATACCGGCGCCCGGCTCGCTCGATGTCGACGGCCTGAACCTGCCGCCCGAGGCGCTGGAGGCCGTGCTCACCGTAGATGCCGAGGAGTGGCGGGCAGAGCTGGCGTTGATCGAGGACTGGTTCGCCATGTTGGGCCCGAGGCTCCCAGCCGCGCTCCGTACCGAGCTCGACGGCCTGGCTGCCCGCGTAGGCTCCGAGTTGCCAGAGTCGGTGCACGGGGCGATGACGTAGTGGCAGGTCGGCGATCTCGCCGAACCCATGGTGCTATCGGGTGGACGTATCGAGCAGTCATGGCTGTGAGCCACTCGCAGACCGCAGCCATCTGACGCACCGAGAACAGGGAGCCGTTCTCAATCTGCTTGCGCCGGCTCACCACACGAACGCTAGCGGCCTTCACCGCTAACGAGCCATTGATCACTTTCGAATGCCGATGGTCCACAGAGCATTTCACCTACGCCGCGACGCATGGTGATACCGGCGCTCTGGAGCTGTTGGCTCACCGTGCTCTCCAATGAACACCCAGCTCGGCACCGATCTGGCGCCGGGTCTCAGGCGGCCTGCTTGCGCCCGAGCCGCGCCACCGTGTCGGTGACGTCCATGCCGTGCAGGCGGAGCAGGTTCTCGCCGAGGATCTTGCGCTTGGCCTGGTCGGTGAGCTGTGGGTAGCCGTAGCCCTCGCACAGGTCCTGGGGGATCTGGAAGTCCCAGAATGCCTGCAGTGCCCACTGCGGCTGCCAGATCGGGGCCTCCGACCCGTAGACGATCTTGTCCTCGCCGCACCAGAACAGCAGCTTGCCAAGGAGCTCGGCGAACTGACGGGGTGCCCGGACGATGAAGTTGATGCCGACGGCCAACGAGGCGTACAGGTTCGGGAACCGGATCAACTGCCAGCACGTCTCGTCGATGAAGGGCACGCCCACGTGGTAGATCACGAAGTTGATGTCTGGGAAGGCGTCGGCAGCGCCGTCCATGTCCCAGGTCTGCGTGTACTCGATCATCTGTGGTCCGAGCGGGACGCCCTTGTGTACACCGACGAGATTGACGCCGAGCTCCTGTATCCGCTCAAAGATCGGAAAAGCGACCTCGGGGTCATCCATCCGCCACGGCACCTGGCCGCCGTCCTCATACCGCACGTTGTAGAACTTGAACGCCTTAGCGCCGTACTCCTCGACCTCTCGAGTGACGTCGTCGAGCGCCTGCTTGCCCTCCAGTGGGTTGACCGTCCCCCACATGACGGTCCGGTCGGGATCGAGCTTGGCTAGCTTGGCGCACTCCGTCCACGGGGCAAGGCCGTCTTTGTAGAGGTCAGTGAGAGGCAGCGGCATCGCGACCAACATGTCAGTATCGGAGTTCCCGTAGACCATCTCGTGGATCTCTTCGACGCTCCACTTGCGGAGGAACTCGTCTGCGGACAACAGTGGTTGGCCCTCAGGGGTCAAGGCGTTGTGGAAGGCATAGATGTGGTTAGAGAACATCTGTCCGGCCGGACCGCGGGCGTTGTCGGCCTCGAAGTTGAAGGGGTGTGCCACCCCGTCGAACACGAAGGCGTCACCGATCATGATGTTCCTCCTACTGGTGCCGGTCGATGTTGTGAGACGTACGCCGCGGGGTCGGGGACGGTGGACGGGTCGGGCAGGAATCGCAGCTTGCTGCGGGCCGAGTCGCTGAGCCGGTCCGGGCTCCAGGCCTCGGACCAGACGATCTCCACGGAAGCCTCTATTACCCCGGGGAGTGAGCGCAGCACCGACTCGACATCGGTGAGCACGCGGGACGCGAACGGGCACCACCCCGAGGTGAGCAGCAGTTCGACGCGCGCCACCCCTCCATCGAGTTCGGCGTGGTGCAGCAGTCCCATGTCGACCACCGAAATGCCCTTCTCCTTGCAGCACGGGTCGTATACGTCACGCAAGGCTTCGCTGATGATCGCCTCGATGGGCTCGCTCACGATCCTCCTCCTGCCGATACGTAGCCAGTCTCGCATCGTCTGCTGCGCACCGGTAGAGCCGCTGTCCGCTCCGTCAAGTCATACGGGAGTGTCAAGGATCAGCCGAAGCAACTGTCAACCATCAACCGAAGTAGTGAAGCGTCCCAGGTTTCGTGCCGCTTTCATGTGGGCTGCATCTCGGGCTTGAGGGCAGCGTAATGGGCTTGCTCGCACTCCACGGGCGGGACCATGCCAAGGGTCGAGTGGAGTCTGCGGTTGTTGTACCAGTCGACCCAGCCGGCGGTGGCGTACTCGACGTCGGCGAGGGTCTTGTAAGGCCCGTTGTGGAAGACGGTGGTACGAATGCATTCGGCCTTGAACAAGCCGATGATCGTCAAATGGCGCACGCGGCTGTCGTCGTCGGCGCAAGGTCTGGCACCACCACCTGTGGCGCGCCGGCCCTGGCGGCCGTCGTCGTCGTACCCGTGCCGCCGTGGTGCACGACGGGCGCACGTGATCACCGCCGCTCAGGTCAACGCAACCATCGGCATCGGCGAAGCCGTCCTGGCCATGCTTCAGGAACTCCGCTCAAGATCAGAATCTTGAAACGCCAAGATGGAGTCGGTGGACGACTTCGGCTCGGCGGCGGAGGAGCGGACCCAGGCCGTGGCCGGCACGATCCGCATCGACGGCGCGACGGTTGCCGCGAAGCTGCCGCATAATCGCCGGCCGAAGCGCTCAAGATCAAAAGATGGGAGGAAAGGTCTAGCCTCCGACCAAGATCAAGATTCTCGGATCGGACCGTGAAGTACATCGACAGCCCTTGCGATTGCTTTGGGCGACGTTTTAGCTCGTCCAGATCCTCGAGAGTTCTCGGGAAGCGAAGCAAGATCAACAAACTGAAAGGACCACATCATGACCAAGCCGATCAGCGCCAGCGAGCAGGGCTTGAAGCCATAAATTGGAAGTGGAGAGGTGCCTACGCACGGTCGGTGATCGTAATCAGTGTCCGCTATCAGCGAATCCGCCTGGCGTCGTTGTGTTGGCAAGCTGGCTCCGATGCCCAGTCCCTCTCACGCGGCACCGGCGAGGGCGCCGACCAACACGGCGCAGCCTGCCCACAAGCTGGCCGCCTACCTGCGATCAGAGGCGAGATCTCAGCTTGATCTGAATGTGGTTTCCCTGAACCTAGCGTTCCGCATGGCGCGCGACCTGCCATCTCCGTGTTGTCTGGGCTTGTGCTCTTTGGATTCGGCCGCTTCTAGATCAGACGCGAGCCACTCTGAGTGAGTGGTACCGCTGCCGCTCATTGCGGCCGCCCTCTGGCTGGGCGGCATGAGCGCCGGCGGGGCGTGGCTCGGCTGGACCGCCTGACGTCCGAAGGTCACATTGGTTGCGATCCGTGGTTGACGTGCTGTTCGTTGGGAGTTGGACTGGACGAGAAAGGTTTTTGACCCGACGAGGAGGTTGCCGTGCCGAAAGTGTTGTTGTTGACGGGAGATGCTGCGGAGTCGCTCGAGGTGATGTATCCGTATCAACGCCTCATTGAGGAGGGGTACCAGGTCGACATCGCCGCACCGTCGGCTAAGAAATTGCAGTTTGTCATCCACGACTTTGTCGACGAATTCGACACGTACACCGAGAAACTTGGCTACACGTGGCCGGCGGACGTGGCGTTCGCTGATGTTGACCCGTCGCAATATGTCGCTCTTGTAATTCCCGGCGGGCGCGCGCCCGAATACATCCGCAACGACCCGGATGTGCAGCGCATCGTACGACACTTCATGGAGGGCGACCTTCCCGTGGCACAGCTATGCCACGCGCCGCTGGTGCTCGCTGCGGCCGGCACGTTGCAGGGCCGCCGTACTGCTGCATATCCGGCACTTGAGGCCGATGTGAAGGCCGCTGGCGCGGAATACGTGGACGGCGCTGGGGTCGTGGACGGGCAGATGGTGTCCGCTCGCGCGTGGCCGGACAATCCAGCGTGGATGCGCGAATTCATCGCAGTGCTCCGGGCGAAGGCCCCAGTCACCGCATAATCGATGTCGCACATCCCAGGTGCGGAGCTGCACATGCGAGAGCACCATGACACCGTCGCCATCGGGGGTGGCCAGACCGGCCTTGCGATGAGCCGGTGCTGGAAGCGCGAACGTGAGCATGTGGTGTTGGAACGGCGGCGGGTTGGTGAACGCTGGCGCACGGAACGAGGGACCCTCTTCGTTTTCAGTTCCCCAACTTGGCAGTGGCAGGGTGGTGGCTAGGCGGATGCGCTGGGTCACCGCGGCGGCAGCGGCGAGCGAGGCGAGCGGATCCCACATGTCGTAATTAGGACGATGGAGCGAACTCAGTGTGTCGAAGCCGGCTTGGTCCGCAAGTCGCACCCAGTCCAAGAAGAAAGCTTCGCTCCAGCTCGAACGGCATCGCGGTCGGCATCCACGCCCCGACCCTC
>Ga0307295_10000014_pt1 | contig 43477 bp, 42 predicted proteins | sample ER_DNA_152_FD_194481 | JGI IMG/M metagenome (GOLD analysis project Ga0307295, IMG submission 194481) | Bulk soil microbial communities from the East River watershed near Crested Butte, Colorado, United States - ER_DNA_152 | ecosystem: Environmental > Terrestrial > Soil > Floodplain | place...
GCGCTTCCTGAGCCCGCCAATCGAAGCCCTGCCGCCAGTAAGCGGTCAGTTCCTGGAGGTAAGCCAAGGGCACGCCGCGGGCGAAGTCAGTGCGAGAGTCCGGCGGAGGATCCGGCCAGCGGGTCTTGTCCAGTCTGCGATGGAGGTCATGCAGCTCGGAGTCAGTGATCTGGATTGTGAACGGTTGGGGCGTGGTAGCGGTTGTCATGGCACTTACGCTAGAGGCAATTGCGGAAGGATTCGTTCCTCGATTGCTGCCAAACTGAGGAATCATGTGGCAAACATCGACGCGCCTGCTCCGGTTGCTCGCGATGCTGCAAGCGCGCCGCGACTGGTCCGGACAGGACCTGGCGTCCCGGCTCGAGGTAAGCACCCGGACCATCAGGACCGATATCGAGCGGCTTCGTGAGCTCGGCTACCCGGTGGAGGCGACCCCTGGGGTGGGCGGTGGGTACCGCCTCGGTCACGGAACCACCATGCCCCCGCTGCTCCTTGACGACGAGGAGGCGGTCGCGGTTGCCGTCGCGCTACGTACGACCGCCGGCGCCGGCGTCACCGGCATCGAAGAGGCTTCCCTCCGCACGCTCGTCAAGCTTGAGCAGCTGCTGCCATCCCGGCTGCGCCATCGCATTGACGCAATGCGGGCCGCAACCGTCAGCGTTCCTGGAGCCGGGCCGACCGTGGACTCGGCAGTGCTGAGCGCGATCGCAGGAGCGATCAGAGCCAGCGAGCGACTGCGCTTCGATTACGTCGACCACAACGACCGCGAGACCAGGCGGATCACCGAACCGCAGCGGCTCGTGGTGTGGGGGCGCCGCTGGTATCTGCTTGCCTGGGATGTTGACCGTGCCGATTGGCGCACCTTCCGGGTCGACCGGATCAAGCCCAAGATCCCAACTGGCCCGCGATTCAAGCCACGACCTCTGACGGACGAAGACGCAGCCAGCTACGTGCAGCGCTCCGCCGGCAGCGCGACCTGGCGCTACCGCGCTCGCATCCGCATTCATGCGCCGCTTGATCAGGTGCGGCCGCTACTGCCGTTGGCAGTGGACGTGTCGTCGGACGGGCCGGACCGCTGCATCATCCAGGCCGGCTCCGATACGCCGCACCAACTCGCCCTCTACATCGGCCTGCTCGACACCGACTTCGAGATCCTCGAGCCATCCGACCTCGCAGAGGCGTTCGTTCGGCTGGCCGAGCGCTACCACCGAGCCGCTCAGGCCTCGATGCGTTAGGACTTGCCCTGGTTTCGCATCACCAGTGACCGCAAACGCCCGCCGATCGGACAGTTTCCCCTCACTCGTGACGCGTTTCCAGGGACCGACCGAGTGACCGCAGTCAGCGCAGGGAAATCTCAGGCATCCGCAAAGTCGCGTTGGCTGGCAACCCAAGGGCAGCGGCGACGTCACGGAGCCCGGGCCACGCGGTTCCGATCCAGGTACGTGGATCCTCGCTGTTCTTAGGCCGACCGAGCCGCGCGAGTGGTGGGATGCGGATCGCACCGAGCACAGGTGCATCCTCGGGCAGGTCCGCGCGTTCTCGGGCGATGCGAGTCGCGTCACGAATGCCGCCGAGCTCATCAACCAGGCCAGCCTCGAGCGCATCCTGGCCCGTCCACACCCGACCCCGGGCGACGGCTTCGATCTCGGGAATGGGACGCCTGCGTCCAGCAGCCACCTTCGCCACGAAGTCGTTGTAGATGGCGTCGATGGTCGCCGCAAACCGGGCCCGCTCGTCCTCGCTGAATTCACGCCGGAGTGAGTACATCAAGGCCCGAGCACCCCGTTGCACGCTGCCAGTGTTGACCCCCATGCGCTCCAGCAGCCCGTCCACGACCAGCTTGCCGCCCAAGACCCCGATCGACCCGGTCAGCGTGGCCGGCAGCGCGACGATCACATCAGCCGGGCACGCAATGTAGTAACCGCCGGATGCCGCGACATCGCCCATCGAGACCACGACTGGCTTCCCGGATTCGCGTAGCCGCCAGACTTCCCGCCAGATCACCTCCGACGCCACCGCCGAACCCCCCGGCGACTCGACCCGAAGCACCACAGCATGGGCCCGGTCGTTGTCGTGCGCGGCACGCAGCTGTGCAGACACGGTGTCGCTGCCAGCCTGGCGACCCATCGGATTGCGCCGCGTACGACCGGACGAGATGCCACCGCGAACCTCGACGAGCGCAACGTGGTCACGGCGGTGAGGCGGCGGAGCGATCTTGCGGCGGGGACGCCAGCGATCGGCGAACAGCAGCTCGGGCTTGTCGCCGATCCGAGTCCGCATAGCCTCGTACGCCTGATCGCGGTAGCCGAGCCGGTCGACCAGGCCGGCGGCTTGTGCTTCCGATGCGGTCCGTGGACCTGTGTCGATCAGCTCGCGGACTTGATCATGACTGAGACCTCGCGCGTCCGCGATGCTTTCCACCGCGTCGCTGAAGACCGACTCGGTCAGCCGCTCCAGAGCCTCGCGATGCGCCGCAGTGAACTCCTTACGCAAGATCACGTCGGCGGCGTTCTTGTACTCATACCGCTGCTCGAACTGCGGCTCGACGCCTAGCCGGTCGAGCGTGCCGCGTACGAAGGTCGTCTCGATACCGACGCCGAGCAAGCCCACTCCCCCGCCCGGCTGCAGCCACACCTCGCCGAAAGCTGTGGCCAAGACGTACGCCGCCATGTCGCGATACCCGACCTCGCCGAAGCTCTCCGCCCAGGCCAACGTCGGCTTGCCACTTGCGGCGAATGCCTGTACGCCGCGCCGCACCTCCTGCATCGTTGCCCACGGCCACATCCCGCCGACCTTCGCGATCAGGCCAAACACGTGCCGGTCCTCGGCCGCCTCGTGCAGGGCCCGCAAGGTGGGTCGCAGCAGCCGGCGGCCGCGGGAGCGCAGCCGGGCAATCGGGTCGTCCAGATCTGGGGCAACCAGTGGTTCAGTGAGGTCGAGTTCGAGCAATCTCTGCGGCCGTCGGCCGGGAAAGGCAGCCATGCGTACACGCTAGGCCCTCATCAAATGAATGAGGCAAGCTCCAGACACGCGCTGTACTCAGTTGCCGCCTGCTCGGGTGTCAGATTCCCCGTCATCCGGCCGATTTCGAGGATTTCGAGCCTCGCTTTCACGGCCTCGGCCTTGGCCACACGCTCGTCAAGGTTGTTGGATTTCAGCATCTGAGTCGAGATCGTGGCAGCGACGGAGCAGATGGCGGCGGCGGCGCACAGGATCTGCCATGCGGGCGCAGAAAAACCGAAAGTCTGGTCTATCCAGTCGGACAGAGTCGTCCCGCCCAGGGCCGGGGAAGCGGTCAATGCTGTCGCCAATGCGCCCCCCACGATCGCCTGGGTGAGCAGCCGCCGCTGTCGCGTTCGGGCGTGCGCCAAGTACGTCGCAACTTTGTCCTGCGTGCCTTTGATCAAGGCTGACAAATCGCCGACCGGTGCTCCATTTCGGCTTTCGCCGACAAACTCTGCGTCGGACACTTGAACTCCTTGAGCAACGGGTGGCTGAGAACTTTACCGACTCAGCGCCGTGAGCCGCCAACGTTGCGCCGCCTCAGTCCATGACGCGGTCGACCGAGTACGCCGAAGCCTGGAGATGAAACAGCTCTGCGTACTGACCACCGAGGGCCACCAACTCATCGTGCGTGCCATGCTCAACCACCCGTCCATGATCAAGAACGTAGATTCGATCGGCCGTCCGTACCGTGGAGAACCGGTGGGAGATGATCAAGGCGCTGCGGCCCCGCAGCACCTCGTGCAGCGAGGAAAACAGCTCGTACTCCGCCCGTGCATCCAGGGCAGCCGTCGGCTCGTCGATGATCACCAGCGGCGCGTTGCGATAGAACGCGCGCGCAATCGCCACCTTCTGCCACTGGCCACCGGAGAGCTCGTGCCCTCCGACGAATCGCCGAGACAGCGGCGTTTGGTATCCGGCGGGTAGGGCAGTGAGGAACGAATCGGCATCGGCGATTTTGGCCGCCTCGCGGATCGCCGCATGGTCGATCTCGTCGTCCGGCCGGGCCACCGCAATGTTTTCCTCGGCGGAGAGGGCGTACCGGACGAAGTCCTGGAAGATGATCGCCACGCGCTCCCGGAAGAGATCCGGTCGGAAGTCGCGTACGTCGGTGCCGTCCCAGCGAACAGCACCGCTGCCCGGCTCATACAAGCCGGCGATGACCTTGGCCAGCGTGGTCTTGCCCGAGCCGTTCTCACCAACGAGGGCGACTACCTCACCACGGTTGATCTCGATGTTGGCGGCCTGCAGGGCAAGCGCGTTGCGACCAGGATAGGAGAAGCTCACAGCATCGGCCCGGATGCGAAGGAAGTCCGTGGGAGGCGCAATTTCGCGCGACCCGCCTTCGGCAGCCGGGGCCAGCGTGAGAAAGCCGTCCAGGTCGTCGATGAACTGTCCCGATTCGAAGATCGCCTGTGCGCCGGTGAAACCGGATTGAACCTGACCCGCCAGTAGCCGGATCGCGACCAGCGCGGCGCCGGCCTCCGCAATGCTGAGACGGCTGGTGGAAATCAGCCACGCCAGCAAGAAGAGGGTCAGTGCCAGGAGGGCGGCTGAGCCGAGACTGCCCGCCGCACCGAGCTTCGAGCGGTGCGAGACGTGTTGTGCAAGATCACGAAGATAGTCGGCGTACAAGGTGTTCAGGCGTTGGCCGAAGTTGCGTGCCAGGCCGAAAGCCCGCACTTCCTTGGCCTCATCCCGGCCCGTCTGAACCCAGGTCAGGTAGGTCCGCAGTCGCATCGATTGCGTCTGTCTAGCCAGAAAGTCGAACTCCAGCTGGCTCTGCCGTCGGCTCGTGAGCAGCACCGGGACGCCGCCGACCAGGAGCAGCGGCAGCAATGCGGGATGCACCAGCACAATCGCGATCACCAACCCCGCGCTCGCGGCCAGCGCCCCCATCGTCGCCAGCAAGCCATAGGTGATCTGGTAAGGACGCGTCACCGCATTAGCCTGAACGCGCTGCAGGCGATCGTAAAACCTGCCTGATTCGAACTTCCGCAAGTCGACACGGGTGGCAACTCTCAAGACCCGCTTCCACATGACGGCAACCACCAGCTCGCCGGCATAGCGCCCGAGCCCCACCTGGATGGAGGCAATGACCGCCGTGGCGGCCGTCAGCCCCGCCAGCAGCAGGACTGGCTGCACCAGAGGCCAAAGATCTCCAGTGCTGCCCGTGAGTGAGAGCACGGCTGTGAGGGCCATCTGCACTGCAACGACCTGAAGCGCCAGGGCAATAGCATTCAGTAGCTGGAGCCCGATCAATGCGAGAAATGGCGTACGCGCGGACTGCCAGACCATGGACAAGCTGCGCGCCATCAGGCGAGTGAGCCGGCCTACCGACTTTTGCTGGTCCTGCGCCGGAGTCGCGAGGTCCATCGGGTCGATTTCACTCACGGTTGCATCGTAGGGTTGCTGGAACGCGTGCGTGGCCAGTTCCGGGCGAAGCCAGAGAGCGCCATGGATGCGACTTGCGCGAAGGCGTAACGGGAAAGGGTGAGGAATGGGCAATGGAGCCGATATGGGTCGCCAAAACGGACCTCGGTCGCCGGAACAGGTCCGAAATGTCGTGCTGGTCGGTCCGGCGGGCGTCGGCAAGAGCACGCTTTTCGAACGATTGATAGCGGCGCGTGTCCCGGGCCGCCACCAACGCGGTGAGCCCACGCCATCGCAGTCGCTCGGTGCTGCGTCGATTGCCAGCGGTGAGGTGATGATCAATCTCCTGGACACCCCCGGCAACCCGGACTTTGTCGGCGAGGTGCGCGCAGGCCTGCGGGCAGCCGATGCTGTCTTGTTCGTGGTATCGGCCAGCGATGAAATCGACGACGCGACCCGGCTGCTGTGGCGGGAGTGTGAGACGACGAATATGCCTCGGGCGATCGCGGTGACCAAGCTGGAGCAATCCCGGGCTGACTTCGATGAGACGATCGCTCGCTGCCGGCGGGTCTTCGGCGACGTCCAGCCGCTCGGCGTACCGCTGATCGAGGACGGTCACGTCATTGGCTCGATCAACCTCCTCCGTCGCGCCGTCACCGACTACCGCAGCGGCGAGCCGACCTCACGCGAGCCTGACGAGACCGAAGCCGCGATCATTGAGGAGAACTGGGACCCGCTGATCGAGTCGATCATCGAGGAGTCCGAGGACGAGACGCTGCTCGATCGGCACCTCAGCGGCGAACCAATCGACCTGGACATCGTCTTGCCTGACCTACGGGCGGCGATCGCCACGGGGCGGTTCTTCCCGATCATTCCTGCGCATGCCCCGACCGGGATGGGTATCGAGGGGCTGCTCGAGTTATTCGAGCAGGGATTCCCCTCCCCAGCATCGTCGCCGCTGCCAACGGTCTATAAGCCAAACGGCACGTCGTTCGGCGCGGTGGGCTGCGACCCGGAGGGTCCACTGGTCGCCGAAGTCGTCCGCACCACGAGCGACTCCTTCACCGGCCGACAGTCGCTGGTTCGGGTCTTCTCGGGCACCCTCAGCCCCGACACTCCGCTGCACGTCTGCGGGCATCTGCAAAAGTTCGCACCGCACCATGTCGACGCCCATCCTGATCATGACAGCGACGATGAGAGGGTCGGTCCGCTCTCGGCGCCGCTGGGTGATGAGGCGAGGCCGAAGCCGTACGCGATCGCTGGTGATCTTGTCCTGGTGTCCAAGCTCGCAGCCGCCGAAACCTCCGACACACTGTCCGGCAAGGCGCAGCCCGCGCTTGTCGAGCCCTGGCTGCTGCCCGAGCCGCTGCTGCCCATAGCGCTGCACGCCTCCTCTCGTGCCGATGAGGAGAAGCTGGGGTCGGCGCTGCAGCGGCTGGTGGCCGAGGACGTCACGATGCGCCTGGAGCACAATCCGGAGACGCATCAGGTGGTGATCTGGGCGATGGGGCCGGCCCATGTGGACAAGGTGCTGACTGCCTTGCGGGAGTCATGGCACATCCAGGTCCAGGTGGAGCCGGTGCGTACGTCCCTCCGCGAGACGTTCATTCGTCACACCAAGGCGCAAGGCCGGCTGGTGAAACAGTCCGGCGGCCATGGTCAGTACGCGGTCTGCACGATGGAGATCGAGCCACTGGCACGCGGCGGGGGGTTCGAATTCACCGAGCGTGTGGTCGGCGGAGCGGTACCCCGACAGTTCATTCCGTCGGTAGAGAAGGGCACCCGGAACCAGCTGTCAAAGGGCGTACTGGCCGGCTATCCCCTGGTCGATATTCGGGTGACCCTAATCGACGGCAAGGCGCACTCGGTTGACTCCTCAGACATGGCATTCCAGACCGCAGCGGCGATGGCGCTCCGCGAGGCGGCCAACGAGTCAACCGTTGCACTCCTTGAGCCCATTGACGAGGTAGAGATAACGGTCGCCGACGACTCGGTCGGGGCCGTCATGGCGGATCTGCGTGGGCGGCGCGGCCAGGTGCACGGCACAGAAACGGCGCCGGATCTGCCCGGCTACGCCGTAATTCACGCTGAGGTCCCGGCACATGAGCTGTCCCGGTACCCGATCGACCTGCGCTCGGTCTCCCATGGCACCGGCACCTTCAAGCGCTCGTTCGTGCGTTATGACTACATGCCCGCCGCCTTGGCGCGGGGGGTCATCTCGGCCTGACTCATGCGCTCGTGGCTAGCCGCCGGAGCTCGGTCATGGTCTGCCTGATCTGGCTCAGGTACACGGTGCATCCGTCGCAGCCGGCCAGGTGCTCCTCGACGTCGGCCATCACGTTCTGCGGAAGCAGGCCGTCGAGATAGTCGGCTACCAGCTCAACCAGCTGCCGGCATGCAAGCTCCTCCGACGGGCCGGTCACGCCGACAGCCTGCTCGGCCCGAGCCGCCTCGTCGGCTAGAGCCACCGCGTCCTTACGCGCAGCCCGAATGCTCACGATCAATAGCACTCCGACCACCACAACCGCGCCAGCCAGCATCCATCCGGACCAATTGACGCCGTTCTCGCGGGCGACCCACCCGAACACCAGCGAGAACGGCAGGAACAACATCCACGAGAGCGTGCCAGCGCCCGAGGACACCCCAGCCCTGATCGCGGATGGCACGGCGTCGTGGAGCAGCTTGCCAGCGTGAATGCCGATAATCGCCAAGAGCAGGGCGAGCACGACCTGCGCGGCTATCACAACGGAAAGAGATCGGGTCCAGGTCATGACGAGCGCCGCCGCCAGCGGCAGGACGACAACGACCGCGAGCATCCAGCGGCGGTCCAGATGCAGCTTGCCGACGATCAGGCCTCCGAGCCCGAGGGTGGAGACCAGCGCCGCCCAGTACGGCCCGTACAGGACAGCCGGAGCCGCCAGAGCAACGAGCCAGAGCGGACCGAACTCGAACACCGCCTGCGACAGCAGCGCGACCGTGGCCACGAGCAGCAGGACGCGCAGCACCGCCGGCTCTCGAATCATCGTGCGAAACGTGAGCGCGACGTGACTAGCCAGGGACACGCGCTCGGCTGCCTTGTGCAGCTGGGGCTCGTCAAACCAGAGGAACCCGATGATCGCCAACCCGACCAGCGGAATCGTGACGAAGTAGGTGAACCGTGCCGATGTGTACTCGGCGAGTACGCCGCCGACCAGCGCACTGACCACGAGAGCGGCGCTTTCCACCGTGCGGACCCGACCGATCCACCTCTCGTAGAGCTCGCTCGAGCCGGTCTCCTCCAGGACCGTGTCGTACACGATGCTGTCCACGGTGCCGGAGCTAAGCGCGAAGTAGATCCCGAGGATCATGGCCGCCACCACGTAAGTGATCACGTTGCTGCTCAGCCCGCCAACCAACGAGCTGGCCATCAGCGCCAGGCACGCCAAGATCATCACCCAGCGGCGGCTCCAGCGGTCAGCCAGGATCCCGGACGGCACTTCGAGCAGCGGGACGACGGCGGCGTACGCGGCGGCCATGACACCCACCGACGCCGCGTCAAAGCCGATCTGGGTCATGAAAAGCTTTTCGATCGGGAGCCAGAGGAGCATGCCTTGGAGCCCCATCGCGATCTGCAATGGAAGCAGGCGGCGGCCCAAGACGCGCGGCGGCGCTGGGGCCGCGACGGAGTTGATCAAGGTCCTGCGTCCCCTCTCAGTGACTGCCCGAGCGCCTGCCGGAGCAGCTCCCGAGCCCGGTTCAGCATGTCGTTCTGTTGCTCCGGGGCCAGCCCGAGCTCGTCGGCGACCTCTTCGGGGGACGCGCCCTCGACATCACGGAGGATGACGACCCGTCGCCAGCGCTCCGGCAGCTCCGCCAGCGCTGCTTCCAGCCGAAGCGGTGCTGATGCGCCCGCCGCAGAGCGGGGGCGTGGCGACTCCGCAGACGGTCGAATGTCGGGCCAGGGCTCGGGAAACTCCTTCCAGTGATCGGGATACGGATCGCCCTCACCCTGGAAGCGGTCAGAATCGACGGTCGTGGCCGGCGGAAACCAGCGACCCCACCAGGTGAACCGGCGACCGCGTGACTCTCCTCGTCTGGCGCTGTTGACGATCGCCCGGGCCAGGAAGCTCTTCACCGCACTCAGTCCTCGCCCGCACCGTAGGAAAGCTTGACCTTTGCTTGTCCGCAAGAAACTGCCGACGAATCGCCTTTCTGAATCGATTCAGGCATGCGATGTTCCCGCAGTTTCCTCATGGAGCTTCCGAAAGCGATCAGCCAGATGATCAGCGGATAGAGCGCCATCCGCTCGGCGAGGCCACCGCCGTGACCGGTCAGAAAGATGAGGAACGGACCGGCCAGCATTCCAAGAAGGCCAACAACACCCGCGAGGACTGAGAACTTGGCCATTGCCGGTCGATCGCGCCAGATGGCGAGCCCTAACAAGATCATGGCCACATTGCCGGCCGGAATGTTCAGGGCACCGACCACGTGAAGCGGCACATTGACGTTCTCCGGGCTCAACCCGATCAGAATCGTGCCGGCTCCGGCCACCCCAAGAAGGGCCAAGCCCCACGTGCTGAGGCGGCGTCGCGGCCATACCGAGCGAGTCAGAAAGAGTCCCATAAGGATTAGTGCGCCGGTCACCACGAACGTTGCATTCATCACCGCGTGGAGCGGGGAGCAGATCAAGGCGTTTGCCATGGTGCGGCCACAGGAAATGTTGCCCAGCTCAAACTCAACGGCCATGTCCGAAGCCCGTGAAATCGTCGGATTGTTCCGGTCCCTGCGCCGTCACCTGGTGAGAGACAGCCGGGCTGAGCTGGCAAGAAGCGGGCTCACGGCCGCTCAGGTGAGCGTGATCTCGCTACTTGGAACCCAGGGCCCGATGACGCTGGGCGAGCTGAGTCGCGAGCTGGAGCTGAGCCACAGCACGGTCTCGGGGATCGTGGATCGGCTGCAGGCAAAGGAGCTCGTCCATCGCAAGCCGAGCCTGGACGATCGCCGGTACGTGCAGATCTCCCTCGCTGAGCATGTGGCCAGCCAAGCGCCTGCCCTGGCCGACGACGGCCCGATCGGCCGCCTCGAGGCAGTGCTTAAGGCTGCAACCCCCGACGAACGGCGCAGGATCAAAGAAGGTCTCGCCCTGCTCGTGCGCTTCGCCTACATGGCGGGGTGATATCTCCCGGGCCAAAACTTTGTGGGAGCCAGTCAGATATTGCTTACAGGATAGAAAATTTGCAGTCGCGCTGATCTTAGTTGGTTCTCAGCGATTTTTTCCTTTTGAGATACCGCCAAGGCTTGAACACCGGTGGCATTCGTGGTTAGGTGCGGATGTGGCCGAGAAGCGCGCCACAAACTAAACTTTCATCTCGAAAGGGCGGCGCGCTCATGGCGAACTCCCTTCTTTCTGTCATCCCGACTCACACCCGTTCGGCTCGTGAAGAGCTGACCGAACGTACTCGTGACTTGCTCATCGAGGCCCAGACAGCCGGCCCTCTCAGGCGCCAACAGATCCTTGATGAGGTGGTCACCTCACATCTGTGGCTGGCCCAGCGACTTGCCCGACAGTTCCTGCACCGCGGAGAGGACGAGGAGGATCTCGTTCAGGTCGCGTACACCGGGCTTGTCGAGGCGTGCTTGCGCTTCGATCCACACCAAGGCTCGTTCGTCGGCTTCGCCGAGCCGACGATCACCGGGGTGCTCAAGCGGCACTTTCGTGATCACGGATGGACCGTTCGGCCGCCGCGTCCGACCCAGGAGCTCGCGTCGATCATCTGGCGGCGGTGGCCAACGCTCGTTCAGGAAATGGGCGCCCTCCCCTGCGCACAGGATCTCGCCGACGAACTCGGTGCGCCGGTGGGCGCGGTGCAGCAGGCTCGATTGGCGAGTGAGGGCTACACCGCTTCCTCCATCGACGCTGCCATGTCTCGCGGAGTCTGCTTCTGCTCCAGCGAAGCCGACGAAGACGTCGATCGGACCGAAGCCCGACTGATCATCGAGCGAGCCGTCGCAGAGTTGGATGAGTCCGAACGCCGGCTGATCTGGCTGCGCTACTTCGAACAGCGTTCACAGTCCGATATCGCCCACGAACTCGGCATCAGCCAGATGCAGGTCTCACGGCTGTTGTCGCGGCTGCTGCTCAAGCTACGCAGCATCGTCGGCGCACCAAGCGAACTCGCTGCTGCCTCCTAACCTGCTCTGCACACTTTGCTGACGCTCTGCACACCTTGCAACGTGTGCAGAGCGACCGCGTCTTCTTCATCCCTTAGACGCTTGGCGCTCGGTATCGTTCCGGCAAAGAACGCTGACTTCCCTCCTCCAGGTCTCGCTACATCGGTAGTGTTCGACGCAAGATCCTTCAGACGCGGCCCGGACGCTCCGGGTGGCCCGAGCGTCGAGCGTGGACCGGAGTGCACCAATGAGCGAAGCCGACAGTCCGCTGCTGGAGGTCCGCGGGCTCGTCAAGGACTATCCGGGGGTACGCGCCCTGGACGGTGTCGATCTGACGGTCACCCCGGGCCAGGTGCACTGCCTGATCGGCCAGAACGGGGCCGGAAAATCGACACTCATCAAGTGCATCTCCGGGCTAGTGGAGCCCACCGCAGGTGAGGTGAGGTTCGAGGGCGAGCCGCTCCCCGTCGGGGACCCGAACGCGTCCATCGCCCGCGGCATCGCCACCATCTACCAGGAGCTCGACCTGGTTCCGCACCTGTCGGTCGCGCTCAACGTGTTCCTCGGCCACGAGCACAAGCGTGGTCCGCTGTTGAATCGGGCTGCGATGCACCGCGAGACGGCGGCACTGTTCGCCCGACTCGGCGATGAGAGCATCTCGCCGACGGCGTCGGTCAGCACCCTGCGGCCCGCTCAGCAGCAAGTGGTCTCGATGGCGCGAGCGCTGTCGCACTCGGTCAAGCTGCTAATCCTCGACGAGCCCTCGGCGGTCCTCGATGACGTCGAAGTGGAAGCGTTGTTCGGCGTGGTCCGGCGACTCGCCGCCGAAGGAGTCGGGATCATCTGGATCTCCCACCGGCTCGGCGAGGTGGGCGCGCTGGGTGACGTCGTGACGGTGTTGAAGGAGGGCCGGACGGTGGCCACGGAGCTACCACCGGACACACCGATCGACACCCTGATCGGGCACATGGTCGGCGGCCGCATGGATGCGTTGTTCCCCGACCGCGGACCGTTCCGCGAGACGACCGTGCTTGAGGTGCGCGGGTTGACCCGGCCCCCGGACGTCTACGACGCCTCGTTGACGCTGCACGAGGGCGAGATCCTCGGCCTGGCCGGGCTGGTGGGCTCGGGTCGTACCGAGCTCTTGCGCCTCATCTACGGCCTGGACCCCGCCAAGTCGGGCGAAGTTGAGGTCGGCGGCCATCGCCTGCCGCCCGGAAGGCCGGACCTGGCCATCCGAGCCGGGCTCGGGATGGCGCCAGAGGAGCGAAAGTCCGAAGGGCTGTGGCTCGACTGGAGTATGATCCGCAACACTTCGATCGCCGACCTCAGCCGGTTCCGGCGCGGCCCATTCACCGACCGAGCCGCCGAGCGGCGCGACGCCACACGCCACCTACGGTCACTGAACACCCAGCCTGACGCCCCTGAGCGCCCGGCGCGGCTGTTCTCCGGGGGCAACCAGCAGAAGGCGGTTCTGGCCCGCTGGCTGTTGCGTTCCTGCCGCGTGCTGTTGCTGGACGAACCGACTCGCGGTGTCGACGTCGGCGCCCGGTCGGAGATCTACCGGGTGATCGCTGACTTGGCCTCCAACGGGATCGGGATCGTGATGGTTTCCAGTGAGCTTGCCGAGCTGCTCGGTTTCTGCCACCGCGTGCTGGTGATGCGTGAGGGCCACATCGTCGACGAGCTCGATGGTGCGACCAGCACTGAGGAGGACGTGCTGCGGTCGGCTGTCCCGGTTCATCACAGAGCAAAGGCAGGGTGAGCAAATGGCCGTCGATACTGCGCCCACGGTGGACGTCCGGACCCGCTTACGCCAGGTGCCCGTCCAGGAGCTGGTGCTGCCGGTCGTGATCATCGCACTGATCATTGTCGGGGTGATCATCAGGCCTGGCGTCTTCCTGACCAGCGACAACCTGCTCAACGTGCTCACCCAGGCAAGCATCACCGGCATCATCGCCATTGGCATGACGTTCGTGATCGCCACCGGAGGCATCGACCTGTCCGTAGGGTCGGTGCTGGCCGCGGCCTGCATCGCTGGGGGCCTGCTGGCCGAGTATGGCTCCTGGATGTTCATGCTCGGCGCGGTGGGCTTCGCCCTGCTCCTCGGTTCGATCAACGGTCTGACCATCACCGTGGGCAAGGTAGTTCCGTTCATCGCCACCCTGGCCATGTTGACCATTGCCCGCGGTTTGGCTTTGTGGATGTCGGACAAGACGCCCATCAGCCTGATCGAACTAGGAATCCTGCAGGGCTTCGGCAGCGGCCGGGTGCTCGGGGTGCCCGTACCCGCCATTATCTTCGTCGTCGTCGCCATCGCTGGCTGGGTGTTGCTCAACCGCACGACCTTCGGTCGACGCGCGGTTGCCGTAGGCGGCAACCGTAGCGCCGCCCGGATCGCGGGTATCCGCCCCGGACGGATCACCTTCGCCGTCTATGCGCTCACCGGGCTGTGCGTTGGCATCTCAGCCATCCTGCTGTCGGGCCGGCTGGCCAGCGCTTCCCCGGTCGTCGGGAACCTGGTCGAGCTGGACGCTATCGCCGCCGTGGTCATCGGCGGGACCGCCCTGACCGGCGGCAAGGCCACCGTGACCGGCACCTTCTTCGGTGTCATCACGTTCGGCCTGATCTTCAACCTGCTGAACCTGCTCAACATGCCCGCTGAGATCCAAGGGATCGTCAAGGGTGTACTCATCCTCGTCGCCGTGGCGCTGCAGCGCCGCGATTAGGCCAGGCATCAGTCGCTGCCCCACCGCTTTGGCTCCAAGAGGAGCCGCGCCTAGAAAGGGAAAGGAGAGCACATGAGGCTCCCTCGAATACTGGTACTCGGGACCGCACTCGCGGCCATAACGCTCACCGCTTGCACTAATGAGGCCCAGCAGCCGCAGCAACCTGCCGCATCGCAGGCCCCTTCCGCTCAGCAGACCGGTGGCGTCTCCGGCCGTGCCGTCAAGGTCGCCTTCAGCGCGCCCGGTGCTGACCACGGCTGGCTCAAGGCGATCACCGACAACGCCCGCACGGCAGCTGACAAGCTGGGCGTCGACCTCGTACTGTCCGAGGGAACCAACGACTCCGCAGCCCAGGTCTCTCAGGTAGAAACGCTCATCAGCCAGAAGCCGGATGTGCTGGTCATCCTTCCCAATGAGGGTGGTCCACTGACCCCCATCGCGCAGAAGGCAATGCAAGCTGGCATTCCGGTCGTCAACATCGACCGCGAGTTCTCGAGCCCGACGGCCTATCGAACCTGGATCGGCGGCGACAATTACGGCATCGGCAAGGCCGCCGCTGACCTCATCGCCAATGAGCTGAAGTGCCAGGGCAACGTCGTCGAGATCCAAGGTGTCGCCGGCATCTCAGTGACCGAGCTGCGCACCAAGGGCTTCACCGACGGCATCAAGCGCTGCAACGGCGGGATCAAGATCGTCGCCAGCCAGCCGGCCGACTTCCTGCCTGACAAAGGCCTGCAGGTGATGGAGACCATCCTCCAGGGCCAGAAGGACATCGACGCGGTCTACACCCACGACGACGACATGGCGATGGGTGCGGTCCAGGCGATAAAGGCAGCCAACCGGGAGGACGAGATGTTCATCACCGGGGCCGGTGGGTCCAAGGACGCGATGAACCTGATCGCCCAGGGCGGCCTGTACCGCGCGACGTTTCTGTACAACCCCTCGATGTCGGGGTCGGCGGTCTCGCTCGCCAAGCTGATCGCCGAGCACAAGGGCCTCACCGAGCTGGTCGAGCCGGAGGTGCCGAGCCGGATCGAGCTGCCCGCGACCACCGTCACCAAGGAGAATGTCGCCGCGGTGCAGAACCTGGGCTACTGAGAGACCTCTCCTGAATTTGCATCACGGTTGGCTCCAAATAGGGCCCAAACACCCCACCAGTCGTCAACCGTGATGCGAAATCAGGGGGTGACGCCTCGAGGGACTTCTGTCGGCAGCCGGCCGGTGGACACCAGCCGCTGGGCGACATCGCCGATCTTGCTCTGCGTGTCGCGGGCGGCTCGTCGCAGTCGGTTGAAGGCGGTCACCGAATCCACGTGGTCGCGAGCCATCAGATAGCCGACACCGCGCTCGATGATCACCCGATAGTCCAACGCGTACTGCAGTTGCGCTGCCAGTTCGCCGGCATTTTGAGCGGCCACGGCGGCCGCAAGGGTGGATTCGATGACACCGCGATAGCGCCCCAGGGCCTGGCATTCGTCGTCCTGCCAGATGTGCGGCCGGTCATAGAACACGTCAAGGGTGCCGACGGTGACCGCACCAAGGCGCACTGGCAGGCCCAGGACCGCGCGTACGCCGTATGGGCGGAGCGCCGCTGCGAGATCGGGCCAGCGCGGCTCCGCTGTCACGTCGGCGCTCACCACGACCGTGTTGTTCACGAATGCCTCAGTGCACGGACCTTGCCCAGTCTCGCTTTCCACCACCTCAAGCATTCGCCCGGGGCCGTCGGATGCGGCGACATAGCGTGGAACGTTCTGCTCATCGGCGAGCATGATGCCGCTGCCCGTCACGCCGAAAAGATCCGCGCACGCTTCGGTGACGTGGCGCAGGGCCTCCACCACGCTGGTGCCTGGTTCGCCTAGCGCTGCGAGCCGGCGCAGGCTGGCAGCGAGGGCGTCCGGATCAATCGCCACGGCCTGCCCGATTCGCGAGCATGGCACGCCGCCGCGAGTTTGCGATGGTCATCGTGTTCGATCATGGTCTACAGACGTCGACGTGTCGAGCCGAAATCATCGCAGGTCTTAGCGGGTCGCCCGCTGCCTCTCAGCTGCCGTCTGGACGAGGCGTACGCCGTCAGGCAAATGCTTCTCAATCGAGCTGAGGAGCTCCGCCCTAACGGGGTCCGGCTGACCACAGTGCGCTGCAATCACGGCTTCGGCGATCTCGCGGACCTTAACGTGACCGTTCTGGGACAGGCGCACCAGTAGCGACCAGGCCCGCTCGGGACTGATGAGAAAGCGTTGGGCCAGCAGCCCAGTCGCTACTCCGATCTGCTGGCGCCGTGTCAGCGCGTCCTTGAGCTGGGCGATCTCGGCTTCCAACTCGGCAACTCGGGAGCTGATATGCAGGCTCTCGGCAAGCAAGCCAACCTGCGTAGGTGGTGGCGGCGAGACCATGCGTCACCTCGATGACGTCAGGTCCGCGGACACAAGGCGGAGACCGATAGAGAACCACATGCGAGTGTAGCCGCACGTCGAAACCAGCCCCGCATGTTGCGGAGAATCCTCAGCCGCCAAGACCCGAAGACGCATGCGGTCAGGGAACGGCCCCGCAGCATGGCTTCTCAGCTACGGGGCCTGGGGGGGCACGGATCCTAGGTTCTCAACGCCACCCTGCATGCGACATACCCAATCGGCAGAGAAGCCAACGTCATTGGCGGGATCAACCTGCTGGCGACTGACGTCGGCGCGACCGCGGCCCCGCCGCCCGATCTTTTGATCCGTATTCATGATCATTCAACGCAACGGCGTTTCTCAGAGACTTCTTCGTTCGTTGGTAGTTTCAGAGGTTGCTTCTGAAGCGGCGGTGGTGTTTACATCAAAAGGTGGCCAAGCAGCGCGCCACGCCCCTAGTCCTCGCGAAGGGTGTCGCGCTCATGGCCATCTCCATGACTTCCATGGTTTCTGCTTCCCAGATCCCACGGGAAGAGCTCGCCGAACGTACTCAGGACCTCCTGATTGAGGCCGAGACTGCAGATCGGGCCGAACGCCAGCGGATCCTCGATGAGGTGGTCACCTCGCATTTGTGGCTGGCGGAAACGCTGGCACGGCGGTTCGTGCATCGCGGCGAGGACGAGGAGGACCTTCTGCAAGTTGCGTACACGGGCCTGGTTGAAGCCTGCCAGCGTTTCGACCCGCATCAAGGCTCATTCATTGGCTTCGCGGTACCGACCATCAACGGCGTGCTCAAACGGCACTTCCGTGATCATGGCTGGGTGGTACGTCCGCCCCGGCCGACCCAAGAACTCGCCTCAATCATCTGGCGGCAGTGGCCCACCCTGGTTCAGCAAATGGGCGCCGTGCCACGAGCACGAGATCTCGCCGAGGAGCTAGGCGAGCCGGTCGGGGCGGTGCTGCAGGCACGTTTCGCAAGCCAGGGCTACAGCGCCTCCTCGATCGAGGCTGCCATGTGCCGAGGGATGTGCTTCTGCTCGAACGAGACCGACGAGGACATGGACCGTGCGGAGGCGCGGCTAATCATCGACGACGCGCTGGCGCAGCTCGACGACGACGAACGGCGACTGATCCAACTGCGATTCTTCGAGCAGCGCTCCCAGTCTGAGATCGCGGAAGTGATCGGCACCAGCCAGATGCAGGTCTCGCGGTTGCTGTCGCGGCTGCTGGTGAAGATGCGTACCATCATCGACGCACCGCAGAGCTTGCCCGCCGCCTCGTAATCTGACGGGGCGGTTTGCGTAGGGGTGGGCTGGGAATATCAGACGCATGACCTTTGAGCCCCGTTACGCCATCGTCACAGCCTCTGACTCTGGGATCGGCAAGGCGACAGCCGTTGCCCTCGCCGAAGCCGGCATGGACGTCGGCATTACCTGGCACAGCGACTCCGAAGGTGCCGACGCCACTGCCGAAGAGGTGCGATCCCTCGGGCGCAAGGCGGTGGTGAAGCAACTCGACTACACCGACCTCCCCTCATGCGCCGTCACCGTTGACCTGCTGATCGACGACCTCGGTGGGCTCGACGTCTTCATCAACAATGCCGGCACGGGAGGTTCGACGCCGCTGGTCGACACGTCATATGACGAGTGGCGGAAGATTATCGCCACCAACCTGGACGGCACCTTCGTTTGCATGCGGCAAGCGGCCAAGCACATGATCAAGGCGGGCAGCGGCGGCCGGCTGATCGCGGTCACCAGCGTTCACGAGCACCAACCACGCGTCGGATCGGGGCCATATGACGCCGCCAAGCACGGCATCGGCGGATTGATCAAGACCTTCGCGCTGGAGTTGGGTCAGTACCAAATCACCGCGAACGCCGTGGCTCCGGGCGAGATCGCTACGCCTATGACGGGGCAGGAGGACCAAGATCCCCACCAGGAGGAACGGCTCGGCATCCCACTCGGTCGACCAGGGGACGCTCGCGAAGTCGCGGCGGTGATCGCCTTTCTCGCAGGCCCACAGGCCAGCTACGTGACGGGAGCGTCGTGGGTGGTCGACGGCGGCATGCTGCAGATGGGCCCGCAGGCCGGCTCGCATCTGACCAGCGACGACTGGCGCAAGGCGTAGCACGACGATGAAAGCTGTTACTTGGCAGGGCTTTCGCGACATTGCCGTAGAAGACGTTGCCGACCCGGTCATCAAGGAGCCGAACGACGCGATCATCAAGGTCACGAGCACCAACATCTGCGGATCCGATCTCCACCTGTACGAGACCATGGGCGCCTTCATGAGCCCTGGGGATGTACTCGGCCACGAGGCGATCGGCATCGTGCTCGAAGTCGGCCGGGACATCACTCAGATCCGTCCCGGCGATCGGGTGGTCGTGCCCTTCCAGATCGCCTGCGGCCACTGCTGGATGTGCGAACGCTGGCTCTACACACAGTGCGAGACGACCCAGGTACGCGGAGAGGGCAGCGGCGCCGCGCTGTTCGGCTACTCGAAGCTGTACGGCCAGGTGCCGGGCGCCCAAGCCGAGTACCTCCGCGTACCGGAGGCCCAGTTCACCCACATTTTGGTACCGGAGGGACCGCCGGACGACCGCTTCATCTACCTGTCCGACGTGCTGCCCACGGCGTGGCAGGCGGTGGAGTACGCCGGCGTGCCCGACGGTGGCTCACTCCTCGTCCTCGGCCTCGGACCGATCGGTGACATGGCGTGCCGGATCGCCCAGCAGAAGTGGATCGACAAGATCATCGCGGTGGACCTGGTGGACGAGCGGCTGGAACGAGCACTCGCCCACGGCGTCCAGGTGATCGATCTCCGGGAGCACGAAGATGATCTTCCCGAGGTGGTACGCGAGCTGACTGACGGTCGTGGTCCGGACTCAGTGATCGACGCGGTGGGCATGGAGGCGCACGGTTCGCCTGGCGCAGCATTTGCCCAGCGCGTCACCGCACACCTGCCCGACGCTGTCACCGAGCCTTTGATGAAGAAGGCTGGACTCGATCGGCTCGCCGCGCTCTACACGGCGATCGAGACCGTACGCCGGGGCGGGACGGTCTCGCTGTCGGGTGTCTACGGCGGCATGGCCGATCCGATGCCGATGATGTCGCTGTTCGACAAGCAGATCCAGCTCCGGATGGGTCAGGCCAATGTGAAGCGCTGGATCCCCGACATCATGCCGTTCCTGACCGACGATGACCCGCTCGGCGTGGACGAATTTGCCACTCATCGGCTGCCGCTCGCCGAGGCCACGGCGGCGTACGAGATGTTCCAGCGCAAGGCCGACGGCGCGGTCAAGATCATGCTCAAGCCATGGACATGATCCGGTCGTGATCATTCATTGATCATCGGTTTCTCAGCTCGCGCGGCGCCCCCGGAAGCTGGTGCCGTCGTCGCTCTTCGCGAACAACGGTATTGGATTGCTCGCTCCGCTCGCGGGCGGGTTCGCTTATCGGCTCCTCCGATCACCAGCGGGCGTCTACCGACGCTCGCAGAGGACGCGAAACTTGGTTTACTTCTCGTACCTGCGGGTACCCGTGTGCTATCCACACATCCATCTGATTGGAGAAAGTCGTGACGAGCCCTACCTACGATCCGACGAGCGGGCCCGTGGACCCGGGCGTCGAGCAACCTGACCCCCGCCCCGGAGAGGCCATGCCGACAGGCAACTCTCCCGACTCCGATCTGGGATATTCCCGAACTGAGCGGAGCGGCGAGCAGTACGACCAGCCGGTCTCCTCTGGTTCCGAGGGAGGCTCCACCGTCAATACCGCCAAGGGCGAAGCGGCCAGCGTCAAGGACACCGCCGCCGATGCCGCCTCCGGCGTGAAGGACGTGGCCAAGAGCGAGGTCTCGAACCTCGCCGGTGAGGCTAAGTATCAAGCCAGGAATCTGGTGGACCAGACGAGGTCCCAGTTGCGGGACCAGACGAGTAACCAGCAGTCGCAGCTCGCATCAAGGCTGAACAGCTGGGCGTCCGAGCTCGGCTCGATGGCCTCGAAGTCTGACGATTCTGGCCCGATGACCGAGCTCGCGCAGGAGGCGTCACGCCGCGTCGGCGAGATATCCCATTGGCTTGACAACCATGAGCCCGCTGACCTGCTCAACGAGGTCAAGCGGTTCGCCCGTCGTCGACCGGGCACTTTCCTAGCTCTGGCAGCCGCAGCCGGCGTGGTGGCCGGCCGAGTGACTCGGGGCGCTGTGGCCGCGAACACCAGCGTTGACTCCGACAACGAGCCGTCCCCTGCCCGGGCATACGACGGCGACGTCTACGATCGCGGCGGCTACGACAGCGGTCGGGAAGGCACCGGCGCGTACGGCACCCGCACGTACCAGAGCAGCGGCTACGACCCGAGTTATAGCGAGGTGGCGGGTGAGACCAGCTACCAGGGCGGCGGCATGCCGGCTCCGGGGCCAGGCGAGGTACGCCGATGACCGATTATGCAGGCCAGGCGCCCGCGCGGCGCCAATACGATGACATGCCAGATACAACCGGCGGAGATAAGAGCATCGGCGAGGCGCTTGGCGATGTGACGCGTGACTTGTCGGTCCTGGTCCAGCAAGAACTGGCGCTGGCCAAGGCCGAAGTTCGCCAAACCGCCACTCGAGCGGGCCAAACCGCTGGAATGTTCGCCGGCGCCGCAGTTGCCGCCTTCTTGTTCGTGCTCTTCTTGTCGCTCGCCCTCTGGGTGGCAATCAGCGACAGAACTGGGCCTGGCTGGGGGGCGGTCATCGTGGCCGTGATCTGGCTGGTGGCCGGTGTGGTGCTCTACCTCGTCGCCCGCGCCCAAATGAAGAAGATCAGCGGGATGCCGCAGACGACCGAGACTGTGCGCCAAGTTCCGAACGCACTCAAAGGACAAGAGGAGAGAAACCAGTGACTACCAGCAACGACCCGGATGAGATTCGAGCGGACATCGAACGGACGCGCGCGGCACTGAGCGATGATGTCGACGACCTGGCTGAGAGCGTCAAGCCGAAGAACGTGGCAGGGCGCCAGGTCGGCAAGGTCAAGGAGGCTGCGAGCAACATCAAGGACCGAGTCATGGGCTCCGATGATGATGATGACAGCGGCTCTGCAGTTGGCACGGTCGGTGATAAGGCCTCCTCGGCCAAGGAAGCGGTATCCGACAAGGCGTACGCGGCCAAAGATGCGGTAGCCGACAGGGCGTACGCGGCTAAGGACACCGTAAGCGACAAAGCGTCCGACGCACGCGAGGCCGTAAGGCAGGCGCCGTCGAGGATGAAGCGAAGGGCGCAGGGCAATCCCCTGGCCGCCGGTGTGATCGCCTTTGGCCTCGGAATGCTGGTCTCTTCGTTGATTCCTTCCACCGAGAAGGAGCGGGAGGCCGTGTCCCAGCTGCAAGAAAACCTGGAGCCGGTGAAGGAGAAGGCCTCCGAAGTGGCGAGGGATATCGGCGAGGGCCTGAAGCCGGCAGCGCAGGATGCAGCCGAGTCTGTAAAGACAACGGCTCAGGAAGGCGTCGAGAGCGTCAAGCAAGAAGGTCAATCGGCAGCCGCTGACGTCAAGGACCAAGCGCAGGCCTCAAAAGAGACGGTGCGGCAGCAGCAGTCGAGCTAAACTCCAAGCCAGCGGTGGATTCACTTCAGTAATTGAGGTGAATCCACTGCTTCTTTTGTGCCTTGTTTCCAAACGTTTCGGTAACCCTCAGGCGGGTATCCGGTCGGCATGTCGGGGGTCAGGCTTAGGCCGCAGACACGTTCCGCCGCCGTGCCACATGAGGGACAACAGTCGTGCGAATCCTGATGTGGGACGTGCACGGCGGCTATACCGATTCCCTCGTCGCCGGTACCCATGACTACCTCTTTCTGTCGCCGGATGCGTCGGGTCGCGGCGGACTTGCGCGATACGGCAGCTCACCGCCAAGCAACGCGTACCAGGTAACTGCGGAAGAGCTGCGTGACCGGCCGCCCGATCTAGTTCTGCTGCAGCGGTTGGAGGAGATCGAACTCTGCGCTGAACACCTGCAACGGCGCCCCGGACATGACGTACCGGCGATCTTCCTGGAGCACAACACTCCCAAGACCGACGTCCCCACGACGCGGCACCCGCTTGCCGACGAGCCTGGAGTGCTGCTGGTCCACGTGACGCATTTCAACGAGCTGTTCTGGGATTGCGGCGGTGCGCCGACCCGCGTGATCGAGCACGGTGTTGCCGACCCGGGCCTGCGCTACACCGGCCGCTTGCCGCGACTGGCCTTCGTGGTCAACGAGCCAGTAAGACGCTGGCGGGTGACCGGCACCGACCTGCTCCCCCGCTTCTCCGACTTCGATGTCGATGCGTTCGGCATCGATGCCGACCAGTTGCCTGCAGCGTTGGGCTCCGGCCATGAGCGGGTCTGCTTTGCTGGAAACCTCAGCCCGAACTCCTTGTACGACGCCATGGCTGAGCGCCGGGTCTACCTTCACCTGAACCGCTGGACGTCACTTGGCTTGTCACTGATCCAGGCGATGATGCTCGGAATGCCGGTCGTCGTACTCGACACCACGGAAGCCTCGCGTGCAGTACCGGCCGCAGCGGGTGCCCGCTCCACCGAGATCAGCGAGCTCGTCACCGCTACCCGAGCCCTGCTCAACGATCCCCATGAGGCGCTACATCGCGGACTGGTCGCCCGGCGTGCCGCACTCGAGCGCTACGGCTTGCCGCGCTTCCTGCACGACTGGGATCTCGCGTTCAAGGAAACGGCGGAAATCGCCGTCCGCTTTCCGTAAGCTTTGGCGCCAGTCTGACCTTCGCTGCGGGGGTGGATGAGCGATGCGAGGTGATCTTGATGACTGGCACCGACTACGCGGCTGTCACCGACTATGCGGCGGATACCGTCCCGATCCTGCCGTCCCGGATGAACCGGGCGGCGATCGCGATCGTGCGGGTAGGCGCCGGGCTGCTCTGGCTACAGAATGTGGGTTGGAAGATCCCGCCAGATTTCGGTCGGGGTGACCCACCAAGTGGGTTGTACCTCTCCGCCAGCTACGCGGTCTCCCATGAGGTCTTCCACCCGTACGCCTGGCTGGTGGAGCGGGTGGTGCTGCCGAACTTCACGATTTTCGGCTGGCTGGTCCTGCTGGTCGAAGCGTCACTCGGGGCGTTCCTGTTGATCGGGCTGGCGACCCGCTTCTGGGCAGTGATGGGGATGGCCCAAACGATCGTGATCATGTTGTCGGTGCTCAATGCGCCGCACGAGTGGTATTGGTCGTATGTCTTGATGCTGCTCGTGCATCTGGCGCTGTTCGCCACGGCCGCTGGCCGATACGCAGGCCTGGACGGGCTGTTGCGTCCCGAATGGCAGCACTCCGGGTCGTGGTGGGCGCGCTGCCTGGTGCGGGCGTCATGACGACACGCGATGCGTTGGATCGGGCAGTGCTCATGCTCGGCGTAGTGTCCGTCGTCAGTGCGGTATTCGTGCTCGTGCATGGCAACTTCCAGCTCGTTCAAATACGCGCCGCTGGGCTGGTGGTGGCCCTAGTGCTGGGCCTGCTCACGGTCGTCGCCGGTTGGCTGGACGAACCCACACTGATGCTCGCGGCGGGCGCCGGTTTCCTGCTCGCGGCTGCAGTCCAGCTCGCCCTGCTCGCCGGCGGCAGCAGCGGCTTGCTCGGCGGGAACGCGTCGACGTTCTCATTGTGGCTGGGGCTGGGTGTCGGGCTCATCGCGGTCGGCATGGTGCCCCGCCCTGAGGTGGGAGAAGAGACATCTGTGGAACTGACTGAACCTCATGCGCATGAGGCGCCGTGATTGCTGATATGACTGCTGGGTAAGGGTTTTGAGCCGGTGGAGGTTATCCCTCTCCCAAGGAGGTTTGGATGAGTAACGCAGTTAATACGCCGGATGCTAACCGCGGCAACAACGTTGATGATCACCCGGCCACGAGCACACCATCTGACCGAGTGGCAGCCGATGACACCGCAGGCTTAGACCGCCGCGATGTGGTGAACATTCAGAAGGACGCCTTCGGCGGCATGAAGTTTGGCAGCTGCTTCTTCGGCTGGCTCACTGCCTCGGGTACCGCGGTGCTGTTGGCCGCCCTCGTCACCGGCGTCGGCGCGGCCCTGGGGTTGAGCCGCACTGTCGACGTAACCAACCCATCGCCGGCGCAGACTGAATCGATCGGGTTCGTCGGCGGCATCGTCTTGCTGGTGATCATCTTCGTGTCCTACCTCGCCGGCGGATATGTGGCGGGTCGGATGGCCCGCTTCAACGGGCTCAAGCAGGGCCTCGGCGTGTGGCTGTGGGCCGTGATCATGGCGATCCTGGTTGGGATTGCCGGCTGGCTGGCCGGCGCACGCTTCGATGTACTTGCTCGGGTGAACAGCTTCCCGCGTCTCCCGTTGAACGAGGGCACGCTGACCACCGGGGGCATCATCGTGGCCGTCGGCGTGGTTGCTGCGAGCCTTGTCGGCGCGATGCTCGGCGGGCTAGCCGGGATGCGCTACCACCGCCGGGTCGACAGGGCCGGCCTGGGCCGGTAGCCAGGTCGCCCCAAGCCGGGCATCGGCTGCCTCCAGCACCTCATCGGTCCCAATATCGAGAAGTGCTGGATCGACCCGACGTCCGTGCGGGTCACCGGTGGCTCCGCGCCAGATCACTGTTGATGGAGCTGTGACCGGTGGGCCCCAACGCTCAGGAGACGTGGGACCGAACAAGACCACCGACGGTGTCGCATAGGCGCTGGCAAGGTGAGCGATCCCGGTATCGCCGCTGATGACGAGGCGGGCGTCGGCGACCAGGGCAGCCAATCCGCCAAGATCAAGCCCCCCACGATCGATACCGCCGGCCAAGACACAGTCACGGCTGAGGCCAGCGGAGCGAGCTACGGCGAGGCAGCGTTCGCGTTCCGCTGCGGATCCGGTAATGCAGACGGAGTGACCGGCACGGGCCAAGGCGTGAGCGATGGTTCCGAAGCGGCTAACTGGCCAGCGGCGAGCCTCGGCATGAGCGCCCGGGTGCACGATCACCGCATCCGCAACCGCTGGCAACTGGGCCGGGGTGGCAAGCTGTAGCCCCGTCGAGTCGGCTGGGATCCCCTCCAGGATGAGCAACCGAGTCCAGCGCTCTACCTCATGCAGATCCTCGCGCCACTCCGGTCCCTCGATGCTGGGGTAGAGCGGATGTCGATGGGTGAGCAGCTGGCGCGCTCCGGTGGCCAGCAGGTCCGCGATGCTCTGCGGCCCCGCCCCGTGCAGGTTCACCGCAAGGTCCGGCGGCAGCGACATCGCAGACAGCTCACCCAACCCGTTCACGGGCAGCAGCCTGTCGATTGCGCCAGTCAACGCGGCCAGCGGCCCAAGCGCGGTCGGTGCCGCGAGGGTGATCGTTGCGTCCGGAAAGGCACGCCGCAAGCCACGGTACGCGGGCACAGCGGTAAGGAAATCCCCGAGCCCGAGCGCCCGAAGGATCACAACATCCGAAACGGGACCAGTGGTGACCAACACGGACTACGGCCAGGAGCTTTCAGTTGAACTGCAGACCACCAGCTCGCGCAATTCGCAGCCGGCCGGCTGGCTTAGGGCAAAGACCACCGTCGCGGCGACATCCTCCGGAGCGTTGAGTACGGCATCCGGCGGCGGCTTGTACTGCTCGGTCCGGCTGTCGAAGAAGTGCGTATGCATGCCGCCTGGAATGAGCAGGGTGACACCGATCTCGCCCGCAGTTTCAGCCGCCAGGGCGCGGGTGAAGCCGACCACGCCGAACTTCGACGCGCAATAGGCAGTGGCGTCACTGACCGCTTTGATACCGAGCGTGGAGGCGCAGGTCACTACCCGTCCATGACTGAGACGCAAGTAAGGCAGCGCCGCTCGGACCACGGCGGCGGTGCCCAGCAGGTTTACTCGGATGACGCGTTCCCAGTCCTCCGCGGAGACCTCATCGAGTCGACCGCAGGCATCAATGCCGGCGGCAGTGAAGACACCGTTCAACTGTCCGCCCGCCGCCTCCACGGCAGCGTCAACCGCCGCCGCGGCAGCAGCGGAGTCGGCGAGATCAACGTGTTCATACGCGACAGAGTCCGCAGGTTGCACCCGATCAAGCACCAGCGGTGTTCCACCCGCCGCCTGTACGGCCGCCGCCGTTGCGGCGCCCAGCCCGGAAGAACCGCCGGTGATCAGGATCGTCCCGAGCGCCTGCGGCGCGACGTTGCCGATGCGGGAGACGGGGGCCACGGTGGTGGCAGTCATGAAACCTCCTGAGAGATGTCGTTGCTGACATGGTGTTCGGTGCGTGCGGTGTGGACCAGCCGGGTGGTGGAGTAACCGGGTACGACGGGAAGCAGCACCACGCTCCCGCCAAGCCGCTGAACCACTTCGGCCTCGGGCATGGTGCGGTCGGTGTAGTCCTCGCCCTTGACCCACACATCGGGCTGGAGCCGAGCCAACAATGAAGCCGGTGTCTTCTCGTCGAAAATCGCCACCGCGTTGACGGCAGCCAGCGCGTTCAGCACCTCGGCCCGGTCCTGCTGGGGCACTACCGGACGGCCGGCACCCTTGGCTCGCCGTACCGAGGCATCGGAGTTGAGGCACACCACCAGCGCATCACCGAGTGCTCGGGCCTGGTTGAGCAAACTGATGTGACCGCGGTGGAGCAGGTCGAAGCAGCCCCCGGTTGCGATCAGGCGGCCGCCGGCACGACGAACTCGGTCGGCAACCTCGAATGCATCCGCCGTGCCCGCCAGGTCGGCAATCCCCAAAGACAGATCGATCGCCTCCGAGCCAGAGACTGTCGAAACCGCTGCTGCGCCTCCGTCGAGGACAAACTGCGTCGCAGAGATCACTGCGGCCTGCACGGCCGCGCGGGTGTCAGCTCCGTCGTGGAGAGCCGCCGTGGCCGCCACTGCGAATTGATCACCTGCCCCACAGGTGTCAATGCGACTCTGTCCCTGCTTGGCGAACTCGGCCAAGGGAACAGGTGTGGTACGCGGAGGTTCGGTCTCGGTCAGCACAGCGCCGCGGCGTCCAACTGTGACCGCAACCGCCCGGGCATGCCAGTCCGCGCACAGCCGACGGCCTTGCTCGGCCGGGTGATCAGCACCGCTGTACAGCCGAGCCTCCTCCGCATTTGGGGTGACCAGCGTGCAGCAGCGTACCGGCACCGAGCCGCGCGGATGCGGGTCCCAGACCACCGGTATTGCGTTCATCTGGTTGAGCAGGGCCTGCTGGACCGCCGGCAGTCCCGCTAGGCCGCGGCCGTAGTCGGAGACCAGGATGGCGCCCGCCGATTCGAGCGCGCGTACGGCTCCCGGCGGCAGAGCTGGGGAACGGGCCCGTCCCGCACCGGAATCAATGCGCAACATGGGTACCTCGCGTGCCGCGATCCGGCATTTGCACGTGGTACGCCCCTCCAGCGGCAGTGAACGTACCTCGACATGATCAACAAGTAGGTTCATCAAAGCGTCGCCGAGGTCATCGGTGCCAAGTGCGGTGACCAGGATGACCTCTTGACCGGACCGGGCGGCCAGCAACGCCGCAAGGCCCGCACCCCCCGGTCGCCGCCGTTGCCGCCTGATGTCCACTACCGGCACCGGCGCCTCGGGACTGAGCCGGCTGGCATCGCCCTCGATGTCGATGTCGAGCATGGAATCGCCGATGACCACAAGCGGACCGCGGCGAACGCCCGCTGTCACCATGCGGCTACCTGCAGCGCCTCGTCCAGCGCGATGCACAGCGCGTGCACCAAGGACAGGTGGATCTCCTGGACCGTGGCGACGGTCGGCGCGTCGACAGCTATCGCCGAGTCGGACACCGCTGCTAACGGGTTCGGTGCCGGGCCGGTCAGCGCCCAGACTGTGACGCCCAGGTCCAGCCCTGCCTTCGCGGCCGCAATGACATTCGGGCTCGTCCCACTCGTGGAGAGTGCGACCAGCACGTCGCCGCGTCGGCCGTAGGCCTGCATCTGACGGGCGAACAGCTCCTCGGTGCCGTAGTCGTTGATGATCGCAGTGACGGCGGACGAGTCAGCGGTCAGGGCAATCGCCGGGAGCGCTCGGCGCTCCTCCCGGAAGCGACCCAGCAGTTCGCCGGTCAGATGCTGCGCCTCAGCGGCGCTGCCGCCGTTGCCGCAGGCCAGCAGCTTGCCTCCGGATGCGAAGACAGCCGCTAGGTGCTGACCCCACTCGTGTACGACGGGCGCGGCCGATGCCGCCTCGCGGGCAGCGATGGCCAGCGCGTCGAGGTGCCGGCTGACAAGCTCCTCATTGCCCTGGCTCACAGCCATAGCGCTCCTTTCGTAGCGGTGTTCGCCGTATCGGTTTCGCGGTGCGCCCGCAGCTGCGCTACGGCCGCAACCACCTCACTGGGACGAATCGACGTCAGGCAGGGATGGCCAGGCACCGTGCAAGTGCGCACCCGGGTATTGCGGCATGGCGCCTGCTGATCACCCAGCACAACCCGCGGCACGCCGTACGGTGCCCACTGCTGGGCCGACACTACGGGGGCGAAGAGCGAGACAACTGGGGTACCGACAGCCGCGGCCAGGTGGGCCGGGCCGGTATTCGGCACGACCACGACATCCGCTCCGCCGAGAACGGCGGCCAGTTCGGAGAGAGACAACTGGCCTCCAAGGTCGCAAGCCTGACCACCGGCAACAAAGCCCGTCAGCGTTGCTTCATCCGCCGACCCCGTGACGGCCACGCGATCTCCGGCGGCCGCCAACGCCGCCACGATGGCCTGGCTGTGTCCTGCCGTGGGCCGCCTGGCCGGAACCGCCGCACCGGGGTGAACCACGACGTACGGTGCCGTGCCGACACGAGCGGTGACATCGGGCAGCGGCCCGCGAACCGCGAGGCGGGCACCGAGGTCGTCAGGAGGAAAGCCGGCGGCGCTGGCCAGCGAGAGGCTGCGTTCAGACTCGGGCAGGTCTTCTGCTACGCGGTGCCGCAGATCAAGCAACGAGCCCGGATAGTCCTCGCAGATTGCACCGATCCAGGGCACCTCGGCCATCCGCAGCAGCAGAGCGAGCGGCAGCGGTGACTGGTGATACGAGGTCAGTGCGAGTGCAGCGTCGAAGCGCCGAGCCTCGACGGCGCTGAGCAGGTCGGCGACGGCGTGGGCACGCACCGGTGGCGGGTCGAACAATACCCAAGGCGCGTCGTATTCGATGACGTCCTCGACCCCCGGCAGCAGCTCAGCCGCCTCGCTCAGACCGGTGCGGACCAGCATGGTGACCCGCGCACTGGCGGCCACGGCGCGGACCGCTGGCCCGGCCAACAGCACATCACCCAGGCTGTCGAGTCGAGCCACCAGAACGCGCCGCAAACCGCCATCCCCTGTGCGGCTCATCGTGATCTTCCAACGTGGCGTCGTACGGCCGATCGCAGGTTGGGCGCCACAGCGGCGACCCGCTGGGCATGATCGATTTCTCCGACCCTGGTGTGCCGGGTGGGTACTAGCACTGCTCGCGCCCCAGCGGCGAGCGCCGCTTCCACGTCGCTGCCAATGTCGCCGATCATCAGGCACTCATGAGGAGCGACGCCCAGCTCGCGGGCGGCCGCGATCACCAAGCCTGGCTCGGGTTTGCGGCAGCTGCAGCGAGCATCCGGAGCGTGCGGACACACCTGCCAGGTGTCAAAGGGACCGAGCAGCGATTCCACCCGGGCATTGACCTGCGCGAGCTCGTCCGGATTGATCAACCCGCGGGCGAGGCCGGACTGATTGCTCACCACCCCCACTGCGACGCCGCGGCGACGCAGCCGATTCAGCGTGCGCCGAGCGCCCCGCATTGGCCGGACCCGTTGCGGATCCGCTAGATACGGCACATCCTCAATCAGCGTGCCATCCCGATCGAAGAGCACGGCCCGTGGGTTGCCGGACGGAACTCGAGAGTCTCTCCGCCCGGCGAACCGCACGTGAAGCTCCCCTCGCAGTCGATGCGCAACTGCGAGGGGCGGTATCAATGCACTCGTCACCAGCACGGTGCTGATCTCCCGTGCTGTTTTCGGTCCGGACAGGATTCGGCCGGCGGCGAACTCCGCGGCCAACCCCGCCCACACCACACCAGCCGTCGCCGCGTAGCGCGCCCAACGAGCCCGGCTAGGCGCAACCCGGCCGGCCGCTAGAGCCGCCAGCGCTGCTGTCGCGCTCGCGGTGGTGAGCAGATGGCGGCCGGTTCGTCCGGGTGAGGTTCCGATCAGCGAGCGCCAACGGCGCCCATACTTGGCGCGCAGCAAGGCATTGTCGGCATTGCCCGCCTGCGCCCTCAGGCTGCTGCGCCAACCAGCGGAGGAGGCGAGCGGGTGGGTCGTTACCCGCTCGCCCCAGACAATGGCGTACCCGAGGCGCACGGTACGCAAAGCCAGGTCGGCGTCCTCGCGGAAGGCCCGCGGGAAGCGCTCATCGAAGCCGCCCGACGCTAGCAGAGCGGATCGCCGGTAGGCCATGTCGGCGGTGATCCACAAGGCTCCGGTGAGGTTCGTGGTGCCCCGCTCGGCGTCGGTCGGTAGCCGACCCTCCGGCCCTGGCACGAAGATCCAGGCCTGCGAAGCGGCAACCTTGTCGGGCAAGCCGACCAGATCCTTGGCCAGTCGTCGGCACCAGTCAGCCGGGATCGCAACGTCGTCATCGAGGAAGGCGATCCAGTCGGCCTCCGCTGCGCGCCAGCCGGCGTTACGCGCTGCCGCCGGTCCGCGGCCGTGGGTGCGCACGACGATCAGCGGCGCTGCCGTCGCAGGGAGATCAAGCTCAGCTGCGGCAGCGCGCCGGTCGTCAGCGACCACGATGCACGACGGCGCTGGGTTACCGTCGACGTTCGCTACCAGCTGGGAGAGCCCGGGGCGTCCGATGGTGGGAATGACAACGGCGTAGCTGATCATGGCCGACGTACCAAGAAGGGGCCGATGGCGAGCGCGTCGACCGGCGCCGAGCCGAAGAGCTCGAGCACATCGCGCGGACTGTCGACCATCGGCCGACCTGCGGTGTTGAGGCTAGTGTTCACCACGACCGGGATGTTGGTGAGCTGCTCGAACGCGGTCAGCAGGCCCGCCGTCAGGGGGTCGTCGGCTGCGTCGACCGTCTGGATCCGGGCCGTGCCGTCCACATGGGTGACTGCTTGCAGGCGGTCCTGCCAAGCGGGATCGACATCGTGCACGAAGAGCATGTACGGGCTGGGGACTGGTCCGCGGCTGAAGATCTCGGCTGCCCGCTCGGTCAGCACCATGGGTGCGACGGGCCGGAATTGCTCGCGTCCCTTGATGTCATTGAGCCGCTCGACGTTGTCACCGCGGGCCGGGTGGGCAAGCAGCGAGCGGTGCCCGAGCGCCCGCGGCCCGTACTCGGCGCGACCCTGGAACCAGGCGACGATTCCGTTCTCGGCGATGATCTTGGCCGCGGCGGCGGCAATGTCGGGTGGCCGCTCATAGCGGATCCGGGCGGTATTCAGGGCCGACTCAATCTGCTCCTCGCTCCAGCCGCGTCCCAGGGCGGCGGTGGTCATCGGTGCCAGATCGTCACCGGCCTCCGCAGCCACGGTGAGCGCAGCGCCCAGGGCGGTGCCGGAGTCGCCGGCTGCCGGCTGTACCCAGATCTCGGCAAAGGGGCCCTCGGCTAGCAAGCGCGTGTTCGCCACACAGTTCAAGGCGACGCCGCCCGCCAGGGCCATCCGGCTGCTCCCTGTGCGGCCGTACAACCAGCCGCACAGGTCTAACAGGACCTCCTCGAGCACTGCCTGCACGCTGGCGGCCAGGTCGGCGTGGCGCTCGTCAAACCCCTCCTCCGACCGGCGTTGGGGGGCGAAACTGGTCCAATTCACCGGCTCGGTCTGGAAGCCGCCGTCATGCGTCGCGTACACCAGCTTGCGGAATTGATCAACGTATCGCGGCTCCCCGTACGAGGCCATCGCCATCACCTTGTACTCATCGCTCGACCGTTCGAAGCCAAGGTGAGCCGTCAAATCCTCGTACAAGAGGCCGAGCGAATGCGGCAATGACTGGGCCCGGAGGATGTCCAGCTTGCGGTCGCGATACTCCCCCGCCAGCATCGAGGTGGCTTCGCCACGGCCATCGGCAACCAGTACGGCGCAGTCGGCGAGCGAGCCGTCCGGACCCCAAGGTGCCGCCAGCGCGGCAGAGGCGGCGTGGGCGACATGGTGCCGAATGAAGTGGAAGTCCTCACCTGCGTAGCCAGGCAAGGCGGTCTGGAGAAACTGGGGTGCCCGGGCGGCGTACGTGGTGCGCAACTTTTCCCAGGCCGGGTCGAGGCCGCCTGAAGTCGGGTCAACTAGAGCGGGATCGTAGGAGTAGGCGACCGCGTCGAGATCCTCCGGCGTCAATCCGGCCTCGGCCAGGCACCACGCGATCGCATGCTCAGGCAGTTCCCAGGCAGAGAACGGGACCGGGCGCTTGCCGTGCTTGCGACGGCTGAAGCGTTCCTCCTCGGCAGCGGCGACCGTACGCCCGTCGACTACCAGGGCGGCAGCCGAGTCGTGGAAAACCGCATTGATGCCGAGGATCCGCATGCCTTTGTCCACCCCGCTTCGCTCCTCTTGCCCCACCCCATTACCCCCGGCGGATACCCGGACTACTTCTCGCCAAACGACCTATAGGTAATTTGCCTGCGTATCACCCCGCTTACGTGTCGAAGGCTCCGTCAGCCGAGCGGTGCGCTCAATGCGTGTCCCGCGCCCCGGCGCCCGGCGGCTTGCTCGTACACCGCCGCAGTGTCGGCAGCGACCCGATCCCAGGAGTAGCGGCTGCGTACGCGCTCCAGCCCGGCGCTGGCGAGCTCAGCGCGGCGACTTGGTGAATCAAGCAGTGGGCCGATCACCTCCGCGAGAGCGACCGGATCGCGTGGTGGCACCAGCGCGCCCGTGACAGAGTCGACGACCGTGTCCAACATGCCGCCGACGGCACTGGCCACGACCGGCACACCGCAGGCCATGGCCTCCAGCGGCACGATGCCGAACGGCTCGTACCACGGCGAGCACACAACCAGATCCGCCGAGCGCAGCAGGTCGGGCATGTCTGCACGCGCGACCTGCCCGATCAGCCGTACCCGATCCGCCACCTCCAGCCGTTCGGCGACGGCTACCAGCCGATCATGCTCCGGGTCCGGAGTCGCATCGCCACTGCCAGCCCCTCCAGCGATCAGCAACTCAGCCTGCGGCAGTCGGGTGAGAGCTCCGATGATGGTGTCGTAGCCCTTACGCGGTACCAACCGGCCGACGCTCAGCAGTCGGTAGCAACACCTGCGCTCCGGGACGGCCGGCGAAGGATTCGTCGCCCGCACTGGCGTGAAGTGCTCAAGATCGACACCACAGGGCACCACCGACACTTTCCCGCTCGAGATCCCGAGCCGCTCGAGCTCCCGCACCTCATCAGTTGCAGTGGCCACAATGCGGTCCGCCGTCCCGGCCACCGCCACCTCCACTCGGATCCGGTTGAGTGGACTCGTGTCCGCTGGACCCTGATAGCGACGCTTGACCGATCCGAGCGCATGGAAGGTCACCAGCAACGGAAGGTTGAGCCTCATGGCGGCGCGGGCGGATGCCCAGGCGGACATCCAGAAGTGTGCGTGCACGACGTCTGGCTGCTGGAACTTCAGCATCTCGGTCAGGTGATCGGCAAAGGCGGCCATGTGGGGCCACAGGTCATCTTTGGGCACAGGCGCCGCCGGCCCGGCGGGCACGTGTACCACCTCGTAGCCCGCGGATGGAGTCACCCGCTCGGCCAGATCCGCGTCGTCACGCCTGGTATAGACCGAGACTGAGTGCCCGTTTCGGACTAGCCCGGCCGCGAGCTCGGCGACGTGTACGTTCTGACCGCCGGCATCGACGCCACCAATGGCAGCCAACGGGCTCGCGTGTTCAGAAACCAGGGCTATCCGCACAGCAGGTCCCATCCTTCGGCAGTATCTTGAGGCACCTACCCGGCTCTTCTTTGACTAAACCCTTAGGTGCCTCCGGTCGACGTCTGCCGCAGCTGCGGCAGGACCTTCTCCCCGAAGATTTCGATCCAGTCATCCTGGCTTTGCCCAACGTGGTGCAGCGCGATCTCGTCGAAACCCAGCTCCGCGTACGCGGCGAGTTGGGCGGTGTGCCAGCCGAGGTCGGAGGAGATCTGCACGACCTTTCGCACCTGCTCGATCGAGACGTCCTGCGAGACGGCGTCGAAGGTCTCGACACTGTCGATGTCCCAGCAGGCCGGCGGTGGGAACACGTTACTGCGCCACTGCTCATGCGCGATCGCCTTGGCCTGCGCCTCATCGGGCGCCCAGCTCAAATGGACCTGCAGGTGCAGCCGTCCCCGGCCGCCCGCCGTCCGGTAGGCGTCGATCAGACGGCGCAGCTGCTCGTGGTCGGCGTTGACCGTGATCAGCCCGTCCGCCCAGTCTGCGCACCAGCTGGCCGTCTCAACGCTGACGGCTGCGCCGAGCAGCGGCGGCGGGTCGGGCGGCCGGGTCCACACCCGCGCCCGGTCGACGCGGACCAGCCCGTCGTGGCTGACTTCCTCGCCGCGCAGCAGCGCCCGAATGATGTCGACGCACTCCCGCAGCCGGTCCTGGCGTACCTGCTTGGGCGGCCAGCCCGTGCCGGTGATGTGCTCGTTGCTGGCTTCGCCGGTGCCGAGTGCCGCCCAGAACCGGCCGGGATACATGGCGCCGAGCGTGCCGATGGCCTGGGCGATCACGGCAGGGTGGTAGCGCTGGCCTGGCGCGTTCACCACCCCGAATGGCAGCGCGGTCGCCTGTAGGGCGGCACCGAGCCACGACCAGGCAAACCCGGAGTGGCCCTGCCGCTTGCTCCACGGCGAGAAGTGGTCGGAGGACATCGCCGCATCGAAGCCGGCCTCCTCGGCGCGCTGCACCGCGGCCAGCAGTTTGCTGGGATGGACCTGCTCGTGCGAGGCATGGAAGCCGAAACCGGGCATGCCCGACATGTACCCGTTCACCCGATTCCGAAGCCGTCGCGACCTGTCAGGATGTCCGCCATGGCGCAGACTGCTCTCATTACCGGCGTCGGACGGCGGAGGGGAATCGGCGCCGGTATCGCGGCTGGCCTGGCTGCCGACGGCTGGGATCTGGCTCTCTCATTCTGGCGGCCCTATGACGAGCGGCTCGGCCTAGCCGGCGATCCTGAGGATCCCGAGCGGCTCGCAGGCGAGCTGCGACGTCATGGCCGAACAGTCGAACTTATCCCAGCCGATCTCGAGGATCCGAGCGCAGCTTCGGCCTTGGTCGACGCTGCCGCCGAACGGCTTGATCCGCTAAATGCACTGGTGATGTCTCATTGCGACAGCGTGAGCTCCGGTGTGCTCGACACCTCGACAGAGAGTTTCGACCGGCACTACGCCGTCAACGTACGCGCTACCTGGCTGCTCATTGCAGAGTTCGCCGGCCAGCTCGGTCCAGACGGCGGGGCCGTGATCGCGCTGACCAGCGACCACACCGTTGGCAACCTCCCCTACGGTGTCACCAAAGGCGCCCTCGACCGACTGGTACTCGCCTCGGCACACGAACTGAGCGGACTCGGACTGCGGGCGAACGTGATCAACCCCGGGCCTGTTGACACCGGATGGATGGACGATGCAACTCGCGCCAGATGCCTCGCCTCACAACCGACTGGACGCCTCGGAACGCCAACAGACGCCGCCAATCTCGTTCGTTTCCTACTCTCCGCGCAAGGCGCCTGGATCAACGGCCAGCTGCTCTATAGCAACGGCGGCTACCCGAAGGGTCATCTCCCACTCTGAAAGCGTCGCTGAGATCTGCGAATGGAGGATCAGATGGCTTTCGCCGCTAATGCGGCCTGGATGGTTTGTGCGAGTAGGACGGCGATGGTCATTGGACCGACACCGCCGGGGACTGGTGTGATCAATCGCGCACGGCTTGCGGCTGCGTCGTAGTCGACATCGCCGATGTTGCCGGGGTTGTAGCCGGCGTCGATAACTATGGCGCCGGGCTTGATCCACTCGCCTTGAATGAGTCTGGGCCGTCCGGCTGCAGCCACCACAATGTCGGCGCGTCGAACTGCCTCAGCAAGGTCAGCAGTTTTGGAGTGGCAGAACGTCACAGTCGCGTCCCGTGCGAGCAGCAACATGCCGACGGGCTTGCCGAGGATGGGGCTTCGGCCGATGACGACGGCTTGCTGGCCGGCGAGCTTCACGTCGTAGGCATCAAGCAGCCGCATGATGCCGGCGGGAGTGCAGGAGGCGAAGCCCGGTTCGCCCAACGACATCGCTCCGAACGATGCTGTGGTCACGCCATCGACATCTTTGCCTGCAGCGATCGAGTCGAACACGTGTCGCTCGTTGATGTGCGACGGCATGGGGTGCTGAACGAGGATCCCGTCGACCTGAGTGTCCTTGGACAGGTCTCGGACGAGCCGGGCGACGTCCTCGGTATTGGCCTGGGCGGGAAGTTGGCGACTTTGCGAGTCCAGTCCGGCCGCTCGGCACCGATTGGCCTGGTTAGAGATCGTCGAGGTGCTGGCCGATCCAGCGGGCGTCGGCAAGGTAGGGCTGGACGTGACCGGCAACGTGGTCGGCTCCGGCGGCAGCACGTCGTGCCGTGAAAGCCGCTAGGTCCTCCAGACGCGTAATGATGGTGTGCAGCACATCCCGAGCCGAGACGTCGGTCTGGTTGCCGGCACTCGCGTAGGACCGGCAGAGCTGTCGAAGCCGGTGGCGCCGAGCGGCCATGCTCAGCACGCCGGCACCGGTGTCCTCCAGCTGGGTGAGTGGCACCAGCCGATAGGCCATGTAGCCCAGGTCCCAGACTCGTGGGCCGGGGGAAGCGGTGTCGATGTCGATAAGTCCGCGGAGCTGGTGATCGTCGTCGAAGACCATGTTGTAGGGGGCTACGTCGTTAAGGCAGATCACCTCGGCTGGCTTGTGCACGGGAATCTGCCAAATGGCTCCGGTGGTGTCGAAATTCGTGCTGGCCTGGTGGAGTTGCGCCAGGCGATCGCCCGCGTCGACCAGCCGTGCTCCGACCACACCCACGGAGGCATCGGGTAGCTTGGCACGGTTCCGGGTAGGTAGGTCAGCACCTCGCGACCCTGCTTGTCGAGACCGCGTGGGCGGGGTAGCCAGGTGATGCCGTGGGAGTGGAGGTGCTCCAGCAGCCGGTGAATCGTTGGGGTCCAGGGACCGGCGCCGCGGTGCACGGTCTGCCCGCGGCGGACGACCGTGCTCATACTTCCACCGGTCAGCGCGAACTCCTGCTCGCCGCCACCTTGATCAACCTGCATTGGGCCATCATTCCGTGAGTGGTCAGCGCGCACGCCGCCCCGGGCATCGACCACAACCCAGCAACTTGTCGAGCTTCAGCGCCACCCCACATAGGTTCGGCCGAACATATGGCTTTGCTGAACGCCAGTCGCGATGGCGACGAAGGCGTGTTATTCAGTTCGGTGATGATCTGTCGAAGCTCGACCGATAGATCGAATGTTTGTTCTATTTTTGTCGGTGGGTTTCCGTAGAGTCATTGGCATGTCAGCACTCCAGGATGTCGAGGGCAGCGAGCCGCCAACGGCGGATGCCGTGGTGGTGCGGCTGGATCAGATCTTGGAGGAACTGGCCGCGATTGTCCCCGACAGCACAGCGGTTTCGGATGCGGCTCGGATTGATCGGATTGCCTGGTTGGAGAAGCTGCGGGCTGTCACCGCGGCATTGCAGGCTGCCGAGTCGGTGCGGTTCGCCCAATCCCAAGTCGCTGAGCAGCTTGCTGCTGAGGTGCACCCGGAGGCGATCGGTCGTGGTATCGCCGAACAAATCGGGTTGGCCTGCCGGATCTCCCCTGTCACCGCGGCCCGCCGATTGAACACCGCCCGGGCGTGGTGGTTCGAACTACCGAACACCTACAACCAACTCAGTGCTGGGGAGTTGAGTGAGCGGGTCGCCGAAACCATCGTCACTGAAACCCGCCACCTCGACGCTGAGAAGCGACGCCAAGTCGATGAACAGCTGATAGCGGCTGGGGTCAGCAAGTTGGGGTTCAAGGCGGCAACCCTGTGTGTCCGCAAGATCACCTATGAGGCTGACCGTCAGGGTTATGTGCAGCGGGGCCGCACCGAACGCAAACACCGCCGGGTTGGGATGCGGCCAGCACCAGACACCATGGCCATCCTCACCGGCTACCTGCCGGTGGAACAAGGAGTCGCCTGCTACACCGCACTCCAACAACACGCCGACACCACCGTCGCCACCGGGGATAGTCGAACCCGGGATCAGATCATGGCCGACACCCTCGTCGAACGACTCACCGGACAAACCACCGCAGCCGATGTCAACATTGAACTACAACTGCTGATGCCGCTGGACACCCTGACCAACCCGGACAAGGACACTGCTGCGGTGATCCCGGGGCAAGGCCCGCTGCCCGCCGAACTGGCCCGAGAAATCCTGACCACCAGTCAGGGACGCAAATGGTGGCGCCGGCTCTTCACCGCACCAAAAGGATCAACCGGCTCGGGGCCGATTGTGGGTGGGGATCCGACCCGGCGACACTTCGACGGCTGGCTAGGCCAACTCATCCGACTCCGCGACCAAACCTGCACCGACCCCTACTGTGATGCACCGATCCGACACCTTGATCACATCATCCGCCAATGCGACGGCGGCCCCACCGTTCTGGAGAACGGCCGCGGCACCTGTGAACGCGGCAACTACGTCCGGGAGATGCCCGGCTGGCACATCAGCCTCATCGATTGCGGCTTCCACGACGGACCGCACACCATCCACATCACCACACCCACCGGACACCACTACCTCAGCCGCACCCCCGACCCACCATGAGCGTGGGAGCATGTGGCGTTATGCGCGTCCTGTTCTCGACGACAGCCGAGACCGGACACTTCGGACCGCTCATTCCCTTCGCGAAGGCCTGCGTGGCTGCAGGCCAGACGGTCGCCGTGGCCGCCCCCGGCAGGTTTGCTGAAGCCGTGACCGGAGCGGGTTTCACCCACCTGCCTTTCGACGAGCCGCCGCGTGAACTGATCCGTGAGGTATTCGGCCGCATCGCGCAGCCAACCTTCGAGGAAATGAATCGTGTGATGGTGGTCGAGGTCTTTGGTCGCCTCTATGCGCAGGCAGCGTTACCGGCACTGACCAAAATCATGACCGATTGGCGACCAGACATTGCGCTCCGTGAGACCTACGAGTTCGGGTCACTGGTTGCCGCCGAACGCGCTGGCATCTCGCAGCTAGAGGTTGCGATTGGCATGGGCCAAATCGGTCCGGCACTCGTCGGCCTCCTTGAGAAGTCGCTGACCCACTTGAGCACTATGGCCGATCTGGCGCCGGAACGCGGCGCCGAACTTTTGCTTCATGGTGACAGCCTGACCTCGGTTCCGGCCGCGCTCGATTCGGGCGAGTTGATGCTGGGTGAATCGGAGGGCGAACAGGCGGTGAGCCACCGTGGTCGGATATGGCGGTTGCGCACGGAGGCACCGGCCGAGACCAGGCTGCCAGCGGCGTGGGGAAATCCGGCTGAGCCGCTCGTCTACGTCAGCTACGGCTCGGTCACTGCGCGCCAGGCGCGGTTTGCCCCGCTGTACGACGCGACTCTTCGTGCCCTGGCCGACCTGCCGGTCCGGGTTCTGATGACGACTGGACGCGATCTTGATCCGGCCGACCTCGAGCCAATCCCACCAAACAGCCATGTCGAGCAGTGGTGGCCGCAAGAGGCCGTCATGGGTGAGGCGACCGCTGTGATCGGACACGGCGGATTTGGTACGACGATGGCAGCACTGTCCGCAGGCGTACCTCAAGTCGTCCTCCCTCTCTTCTCCTTTGACCAGGTCGTACACGCCAAACGGGTTGCGGAAGTCAAGGCTGGCCTCGAGCTGCCCGGCGGCTTGGGAGCGGTCGCCGACCTTCCAGCGGCACTGAGCAAGATCTTGGATGAACCGGCCTTCACGGAAGGAGCCCGCGTCATGGCAGCAGAGATTGCCGCCCTTCCTGATGTTTCCGAGTGCACACCGATCTTGGAACAACTCGCCAGTCAGCACTCAAAGGAAGATCCCGACGATGACTGACGCCCCGTCCATGCGGGAGCGGATGCTGGCTGGCGAGCTGTACATCGCTGATGATCCAGAACTTGGCCAGGAGTCGGCCCGGGCCCGCAAGCTGATCCATCAGCTCAACATCTCTGATCCCACGGACGCCACGAGACATCGCGAGATCCTGACCGAGCTGTTAGCCGCGTTCGGTGACGGCAGCGAGATCCGGCCGCCGTTCTATTGCGACTACGGGTACCAGACCTCGATCGGAGCGCGCTGCTTCCTGAACTGGGGTGTGGTCTCGCTGGATGTAGCGACGGTAACGATTGGCGACGATGTCCAGATCGGTCCGAACGTTCAGCTGCTGACCGCCACTCACCCGATCAATCCAGGCTTGCGCCTGGACAAGTGGGAGGCGGCCGAGCCGATCGTGCTCATGGACAACGTCTGGCTGGGCGGCGGCGTGATCGTCGGCCCGGGTGTCACGATCGGAAGGAACACCGTCGTAGGCGCCGGCGCGGTTGTGGTCCGCGATCTGCCCGCGAACGTGGTGGCTGTGGGAAACCCGGCTGGGGTGATCCGCATCTTCGAAGACTGATCAAGACGACGCGTGTCCAGCAGGTCAGGACCGCCGTCTGGCCGCTGCGCGACGAGTGACGTAGCGGCGAATCTTCTCGTGAGTGCCGCAGTCGTTCATGGCACACCAGCGGCGGCTGAGGTTCTTGGATTGATCAAGAAACAGCCATGGACAGCCGCCGCACTTCTTGAGCCGAGATAGCTGCGGACTGGTGAGTAGCGCAAGGGCCGCCAGGCCGATCGGCCGAAGCATCGCGTCCAGCCGCGTAGTCTCCGGCCAGGTCAGCTGATACGTCGAATCGCCCGGCGTCAGCTCGGCATGAGCCATCGCGTCCGTCACGAAGGGGCGCAGGTCGGCCCAATGCGCCGTTGGCGTCTCTCGTTCAGTGCCTTCCGGCTTGTCGCTGTTGATCAAGGCGATTTCGGTAAAGATGTCGATCAAGATGCGGCGCAGGGCTTGCGCTCGTCTCAGCGCAGCAGTGGCAGCACGCGGGTGCTGGTCAGCTGCAACAAGCAGCGCAGCCGCCTGATCGGGCGTCAGAACGCCGATGCGAGCGGACCACCCGACGAGCTCGGCGTACGTCCCGGCATGGTCGTAGCGCTCTCGTCCCTCGGGATCGTCGACCGTGTTGGCGAAGTCCAGCGCGAGATGCCCGCCCACAATGGGCAGCTCACGTGGGGTCTGCGTCGCGTTAATTGCTGTTTCCACCAAAACTCACTTTACCAGTCGTATACCGTCAGAAGCTATGGGTATGTTTCCAGCATGAGCACTTTTGCTGGAAACACTCCGGCGAGCGCACGAATGTGGGCGCTTGCGGTTATCTGCGTCGCCCAATTCGTCGTGGTGCTCGACGCAACGATCGTCACCACCGCCTTGCCCGCGATCCGTCAGGCGCTGGGGTTCAGCGATGCTGGACTGCAGTGGGTGTTCACGGCGTACACGCTGGTGTTCGGCGGTCTGTTGATCTGCGGCGGCCGGGTGGCCGACCTGGTGGGTCGGCGCCGAACCTTCCTGATCGGTCTAGGCCTGTTCGCGGCCGCCTCCGGCGGCTGCGCGTTGGCGTGGTCGCCGGCGGCGCTTGTCGCTGCCCGGGTCTTCCAGGGCGCCGGAGCGGCCTTGCTCTCACCTGCCGCGCTGGCCTTGCTCACGACGCTCACCGAACCTGGTGAAGGGCGGCGGCGCGCGGTGGGTTGGTGGACCGCCGTCGCGGCCGGTGGCGGCGCCAGTGGCTGGGTGCTCGGGGGGCTGATCAGCGAGTACGCAGGATGGCGTTGGGTCTTCGCCGTCAACGTGCCGATCGGGTTGATAGCCCTAGTGATCACGCCATGGCTGCTGCCTGCGGATCGGAAGGAGACTCCGACCTCGCGGCTGGATCTCGGCGGTGCCCTAGCCCCGACCGCTGGACTGGCGCTGCTGGTCTACGGCCTGACCAGTGCCGGCGACCGAGGTCTGGGTCAGCTCTCGAGCTGGGGGACATTGCTGCTCGCGGCCACGGCCTTCGTGATCTTCGTACGCCACGAACGACGAACGGCCGATCCCCTGCTGCCGCCGGGTTTGCTGCGCTCGCGGCCGGTCGCTGGCGCGAATCTGATCGCTCTCGCGCTCACTGCTTCAACAACACCTGCGATGTACCTTTCGGTCCTGTATGTCCAGGACGTGCTCGGTGTACCGGCCGGACGGGCGTCGCTGCTTTTTCCCGCCGTCGACCTGGCCGTCATCGCCGGATCGCTGCTAGGCCCACGGCTGCTCGTTCGGCGGGGCGGGCGGCGCACCCTGCTGGTGGGCTTCACCGGCATCGCAATGGGCATCACTGCACTGATGATCCTGCCTGCCGGGGGTCTACCGGTGGTCCAGCTGCTAGCCGCCTTCACACTGATCGGTGCGGGCCTGGGTGCCGCATCGGTCGCCTCGACCCAGACCGGAACCGATGCCGCAGACCCGGCCTATCGCGGCGTGGCCTCCGGCGTACTCAACTCCGCCGCCCAAGTGGGAACAGCCGTCGGCGTCGCACTCCTCGTGCCCCTCGCGGCGGCTGCCGCAGGCCCGGCCGTCATGACGGGCTATCGCATCGGCTTCCTGGGCGCCTGCGCGATCGCGCTGGCCGGTGCTCTGAGCAGTCTCCTGGTACCAGTCCGTCCGACCTCTGATCGAAAAGGGTCGAAAGTCCCAACTGTGATTACCTGCTCCAGCTCGGGGGTAGTAGCACCCAAGCAAGGCACTCATGAAAGGGAATGATCATCACGACCACGCAAAAAGACGTCGAGGTGCCGGGCAGCAAAGCAAAGCGCCCCACGGAGGTGCCCGCGCGCGGCTG
>Ga0307295_10000018_pt1 | contig 40503 bp, 34 predicted proteins | sample ER_DNA_152_FD_194481 | JGI IMG/M metagenome (GOLD analysis project Ga0307295, IMG submission 194481) | Bulk soil microbial communities from the East River watershed near Crested Butte, Colorado, United States - ER_DNA_152 | ecosystem: Environmental > Terrestrial > Soil > Floodplain | place...
TGCCCATCGTTCGGCCGCTGGGTAAACCCTTCGGCCGCATCGAGCACCTTCGGCAGGATGTGAATGTCGCCGACGGTGTTGAGGAAGATCCCGTCGCGGCCCAGCACCCAGCCGACAGCTGTGTCAATGGCATCTTGATCCGTCAGCGGCTCGTACCAGGTGTTGGCAGTCGGCTGGTGATCACCCCACGGGCCTCGGGTGATCGCTTTGATCGTCTGAACAGCTACGCCGCGCTCGGCGCAGACCGCGACCAGCTCCTCAAAGTCTGCGATATAGCTTGCATTGCGGGACATCGGGAAGTTGTAGGGCAGCAATACCGAGTCGAAGGGGTACTGCTCCAGCGAGCGCAGGTGCTGCCGAGCCACGGTCACGCCATGGCCAGTGACGCCGATGTAGCGGACCAATCCCTGCGCCTGTGCCTCGATCACGGCTTCGATCGCGCCGCCGCCCGCGAAGGCGGTCTCCCACTCCTCCGGGTCAACCAGGTTGTGCAACTGGATCAGGTCGACATGGTCGGTCCGCAGTCGCTCGAGCGAGCGCTCGATCTCCTCGAATGCCAGCGCACGTGTCCGCTCTCCGGTCTTGGTGGCCAGGAAGAACTCGTCGCGATGACTCTCCATCCACGGTCCGAGGCGCAGCTCGGCGTCACCGTAACTGGCGGCGGTGTCGATGTGGTTGATCCCATGCGCGCGAATCAGCTCCATGGTCTGATCCGCCTCCTCCTGGCTGACGTTGCCGATGGCGGCAGCGCCGAAGAGAAGGCGAGTGCTCTCGTGGCCGGTACGGCCGAATGGCTGGACAGGGATCATGGAGGTCATTCTGCCCCGTTGGCTATGACTCACGCCGCTCGGCTAACAGCACGGGAATCTGTCGCTCGGTCTTCTCCTGATACTTCGCGTACGGCGGATAGGCCTCGACGGCCCGCCGCCACCAGATCTCCCGTTCCTCGCCGTCAAGTTCTCGCGCGGTGGCGTCGAAACGATCGGCGCCGTCTTGCACCGTCAACGCCTCAGGATCAGCCTTGACATTCCGATACCACTCCGGATGCTTCGGAGCACCGCCCATGGAGGCCACCATGGCGTACTTGCCGTCATGCTCCACCCGCATCAACGCGAGTTTTCTGATCTTGCCGCTGTTGCGACCACGGGTGGTGAAGATGACAACCGGCCGATTAGTCCCAGCCAGCGTATTGGCTTCGCGTCCATCCGTGGCTTCGTAGCGCTCGATCTGCTCCCGCACCCGGCTACGCGGGCTCGGCTCGTACTCTCCTGTTAGCGACACGCGGCCATCATAGATTCGCCGTCGCGGCGAGCACCGCCGACAGATCGCGCCGCTCGTTGATCTGGTTCACCTGCTGCCAGCTGATCAGGCCTGTGGAGTCAAGCACGAAGGTCCCCCGCCGCGCGCATCCGGACTGCTCGTCAAACACGCCGTATGCCTGCGCAATCGCACCGTGGGGCCAGTGATCGCTCAGCAGATCGAACGCAATCCCTTCCGCGTCGGCGTAGGCGCGCAGCGTGTACATGGCATCGCACGAGACGGCCAGCACTCGAGCCCCTAAAGCCAGGAACCGCTCATGATCATCCCGGACCGCGGCGAGCTCGTCGCGGCAGATACTGGAGAAGGCCCAGGGATAGAAGATGATCACCGCCGGAGCACCGCGTAAGCCAGTCGCTGTGAGCAGCTCACCGTGTTGGTTGCGAGCCGTGAAGCCCGGAGCCGGTTGGCCGAGCCCGAGGCTCACCGGCGCGAACCCTTGGGACGTACCAGCTTGGTGGCCGTCCAGTCAGAGGACACCGGCACGCTATTGGTCAGAGCCAGGCCGGCCGTTACCGCCGCCTCGGCCACATCAGCTGCGTCGACATAGCCGTTGCGCCCAACCTTCGGCGTCATCAGCCAGATGTAACCGGCGCCGGTGAGATCGGTCAGGGCATCGACCAGACCATCGACCAGATCGCCGTCCCCGTCGCGCCACCACAGCACCACCAGATCGACGGCCTCCATCGCATCTTCGATGAGTTCGCCGTCGATCGCATCCTCGATCATGACCCGGACGTCATCGTCGACGTCCTCGTCCCAGCCGAGCTCCTGGACGACCAAGCCCCGGGACAGGCCAAGCTTGTCACTCAAACCCCTGTATCCCCCGGCACCAGCTGTGGAGGTCACTCACACCTCCACGATGTCGACCAAGAGTGGGTCAACCAGGAGGAGTGGCAGCCCCGACGCGCCTTGGCGCTCTGATCGGGGCGAGAAGAGATCCCGCTCATCCCGGCGTGGCGCCTCCTTTCAGCCTGCGCTCCAGCTAGCACCGAAGCCATGGATTCAGTCCGGGTGAACCTCTTGGGCACAGCCTGCCAGAGGCATGCTGCCCGGCGTAACCCCAGGCCACCGATGAGGAACAGCATCTAGCGCCCCACGGGGTGCAGTTGATCATGCGGAAGTGACAGGATGGGTGTGCAACGTTGCGACCTGCAATCCCAGCCCCCACCGGAGTTGGATGAGACGTAAGGAGCTTTTGCATGGCGACGCCAGGACCTCATCCGGCCATCACTGCCGACGGCTTGCCCAGCCAACTACCCGACATCGATCCTGATGAGACTGGCGACTGGCTAGAGTCACTCGACGGCCTGCTCGAGGACAAAGGAAGGAACCGCGCCCGGTTCATCATGCTCAAGCTGCTTGAGCAAGCCCGAGCGCGCCAGGTAGGCCTGCCTGCTCTGCGGAGCAGCGATTACATGAACACGATTCCTCCTGAATCCGAGCCGTGGTTCCCAGGCGATGAGCACATCGAGCGTCGCATTCGTGCCTTCATCAGGTGGAATGCAGCAATCATGGTGAGCAAGGCCAACCGCAAGGGTCTCGAGGTCGGCGGCCACATCGCGACCTACCAGAGTGCGGCCAGCTTGTACGAGGTCGGCTTCAACCACTTCTTCCGCGGCAAGGATCATCCCGGTGGCGGCGACCATGTCTTCATCCAAGGGCATGCGTCTCCAGGCATCTATGCCAGGGCATATCTGGAAGGGCGGCTCACCACCGACCAGCTGGACGCCTTCCGTCAGGAGGTGTCGCACGGACCGGGCAAGGGGCTTTCCTCCTATCCGCACCCCAGGCTGATGCCACACTTCTGGGAGTTTCCGACCGTTTCCATGGGTATCGGCGCCATCAACTCGATTTACCAGGCGCGGTTCAACCGCTACCTGCACAACCGCGGCATCAAGGACACAACCCAGCAGCGCATTTGGGGCTTCCTCGGTGACGGCGAGATGGGTGAGCCGGAGTCGCTTGGGGCCATCGGACTGCCCGCGCGGGAAGAGCTCGACAACCTCACCTGGGTGATCAACTGCAATCTGCAGCAGCTTGACGGCCCAGTCCGTGGCAACGGCAAGATCGTCCAAGAGCTCGAGTCGATCTTCCTCGGTGCTGGCTGGCACGTGATCAAGGTGCTGTGGGGCCGCGACTGGGATCCGCTGCTGGCTGCCGACTCCGATGGCGCGCTGTTGAACAGGATGAACACCACACCTGATGGGCAATTCCAGACCTACCTCGTCGAGGACGGCGCCTACATCCGCAACAACTTCTTCTCCGATCCGCGGCTGCAGAAGATGGTCTCAGGCATGTCCGACGACCAGATCAAGGTGCTCTCCCGCGGCGGACATGACTATCGCAAGGTGTACGCGGCGTTCAAGGCGGCCACCGAGCATGTCGGCCAGCCCACCGTGATCTTGGCGCAGACAGTCAAGGGCTGGACCATTGACGCACTGGAGGGCAAGAACGCCACTCACCAAATGAAGAAGCTGACCACCAAGGACCTCAAGGCGTTCCGTGACCGCCTCTACCTGGAGATCCCCGATAGCCAGCTCGAGGACGCGTACAACCCGCCGTACTATCACCCGGGCGACGATTCGGAGGAGATCAAGTACCTGCAGGAGCGGCGTCGGGAGCTGGGCGGTTATCTGCCCGAGCGTCGGGTGAAGCCGACGATCATCAAGTTGCCCGGCGACGAGGTCTATGCACCGGTGATGGAGCCGGCCGGTGAAAAAACCAAGGTGGCGACAACCCAGGCCTTTGTACGGCTCCTTCGAGATCTCATGCGCGACAAAGAGATCGGTCATCGGATCGTGCCCATCGCTCCGGACGAGTTCCGTACGTTCGGCATGGACTCGATGTTCCCGACCGCCAAGATCTACAATCCACACGGCCAGACGTATGAGTCGGTCGACCGAAAGCTGCTGCTGTCGTACAAAGAGTCCGAGAAGGGCCAGCTACTGCACGAGGGCATCTCTGAGGTCGGCGCCATGGGCTCGGTGATCGCTGCCGGGTCGGCGTACGCCATGCATGGCGAGCCAATGATCCCGTTCTACATCTTCTACTCGATGTTCGGCTTCCAGCGCACCGGCGACTGGATCTGGGCGATGGCGGACCAGCTGGCACGCGGCTTCCTGCTCGGCGCGACGGCCGGCCGCACCACACTGACCGGCGAAGGCTTGCAGCACGCCGATGGCCACTCACCGTTGCTCGCGAGCACCAACCCTGCAGTCGTTTACTACGACCCGGCCTTTGCGTACGAGATCGGCCACATTGTGAAGGACGGGCTGCGGCGTATGTACGGCCACGACGACCCGGACCACCCGGACGGCGAGGACATCCTCTACTACATCACCATGTACAACGAGCCTGTGGCGCAGCCGGGTGCACCGGAGAACCTTGACGTAGAGGCGTTGCTGCGCGGGATGTACCACTACGCGGCGTCGCCGTTGGAGGGGGATCGGCCCCGCGCCCAGATCCTGGTTTCCGGCGTGACCATGACCGCAGCGCTCAAGGCGCAGCAGATGCTGGCCGATGAATGGGGCGTTGCCGCGGACGTCTGGTCGGTCACCTCATGGAACGAGCTGCGCCGTGACGCGGTGCAGTCGGAGAAATGGAACCTCACCCATCCCGGCGAGGAGCGACGCTGGCCGTATGTCACGAGCGCGCTCGATGGCGCACCAGGACCGGTGATCGCGGTCAGTGACTACATGCGTGCGGTCCAAGATCAGATCGCTCCGTGGGTGCGTCATACCTGGTGCTCGCTGGGCACTGACGGTTTCGGCCTCGCCGATACCCGAGCGGCGGCCCGGCGCTATTTCCTGGTCGATGCCGAGTCGATCGTGGTGGCCACGCTGCAATCCCTCGCACGCGATGGGCTGTATGAAGGCAGCGCGGCTGCCGAGGCCTTCGATCGCTACTCCCTCGGTGACCCCACCGCCGTCGCCGGCGTTGCCCAAGAAGGCGCTGGAGCGTAAGGGCTCTCAGCGCTGAAGCGCCGTCTTGACGTCCTCGACGGCTTGCGCGTTGCCGGCGATCTGCCATCGGTTCGCGCCGACAACGAGTTCATCGGCAACCCCACCTGCACCAATGACCAATGCGGCGCCCGGGTACCAGTCCCATGGGTTCAGATTGGCTTGGAGAAACACGCCAAGCCTGCTGCTCGCCACCTCAGCCATGTCGACTGACGCGGACCCGAGGATCCGCATGGTCGCGGCGGAGGCAATCACCGACTGCCAAGCAGTCACGCGCGGCAGATCCCCGATGTTTCGCGGGTGGAGGTAGGTGGCAACCGACACTTCGGAGAGGGGTTGGTTGACCAGCGTGGGCACCGGCACTCCGTTCTGTGTCGTGGGAGATTCCCGCCCACCCACCCAAAGCTGATCGAGCGCTGGGTAGTACACCGCTCCCAACAAAGGCCCCTCAGGGTCGACGAGCCCGACGGCCGAGCACCAGTACGGAATGCCGGAAAGAAAGTTGTACGTGCCGTCGACCGGATCGATGTACCAGGTTCGTCCGTCGCCCGTCTTGCGTGCACCCTCTTCCCCGACCAGCCCGTCGTCAGGCCGGTGCTCCGCGAGCCTGCCACTGATGCGTTCCTCGGCCAGCTGGTCAGCTGCTGATACCACGTCGGAAATCGAGGTCTTGTAGCGAGTTTCCAAACCGTCACTGAGCATCTCGCTGGCCAGAGTGCCCGCCTCGCGTACCAGCTGGGCGGCCAGACTCATGTCATCCACCCGCCGACCCTAACGCGCCCAGCTGCTACACGCTTTGCGTGTCACGTCGGCGGTTGGTCGGCGGGGATGATGGCCGATCCGAGTGGGCTTTGACGTGAGACAAAATCAGGAATCGGCCTACCGCGCACCACGGCCGAGTCTGATCCAGGTCTCGACCACAGTGTCGGGATTAAGCGAGATGCTGTCGATTCCTTGCTCCAGCAGCCACTCGGCGAGATCGGGATGATCACTGGGACCTTGTCCACAGATCCCAACGTACTTTCCACGCGCCTTGCACGCTTTGATTGCGCTGCTGATCAAGAACTTCACGGCCGGATCGCGTTCGTCAAAGGTGGCGGCGACCAAACCTGAGTCGCGGTCCAGTCCCAACGTCAGCTGGGTCAGGTCGTTGGATCCGATCGAAAAGCCATCGAAATGATCAAGGAATGCATCGGCCAGAACGGCATTGGATGGCAGTTCGCACATCATGATCACTTCCAGACCATTGTCGCCGCGGCGAAGTCCGTGCTCGGACAGCAGCCGTACCACTCCCTCGGCCTCCGCGAGGGTACGGACGAAGGGAATCATGATCTTCACGTTGGTGAGGCCCATGGTGTCACGGACGTAGCGGAGCGCATCGCACTCCATCGCGAAACAGTCGGCGAAGTCCGGTGAGAGGTATCGTGCAGCTCCCCGGAAGCCGATCATGGGATTCTCTTCGTGCGGCTCGTAGCGATCACCGCCGAGCAGGCTGGCGTACTCGTTGGACTTGAAGTCCGACATGCGTACGATCACCGGATGCGGCGCGAACGCCGCCGCGATGGTGGCAACTCCCTCAGCCACCCGACGTACGAAGAAATCACGCGGCGTCTCGTACGCCGAAACGATGTCACCGATCTGGCTGCGCAGCGGCTCGTCGAGCTCGGCGAATTCCAGCAGGGCCTTGGGATGGATGCCGATCTGGTTGTTGATGATGAACTCCAGCCGGGCCAGCCCGACCCCAGCGTTCGGTAGCCGCGAGAACGCAAAGGCCTGATCCGGTGTTCCGACATTCATCATGATCTTGACACCGATCTCGGGCATGCTGTCCTGCTCGGACTCCTCGACTGCAAAGTCGAGCATGCCGGCGTACACATAGCCGGTGTCACCCTCAGCACACGAGACGGTCACCGGCTGGCCGTCGCGCAGCTCGCTGGTTGCCGTACTGGTGCCGACGACAGCCGGGATTCCGAGCTCACGGGCAATGATCGCCGCATGGCAGGTCCGGCCACCGCGATTGGTAACGATGGCTGCAGCTCGTTTCATGATCGGCTCCCAGTCGGGGTCGGTCATATCGGCCACCAGTACCTCGCCGGGATTGAAGAGATGCATCTCGGTGACCGAGTGCAGCGCGCGTACGGTGCCCGCACCGATCTTTTGCCCAATGGCGCGCCCCTCTATGAGGACTGGTCCGCGTTCCCGAATTCGGTAACGCTGAACCCGGGCGGCAGACTGCCTCGACTTCACGGTCTCGGGCCGTGCCTGGAGAATGTAGAGCCGGCCGTCGAGCCCGTCCTTGCCCCATTCGATGTCCATCGGTCGCCCGTAGTGCTCCTCAATGGTCAGCGCTTGGCGCGCCAGCTCGGTGACGTCAGCGTCACTGAGGGACAACCGTTTCCGGTCGGCCTGATCGACATCCACGAACTGCGTTGTCAGGCCAACTTGGCTTTGCGCGGTGTAGACCATCTTGGTTGCCTTGCTGCCGAGGCCACGCTTGAGGATTGCCGGTCGCCCGGCGCGTAAGGCCGGCTTGTAGGCATAGAACTCGTCGGGGTTCACTGCCCCCTGAACAACAGCCTCACCAAGACCATAGGAGGAAGTGATGAAGACGGCATCGGCGAAGCCCGACTCGGTGTCCATGGTGAACATCACTCCAGACGCTCCGATGTCGGATCGCACCATCCGCTGTACCCCGGCCGATAGCGCAACGGCGTCGTGTTCGAATTTCTGATGGACCCGATAGGCGATCGCGCGATCGTTGTAGAGGGAGGCAAAGACCTCCTTGATCGCGGCCAGAATGGCATCAATGCCGCGGACATTGAGAAACGTCTCCTGCTGACCTGCAAAGGAGGCGTCCGGAAGGTCTTCAGCGGTCGCACTGGACCGCACCGCAAATGAGACCACGTCGCCAGCGACGTTGTCTGAGTCATTGGCTAGCCGAGTGTAGGCAGCACGAATATCGGCCTCCAGGTCGGCTGGGAAGGGCTGCCGAGTCACCGCCTCGCGGATCCTGCGACCGACGGCGGCAAGCTGCTGGACGTCGTCAGTATCCAGCGCCGCCAGCTCGGCATTGATCATCTCAGCCAGGCCGCCGCCGCCGGAGATGAAGTGCCGGTAGGCATCCGCAGTGGTGGCGAATCCGTTCGGCACCCGTACGCCCGCTGAGGTCAGGTTTCCGACCATCTCGCCGAGCGAGGCATTCTTGCCGCCCACCTGGTCGATATCGGCCAGCCCGAGGTCCGCGAACCACGCGATGGTTGACGCACTCGAGGATTCTGGCATGGTGTTTCCTCTCCGTCTCACGGCCTGTGGTTGAGCGTCTGCAAGATCACGGTGGACATCTCTTCTACGGATTTGGTTGAGGAGTTGATCACGGGAAGGCGATGGTTGCGGTACATCGCCTCGGCCTCGCGCAGCTCGTAGGAGCACTGTTCGAACGAGGCATAACGGGAGTTCGGTCTTCGTTCGTTCCGAACTTGGCTGAGCCGCGCCGGGGTGGTGGTCAACCCGAAACATCGGTTGCGCAGCCCACGTACCGGCCGTGGCAGCTCAGCACTCTCGAAGTCTTCATCGACGAGTGGGTAGTTGGCGACGAAGATGCCATGCTGCAAGGCCAGATACATCGTCGTAGGTGTCTTGCCGCAGCGCGATGGGGCCAACAAGATCACGTCTGCCTTGTCCAGCGCTCGCATGCTCTGGCCGTCGTCGTGTTCGATCGCATACTCAACAGCAGCCATCCGCGCGTTATAGCGCTTGACGTCCCCCATCCCATGCAGCCGCGCCGCTACTCGGATCCCCTTGGCTCCAAGGATCGACTCGACGCTGTCCATGTGCATGCCGAAGAAGTCGATCAACGGGCACTTTGTACGCAAGAGTTCCTGCCGGACCTCTTCGACTGCTGTGGTCGAGAAAGCCAAGGGGGCCACCGCACCATCGGCTGCAGCGTCCAGGATCGCCACCACGCGGCGGGCCTCCTCGACTGAGGAGATGAACGGTATGAGTCGACGTTCGAACCGCAGGTCGGGAAACTGGATCAGCAGGGCGTTGCCCATCGTCTCTGCACTGATTCCCGTGCTGTCGGAGAGGAAGAAGACCGGAATAGCAGGAGGCGGCGCCGACTCCTCTAACCGCTCATCGTCCTCACTCACCGGTTCACTACCTCCGACGGTCAGCACATCGCCACAGGTTATACCAGCAGCGCGACTGGTATCACCCGCGACCACCTAGGCCAGGTGGCCGCGAGGGCGGACATGGATTGGAACCCTTCACGCCCTAGTCCGTCTTCGCGCACCAGGCCAGCAGCTCATCGACTGGCCAGGTGTTGATCACCCGAGCCGGATCCAGTCCGAGATCCTCGGCTCGTTGACACCCGTAGATCTGGAATTCCAGTTGTCCTGGCGCGTGGGCGTCCGTGTCGATGGAGAAGAGACACCCCATCTCCATCGCCATGTTCAGCAGCTTGGTTGGGGGGTCGCGACGCTCGGGACGGGAGTTGATCTCTACGGCCACGTTGAACGCACGGCAGGCCTCGAAGACGACCTCAGCATCGAAGACGGACTGCGGTCGGATGCCGCGTTCTCCCTCAATCAGCCGACCCGTGCAATGACCCAGGATGTTGGTCCGCGGATTGGCGATACCGCCGACCATCCGATGCGTCATGGTCTCCGAGTCGGAGCGGAGCTTGGAGTGCACGCTCGACACGACCACATCAAGCTCGGCCAACAGTCCATCCTCTTGATCAAGACCGCCATCCTCAAGGATGTCGACTTCGATGCCCTGCAAGCAGCGAAATGGTGCCATGACCTGATTGAGATCGGCGACAACTGTCATCTGGTTACGCAATCGATCCGCGCTCAAGCCACGGGCCACCTGCAGCCGCGGCGAATGATCAGTAATGGCGCAATATTCATGACCGAGACCCCGTGCCGTGATCATCATTTCCTCGAGCGGACTGCCGCCGTCGGACCACGAGGAGTGACAGTGGAGGTCACCCTTGATCGCTGCCCGCATGTTTAGTCCGCCCTCGACCAGCGGCTGCTTCTCCTCACGCAGCTTTTGCAGGTACTCAGGCACCTGCCCGTCCATCGCCTGAGTGATCACCGTCGCGGTTTTGGGTCCAACGCCCGGAACCTTCGGCCACGTGCCCTGCTCCTGATGTTCGCGACGCTCATCCTCACTGAGCTTTGAGATCACCTCGGCGGCACCGCGGTAGGCACGCACTCGATAGGTGTCGGCTCGCGACCGTTCCAGCAGGAATCCGATCTCCCGCAAGGCTTGCACCGGATTCACTCGGACAGGCTCCTCCGCGGACGTGGCTTGAGCCGGACCGTCGGCATTGGCGGCGCCTCCATGACCTTCTCGGAGCGGCTGACAACGGGGGGGAATCGCGGATCCCGCCTTTCCCAAGCCGACCGAAACTCCACGATCTCCTGATGGCTTCGGCCGATGAAGTTCCACCACATCACGATGTCCTCGGCGAAGGGCTGTCCGCCGAGCATGATTACGCGACCGCCATGCTGGCTGCGGATACGGAGGTTTGGTCGGTTGGCACCAAGATAGAGCAGCTGGTCTACTCCGACTGTCGTCGATTCCACGACTACCGCACCCGCGACCACAAAGATTCCGTACTCAAACCCTTCCTCGACAGCAAGCACCACATCGGCACCGGCATCGAATCTCAGGTCCGCGCCACATAGCGGCGAGTAGGCCAGTGTCGGCGACCTAGCGCCGTCGACGTCACCGATCAGCACCTTCCCATGGACCCCCGGCCTGTTCAGATCTGGCAGATCGGCGTAGCTCTGGAACGCCGGGTCAAGGTCGCGCATCGCATCCGGCAGCGCGACCCAAAGCTGTACCCCATGCAGCAGTGGCGGCTTGTCTGGCTGGGAAATCTCGCTGTGCACGATGCCGTGACCAGCGGTCATGATGTTGAGCTCCCCCGGCCGTACCATCGCCCGCGAGCCGAGACTGTCGCGATGCTCGATCTCGCCGTCAAGCAACCAGCTGACCGTCTGCAAGCCGGTGTGCGGATGCGCCCAGACCTGCATGCCGGCTGAGCCGCTGACATCCTCAGGCCCGTAATGATCAAGAAAGCACCAGGCACCGATCATCCGGATCTGCTTGTCCGGCAGCGCGCGTGCTACCTCAGTGGTTCTGCCGAGATAGACCCGACGAGCCGTCAGCAACAGTTTCTCAGGTCCGCCGTCAGGCCGCCCGGCACACAGATACTCCTGGGGCCGGGTATCAAGATCACTCACGTGCCGACAGGCCTCCGATCGTCTGCGACTTGTCAGACTCTCAGCAGGCTATAGCGCGCTGAGATGCTGACAACTCGGCACTACAGTCACCCTATGGCCGCGAGCACACGAGAGATCAATAGGTCCCTGCTCCCGTCCGCCAAAACTCGCGCCACGATTGCAAAGCGGCTCGCCGGCGTGACCGGCAAGATGACCACCGCCACCATCGCCGAGATGGAGACGCGCTATCACTGGTTCCGCCGGCTAGACGCCGAGCACCGATCATGGATCACGCTGGTGGCCCAGGCTGGCATCGACGGTTTCGTACGGTGGTTCGCCGCTCCGGGTCCCCAGGCGCCGAGTACCTCAGAGGTCTTCGGCTCGGCGCCTCGCGAGCTGGCACGCAAGATCTCCCTCTATCAGACCGTGGAGTTGGTGCGGACGACGATCGAGGTGGTCGAGAGCCAGATCGATGAGCTCATGCCGAAAGGCGACCGGCCCATCCTGCATGTGGCGATCGACCAGTACAGCCGGGAGGTTGCCTTTTCGGCAGCTGAGATTTATGCGCGTGCGGCCGAGTTGCGCGGCGCCTGGGACGAGCGGCTGGAAGCTTTGGTCGTCGACGCCGTGCTGCGTGGGGAGACCGACGAGACCGTGCTGTCACGGGCGTCAACTCTGGGCTGGCATTCGACCGCGGGCGTTGTGGTTGTGGTCGGACCCGCCCCACAGCTGGAAGCAGCGCAGGCGTTGGAATCCATCCGGCATAGCGCGGCCATCGCAGGAAGCGACATGCTCGGTGCAGTACAGGGCGACCGGATGATCGTCGTCCTAGGCGGCGCCGGACTGGATTCAGGAGACCGAGCCGTGGAGATCGTCGGCAAGTTCGTCACGATGTTTGGACCCGGGGCGGTCATCGTCGGACCGCCAGTGGAGCACTTGATGGACGCCGGTGCGAGTTCTCGAGAGGCTGTCTCGGCCTATCGCGCCGCGGCGGGCTGGCCGGAGGCGCCGCGACCGGTGATTTCCCACGATCTGCTTCCAGAGCGAGCACTATCAGGTGACGGTCACGCTCGCCGGGCGCTGGCCCACGACATCTACGAGCCGCTGCAAGCAGCCGGAGGCGGCCTGCTGGAGACGCTGGTCACCTTCCTGGACCAAGGACTATCGGTGGAAGCAGCCGCACGGGCGTTGTTCGTCCACGCCAACACCGTCCGTTACCGACTGCGACGCATCCACGAGGTCACCGGCTACAGCCCAACCGACCCACGCGACGCGTACGCGCTGCGCCTAGCGATCACCCTCGGCCGCCTCTTCGCCCGCTCCCGCCCCGAGGAATTAGCTACGACTGGGCGATGAAGCCCAAGCAACCTACTCGGGATGGAGGCCCCCCAGGTCGTGCGCCTCCCACGACCGGAGGATCCTCCCTGCCGCGAGCGTCGACAATGAAACCCCGGATCGCGCTTCCGTAACCAGACTGTGCCGCATCCTGCGAGCGTCGGGAAATCGCGCGCCGACGATCGGAGGAAAGACGAGCGAACACGCTTTTCGTTCGCGAAGAGTGACGACGACGTCGGATCCAAGCGCGCGATTGCGCGAGCAGCAGGCCAGACCAAAACTGTCGGGAAGTGACAATAGGACTTCCGAAGATTCGTGCCGTCCTCATACGCCCTTCGGAGCAATGCCGGGAATAGTACAGATGTGCTCGCAATTGTGGCGCCAGGTCAGGGGGCCCAGACACCGGGGTTCCTCGGCCCATGGCTCGAGGTGCCCACTTTCGCTGACCGCCTCAATTGGCTGTCAGCGGTATCTGGCCTTGATCTAGGGCACTACGGCACCGAGGCTGAGGCCGAAACCATCCGAGATACTGCGATTGCCCAACCACTCTTGGTCGCCGCCGGCCTTCTCGCCGCGCTCGAACTGTTCCCGCATCCGGCCGATGGCTACCCACTCATCGGAGTCGTTGCGGGTCATTCGGTCGGCGAAATCACCGCCGCGGCAGGAGTAGGCGTGCTGTCAGCCGAACAGGCAATGGTCTTCGTACGCGAGCGCGGACGTGCGATGGCCGAGGCCAGCGCCGCTACCCCAACCTCGATGACGGCCATCATTGGTGGTGATCCAGACGATGTGCTCGCCGCACTCGCTGCACATGGTTTGACGGCTGCCAACAACAATGGCAGCGGCCAGATCGTCGCAGCGGGCACCAAGGATCAGCTGGCCGCTCTGGCCGGCAGCCCCCCGGCGCGCGCCAGGCTCATTGAGCTCAGCGTTGCGGGAGCTTTCCATACCGTGCACATGCAGTTAGCCGTTGCCCGGCTTGCGGCTCTGGCACGCGCCATCTCCACTCACGACCCGCGAACCCGCTTGCTGTCGAATGCCGATGGTCAGGTCGTTCACGATGGCCGGGAGGTACTCACTCGACTGGTGGGTCAGGTAGCCTCGCCGGTGCGTTGGGACCTGTGCATGGCCGCGATGGGCGACCTAGGGGTCACCGGGCTGCTGGAGATGCCGCCGGCAGGCACATTGACCGGCATCGCCAAGCGGAATCTCAAGGGCGTAGAGGCCTTCGCCCTGAACACTCCCGATCAGCTTGAGGGGGCGATGGAGTTCGTTCAGAAACACGGCGGTGCCGCATCCGCCTCCCCGATTGCCGGCAATCCCACCTGGCGTCTGATCGTCTCGCCCGGCAAGGGCCAGTTCATCCGCACCGAGGACATCGAGGCTGACACGATCTTGCCGAACCACAGCACCGTCGGGATGGTCAAGAACCTCCGCGACGAGATGCCCGTCGACGCCCCCCACGGTGGCATCGTGGTCGAGTGGCTGGTGGAGGACGGGGATCCCGTCTCCCCCGGTCAACCGCTGCTTCGGCTGCACCCGACCGTCGAATCCGCCGATGCGACCGAGGTCACCCGATGACGCTCAACGTGACTCCCGGAGCTCAGTACTCCGCCATCCTCGGATTGGGCGGCTACCGGCCGCGTCGAGTGGTCGACAACGCTGAGATTTGCACGATGATCGACTCCTCAGATGAGTGGATCCGCACCCGGTCCGGGATCATCGAGCGACGCTGGGCATCCGACGACGAGACCATTCAGATGATGTCTATTTCCGCCGCCCGTAAGGCGTTGGATCGCGCCGGTATCGAGGCAGGCCAGATCGACACGGTCATAGTCTCGACCGTCACGCACCTCTACCAAACGCCCGCGATCGCAACCACGATCGCGAGCGAACTCGGGGCGAAGAGCGCCGCCGCCTTCGACATCTCCGCCGCCTGCGCTGGGTTCTGCTACGCGACCGCGATGGCCGACTCGTTCATTCGGAGCGGCGCCTCGAAGTACGTGTTGATCATCGGTGTCGAGCGACTCACTGACATGACTAACCGCTCCGACCGGTCCACCGCCTTCCTCTTCGCCGACGGCGCCGGTGCTGCTGTGATCGGACCGAGCGATTCCCCCGGCATCGGGCCCGTGGTCTGGGGGTCCGACGGCGACCAGGCTCTGCTGATTCAGCAGACCGAGCCCTGGGATGCCGCGCTGGCCTGGGATAGGGAGTCGTATCGGCCCACCGACGGCGAGGCGAATTGGCCGACCCTGAGGATGGAAGGCAATCCCGTCTTCAAATGGGCCGCCTACACGATGGCCAAGACGGCCGCCGAGGCTTTGGACGCCGCCGGCGTACGCCCCGAGGACCTGGATGTTTTCGCCCCGCACCAGGCCAACATGCGGATCACTGATGCCATGTTCCGCGCTCTCAAATTGCCCAGCCGCGTCGTCGTCGCACGCGACATCGCGCGGCAGGGCAATACGTCCGCGGCATCAATTCCGCTGGCTATTGAGGCGCTTCTGGAGTCGGGCGAGGCCCGCGGCGGGCAGACCTGCCTGATCATTGGCTTCGGTGCCGGCCTGGCCTACGCCGGCCAGGTGATCGTCCTGCCATGATCTCGCGTCTCAATTGCACCATCCCAACCACCACTGAAGGAGCCCAATTAATGCCCACCACCGAGGAAGTCCGCACCGATCTAGCTGAGATCGTCAATGAGGTTGCCGGCGTCCCAGTCGACGACGTCCAGCTGGACAAGTCGTTCACCGATGATCTGGACGTGGACTCGCTGTCGATGGTTGAGATCATCTATGCCGCCGAAGAAAAGTTCGGCGTCAGCATTCCCGATGAAGAGGCCAAGAACCTCAAAACCGTGGGCGACGCCGTCGCCTACATCGAGCGTGCTGCCGCCTGATCAGCGCCGCTGATCATGTCGGGGTCATCCAGACCACGGAGCCCCGAAACTAGCAAACAACTCGACACGCATCGCAGGAGTCACGCAATGTCACGCATCCGCGTTGTCGTTACCGGCCTCGGAGCCACCACCCCGCTCGGAGGCGACGTCCCCACCACCTGGGACGGTCTGTTGGCCGGCAAGTCCGGCGTACACAAGATCGGTGCCGACTGGGCCGCTGATCTTCCAGTGAAGATCGCGGCAGAGGCGGCCGTCGATCCCGCCGAGGTTTTGGAACGGGTCGAGGCACGCCGGCTCGACCGCTGCGCGCAGCTGGCAGTGGTCGCCGCCCTGGAGGCTTGGCAGGACGCCGGGTATGGGCTTCGGGAGGACAACCCTGTCGACCGTGAGCGTCTGGGGGTGGCCATCGCCACCGGCATCGGCGGCATGATGACCTTGCTGTCCAACTGGGATGTCCAAAAAGAGAAAGGCGCTCGCCGAGTCAGCCCGTTGGCCATCCCCATGCTGATGGCCAACGCCTCCGCGGCTAATGTCAGCCTGCGGCTCGGAGCTCGAGCTGGGGCGCACACGCCTGTCTCGGCCTGCGCGTCGAGCAACGAGTCGATCTCGCTGGGCCTGGACATGCTGAGGCTCGGCCGGGCCGATGTTGCCGTCGTGGGAGGGACCGAGGGCGTCATCCACCCGCTGCCGATCGCCAGCTTCGCCCAGATGCAGGCGATGAGCCGCCGCAATGACGAACCCGAGCGCGCCTCGCGGCCATGGGACGTCGACCGAGACGGCTTCGTGCTCGGCGAGGGCGCAGCGATCTTCGTCATCGAAACTCTCGAGCACGCTCAGGCGCGCGGCGCTCGCATCTACGGCGAGCTTGCCGGCGCTGGCATCACCGCTGATGCACACGACATGGTCCAGCCGGACCCGAGCGGGGTAAGTCAGGCCTTGGCCATGACCAAGGCGCTCCGCGAGTCCGATCTCGCTCCCGGCGACATCGTGCACGTCAACGCGCACGCCACCTCCACTCCACAAGGCGATGTCACCGAGGCCAGTTCCATTCGACAGTCACTGGGTGAACACACCGAGGCGATCGTCACCGCAACGAAATCCATGACCGGCCACCTGCTCGGTGGCGCAGGGGCGCTGGAATCGCTCGCCACCCTGCTGGCCCTCTATCACCGCAAGATCCCGCCCACCATCAACCTGGACAACCCAGAACCTGATCTTGGTATCGACATCGCCACCAAAGTGCGCGACCTGCCAAGCGGTGACCTGGCGGCGATCAACAACTCGTTTGGCTTCGGTGGTCACAACGTTGCCGTGGCCTTCACCAACGCATACGCCACAGGAGGCCTGAGATGACCACGACAACTGAGCGGGGCAGCGCCCCGAGCACCGCACCTGCTCCGCAAGCGCCGGGAGTCCCCGCTGCTGCCCCTGCATCCAAAAAGATCAAGGTTCCACGCGAGAAGGACCCGCGCAATCCGAACCTGCGGCTGCAGGCCCTGTTGGACGTCGGCTCGGTCGAGTTGATCACCCCGGATGACGATTCTGGGATGTTGGCCGCGACCGGCACCATCAACGGCTGCCGGGTGGTCGCCTTCTGCTCGGATGCCACCGTGATGGGCGGCGCCATGGGCATGAACGGCTGCGACGTGGTGGTGCAGGCCTATGAGCGCGCGATGCACGACCGGGTGCCGATTCTGGGGATTTGGCACTCCGGTGGCGCCCGTCTGGCCGAGGGCGTGCTCTCCCTGCACGGGGTTGGTCGGATCTTCCATGCAATGACGCAGGCCTCCGGCAAGATCCCGCAGATCTCGATTGTGGTGGGCTTCGCAGCCGGCGGTGCGGCGTACGGACCGGCACTGACTGACCTGGTGATCTTGGCGCCGGAGGGTCGGATCTTCGTTACTGGCCCTGATGTTGTGCGTTCGGTCACCGGAGAGGATGTCGACATGCTGCGGCTCGGCGGCCCCGACACTCATGGGCGCCGATCCGGTGTCGTCCACGTCGTCGCGGACGACGAGTTGAACGCCATTGAGCAGGGCCGGGCGTTGGCGACCCTACTCGCCAACCAGGGCCTGACCGCCAAGCGAGTGAAAGATGTTGATCTTGCTGCGCTGTTGCCTGAGTCGCCCCGGCGAGCCTACGACGTTCATCCACTGATCAATGGCCTGCTTGATCACGGCTCGACGGTTGAGCTGCACGCTCGGTGGGCTCCCAACATCACCATCGCGCTCGGTCGGCTTGGTGGCCGTACGGTCGGCGTCATCGCGAACAACCCGCTGCGGCTGGGAGGCTGCCTGGACTCGCTCAGCGCAGAGAAGGCAGCTCGGTTCGTCCGGATGTGCGACACCTTCGGCGTGCCGCTGGTCGTGATCGTCGACGTACCCGGCTATCTGCCGGGTGTCGGGCAGGAATGGGACGGGGTGGTACGCCGCGGCGCGAAGCTGCTGCACGCCTTTGGCGAGGCAGTGGTGCCGCGAGTCACATTGGTGACCCGCAAGGCATACGGCGGGGCGTACATCGCGATGAACGCGCGCTCACTCGGCGCCACCCGAGTTTTCGCCTGGCCGGGAGCCGAGGTGGCCGTGATGGGCCCAATCGCCGCAGTTCGCATTCTGCACCGGCGCAAGCTGGCCGAGGTGGCCGACGACGTTCGCCCTCAGCTCGAGACCGAGCTCGCCGCCGAACACGAGCGCATCGCCGGGGGCGTAGAAAAGGCAGTCGAGATTGGGGTGGTGGACGAGATCGTGGCACCCAACGTGACCCGATCGGCCCTGGCCGATGCGATTCGAGAGGCCGACACCGGCGAACGTGGTGCGCACACCAACATCCCTCTCTGATTAGCGCCGACTTGTCAGAAGTCAGTTGAGTCATAGCTCAAATGCGTTCTGACAAGTCGGCGTAGGTGAGGGAGTTAGACGACCTCGTGCAGCCAGCGAACCGGTGCGCCGTCACCGGCGTAGCGGAAGGGTTCGAGCTCTTCGTCCCAAGCGCGGCCGAGTAGGGCGTACAGCGCGTCGGTGAGATCTTTGCCCCCGAGAGCGGAGAGTGCTATCGCGTGCTTGATCCGATCCTCGGGAATCATGATGTCGCCGTGGATTCCTGTGATTGCGTGAAAAATGCCTAGCTTCGGGGTGTAGGAATACCGCTCACCCTCAGTACCTGAGGTGGCCTCTTCGGTCACCTCGAAACGAACCCGTTGCCAGCCCTTTAGGGCGCTGGCCAGTCTGGCTGCTATTCCACATGGGCCGGTCCAGGAGTACTCGGTCCGATAGCACGCACGCTCGATCGGCTGAGGAATCCAGTCGACGCGTACGGGCATACCAAAGACGCCGCCGACCGCCCACTCGATGTGCGGGCACAGTGCTGACGGCGCGGAGTGGATGTACAGAACTCCACGGGTCGTGCTCATGACCAGATCCTCCAAGTGCGAGACCAAAGACAACCTGAGGGCTGCCTTCCCCTGCATCCTCAGGCCAGTCACGCGGAGCGGACCTGGTGTGCTCCCTATCTTGCACCATGGGCCACAGCTGCACCAAGAGGTAGCAGGCGACGCGCACCCCCTTTTGTTCGCCGCTCGCGCATCGCGGTTGGAATCCGCGCGCGATTCGCCGACGCTCGCGGCCTATTTGTTCGCCGCTCGCGCATCGCGCTTGGAATCCGCCGCCGTCGTCGTGCGGCGGCGCGCGATTCGCCGACGCTCGCGGCGAGGCAACCTCATACATTGAGACCGTGACAATTGCCCCGTACGGATCATGGGTGTCCCCGATCTCCGTCGACCAGCTGACTGCGTCTTCAGTGGGACTCGCCGCTGTGCAGATCGATGGGCGGCACCTCTACTGGCTGGAGGTGCGGGCTGACGAAGGAGGCCGTGCCAGCTTGTGGCGACGGCTCATTGCCGGTGGTGAGCCGGCTGAGGTTACCCCCGCGCCGGCCTATGTACGCGACAGAGTGCACGAGTACGGCGGCGGGGAATATCACGTTTCCGGCGGCACTGTGGTCTATTCGGAGTACAGCGACGGGCGTCTGTACGCAGTTCGCGGCGATGGTAAGCCGCGGCCGATCACTCCCGAGGGTGCCTTTCGATTCGGCGACATTCGGGTCCATCCCCAGCGTGGACTCGTTCTCGCGGTACGCGAGGACCATTCCGGCGGTGGCGAACCGGCCAACACCATCGTGGCTCTTGATCTTGATGGTCCCAACCCGGATGGCGGTGCAGGGCTGTGTGCGGGTGCCGATTTCTACTCCACCCCTGAGCTTTCGGCGGATGGCCGATTGGCCTGGACTCAGTGGAACCATCCGAACATGCCGTGGGATTCCACGACGATCATGGTCGGCTCGCTCAGCGGTACGAGGGTCGTGAGCAGTCAGTCCGTCGCAGGCGGCCCGAGCGAGTCCGCTGTGCATCCTCGCTGGCTGGGTGACAAGTTGATCTTCGTTTCGGATCGCACGAACTGGTGGAACCTCTACCTGTGGAGCGAGGACGGTGTCCGACCACTCTGTACAACCGAGGCGGAGTTCTGTGAGCCGCAGTGGGTACTGGGACAGCGGCCGTACGCGATCATCGACCGTGATCATCTGTTGTGCAGCATCAACCGCAGCGGCGAGCAGAGCATCGCTGTATTGAGATTCTCCGACGGCACACTTCGTCAGGCCGCCCCCTCGCGTACGGCTGCCACCTCGCTTGCCGTCCACGGCCGCAGCGCCGCCGCCGTGCTCAACCACTCTGACCAGCCGGCGACGCTCGCGCTCCTCGACCTCGATCACGGCAGTTGGACCACAGTCAGATCCTCTGCGCCGATGATCATGGATGCTGCCTCGGTATCACTCGCACAACCGGTCAGTTGGACTGGGCAGGAGGGTGCCGTCTATGGCTATTTCTACCCCCCGACCAACGCTCGCTGCAGCGCACCCGCGGACAGCCTGCCCCCCTTGATCACGCTGTCCCACGGTGGTCCGACCGGCTTCGCTGCACCTGATTTCAAGATGGCGTACCAGTTCTGGACGTCGCGCGGCTTTGCCATTCTCGATGTCAACTACAGCGGCAGCACCGGCTATGGCCGGGCTTACCGAGACCGACTGAAGGGCCGCTGGGGTGTCGTTGACGTACAGGACTGCATCGCGGGTGCGTTATCGATGGGGGCGCAGCGGCTCGCCGACCCAGCCCGGCTGGCAATCAGGGGTGGCAGCGCTGGCGGCTTCACAACCCTGGCCGCCCTGACGACCACAGATGTCTTCGCTGCAGGCGTCAGCCAGTTCGGGATCGCCGATCTCGAGGCGATGGCGACCGACACGCACAAGTTTGAGGCGCGCTATCTCGACAGCTTGGTAGGCCGGTATCCCGAGGAACGCGCCATCTATACCGAGCGCTCACCGATCTACCACCTCGATCAGCTCTCGGCGCCAATCCTGCTGCTGCAGGGGACCGAAGACAGGGTAGTGCCGCCGACACAGGCCGACATGCTGGCCGAGGCAGCGCGCCAGAAACACTTGCCTGTTGCCTTGATCATGTTCGAAGGCGAAGGTCACGGTTTCCGTAAGGCGGAGACGATCAAGGCGGCCACCGAGGCGCAGATCTACTTCTTCGGCCAGATTCTCGGCTTCGAACCAGCGGATCAGGTTCCGCCAATTGCCATCGACAATCTAGACCGGATCGCGCGCCGCTGAACGGAGGACGAGCGAGGAGACACGCTTTTCCGTCTCGAGGACGACGTCAGCGGGTAACGAGCGCGATCCACGCGACGCGGGAGGGTCGCAATGTCATAGCTGATCAGCTCGCATTGTTGATGTGATCCATCTCGGCTCGCCATGGATGTAGCCGCGGAACCCAGGCCCGCACTCCTCGCCGATAGCGGTCGTATTCCTCACCGTAGCGGCTCTGAAGCAGCGGTTCCTCATACCACCTGACAAACGTCGCCATGATCGCCCAGACCGCAAGGGCGTAAAGCAGCAGGTCGAGCGAGCCGAAGATCATCGCCTGACCGAGAATCGCCGCAATCACTGCTAGGTACATCGGGTTACGCACGAAGCGATAGTCACCACCAACAACCAGTCGTTCGGTCTGAAGGACCGGCGACGGAGTACCCCGGCCTTCGACTACGAAACGGACGAAGTTGCGGATCAGCACCACGACCGCCATTGCCAACAGACCACCACCCAAAGCCACGATGGCGACGCCGAACGCCGACAGTGGCCAGCGCACATCCCAACCACCATTGATGGTCCAGGGCACGAGCCCAGCCACGATGCCGGGAGCGACCACAAAGAAGACGGCACTACCGACTGCGGCCGTCGTCAGCTTCCGCACGGCACGACTGTACGCGGGAACGCATGTCGGCCGAGCTTGTCGAACTCCTCGACAAGCTCAGGACGCATGAGGTGGGTGCTAGGTCGGCCGCCAATAAGTGTCTGGTAAAGGCCGCGGTCCGAAGATCGCCTGGCCGACCCTCACCGTGGTCGCCCCGTACTCGATCGCGAGCTCCAGATCACCGGACATACCCATGGACAGCTCATCGTAGCTGCCGGCGACAGCCTCGCTAGCACGAAGCCGCCGCTGCAAGTCGCGCATGCGCTCGAAGCAGGCCCGGATCTCTCGCTGATCATCCGACAACACGGCCAAGGTCATCAGGCCGCGAACACGCAACGTCCCAAAGGCCTTGAGCGCGATGGCGAACGGCTCCACCTCGTCAGGTGGCAACCCGTGCTTCTGGGGTTCCCCCGATGAGTTGACTTGCAGGAAGACATCGAGGCTCCGGCCGCGATCGTCCAAGGCCTGGTCAAGCGCCGCAGCTTCCTTGACGTTGCTTAGCGCGTGGAACTCCGACGCCATGGCCGCCACCTGTCTGGCCTTGTTGGTCTGTAGATGGCCAATGATCGCCCACCTGAGGTCGGGATGATCAGCGAAGTACCTCGCCTTTTCTGCCGCCTCCTGAACCCTGTTCTCGCCGAGCAGCCGAACGCCGGCCTCGTAGGCCTCTGCAATCAGCTCCATCCCTTGGTTCTTGCTGACCGGTAATAACCGGACTTCACTCGGATCCCTCCCGACTCGAGTGCACGCCGCCTTGATCCGCGCTTCCACCGCGGCCAGATTCTCCGCCACGCTCACCATGCCTGCACCTTAGTCTCGCGGGAGTGCTGTGTGGCGAGTTGTGCGAGGTCGAGGACCTTACGGCCAGCGCGCGCCGAGGGAGATCATGCCGAGCGCCGCAAGGATCGCAAAGCCCAACCCGAAGCCGGCGTAGCGCGAAGTAACCTCTCGATCCACTTTCTCCTTACCGACCGAGGTACCGATGTCCTTGTAGACCTCCTTGAGCTCCCCCGCAGACGATGCTGTGTACGCCTCCCCGCCAGAGATCTTGGAAACCTTCGCCAACTCGGCCCGATCCACAGGTACGGGCTCCCGCCTGCCGCCAATGTCGATGTAACCGTCGGGGGTTCCGTACGCGATGGTGTAGATCGGGACCGATTGAGCCCTCGCAGCCATCGCAGCCTGATCCGACGGCCTTCCGACTTGCGTCTTGCCGTCGCTCAGCAAGACGATGCGCGCGGGCGGCGTAGTTTTCGGGTTGTCCGGGTCGGGCGGTACCTGGGCCAGCGCGGCAAGCGAGGTGAATATGCCCTCACCGATTGCAGTAGACGCTTGCGGGCGTAAGGAACGGATTGCTGCCGTCACCGATCCCCGATCGAGGGTGGGCGGTACCAGCGTTGTCGCTGTGCCGGCGAATGTCACTAGCGCGACGTTGAACTTGGGCGGAAGGGATGTCACAAACTGCTCCGCGGCGGCCTTGGCGGCATCTAACCGGTTGGGATCCACGTCTTTGGCCTCCATGGACAGTGACACATCGATGGTTACCACGACGGTGGCCCGTTCTCGCGGCACCGAGACCTGATCTTTCGGCTTGGCGAAGGCCACCGTCAGGGTCAGCAGGCTGAGAATCGATAGGCCGACGGCGAGATGCCGCAACCAGGTGCGATCCCGTGGGATGACGAGGTCGAACATCGTCTTGCTCACCTGCTTGGTGCGGTTCCGCTTGCGCTGCACCATCCACAGGTACAGCAGGACTAGCAGCGGAATCAGCAGCAGCAGCCACAACCGCGCTGGAGCAAGAAACGAGAGCAGCGGAATCATCCGCGGCATCCGTTCTTCGAAAAGTGGTCATGCACAACACGGATCCGGCCGAGTTTGCTGCTGTTTCCGACCATTTTCGGGACGAGGTTCATCACGGCCATTTTGCTCCGAGTGAGATGGCACCCAAGGCGGCGAGCACAGCCAGCGCAAGGCCGTAGCCAGCAAAGCGGGCGGTCACCTCGCGGTCGGCCTTCTCATACCCGATGTCCGATCCGATGTTCTGGTAGACCTTCTTCAGCTGATCGGCGCTGGCCGCAGCGAAATACTCCGCGTTGGTCGCCGCGGCGATCTGCCTCATTTCCTCATGATCGACCGGCACGGCTTCCCGCTTGCCATCGAGATCGACATAGCCGTTCTCCGTGCCGTACGCGATGGTGTAGATCGGCACCTTGGCCGCTCTTGCTTCCGCAGCAGCCTGCAGCGGCGCGCGGCCAGTCGTGTTCGAGCCGTCGCTGAGCAACACAATCGCGCCCGGGGCAATTGAGTTCGGGTTGTTCTTATCCTTCGGAGCCTGCTGCAGAGCCCGCAGCGCTGTGGCAATTCCCTCGCCGATCGCGGTCGATTCCTGCAGCTGGATGCTGTTGATCGCGTTTTCCACCGTGTTGTGCGCTGTGGTCGGGGGCACCAAGATCGCTGCGGCTCCCGCCATCGAGACCACCGAGACGTTGTATTTCTCAGGCAGCGTCGTCACGAAGTCGATCGCCGCCCGCTTTGCGGCGTCGAGCCGAGTCGGCTTGACATCAGTCGCCTGCATCGACAGCGACGCATCGATCAGCAACACGACCGTGGCTCGCTCGCGTGGCACGTCGATCTGGGTCTTCGGCCGCGCGAAGGCCGCGGTGAGGGTGATCAGACTCAACAGTGAGAGTGCGACAGCGAGGTGACGTCGCCACTGCGACTGCTTGGGCACGACCACATCGAGCATGGAGGTGTTGGTGAAGCGCATGCCACGCCGGTTCTTGCGGAGGCTGGCGAAGATGTACGCGAGAACCAGCGCCGGGATGATGAGCAAGATCAGCAGCCGCTCCGGCGACAGGAACGCGAGCTGCGGAATCACCTGCTGCGTCAGCAGCACGGATCTCATTTCGTCACTCCCTGGGGCGGGGCGTGCAACATAGTCGCCACGCGCCGGTACGCCAACACGAACCGGGCAATGTCTTGCACCCAGTCCCGGTCGGTCCGCAACTGAATGTGCCCGACACCTGCACGACGAAGCGAGATACGTATTCGTTCCCGCTGTGCCGCGCTTGCCGCATCCATTCTGGCTCGCGCATCTGAGTCGCCCGTGTTCACGTAACGCTCGAAGTCGGTCTCCGGATCGCGAATCAGCATGTCACCGACGTTGGGGAACTCGATCTCCCTCCGGTCGATCACCTCAACCGCGAGGACCTGGTTGCGTACGCCCAGCCGTCGCATCGAGCGCTCCCACGCCGGCTCCACGTTCGGATCCAGCTCATGATCGCCCGGGGTCAAGAAGTCCGAGACCACTACCCGCAGGCCGCGGCGACGCTGGGTCCGCGAGAGCTGCTCCACACTTGCCGCGAGCGTCATCGGTCCGGTGGCATGATCGGGCACAAATGGCTCGGTCAACATCCTGCGTAACAGGCCGTACAGGGCCGAGCGCCCGGATCTGGCGGGCATCCGGCGCAGGGTCTGCGGTCGCAAGATATAGCCGCCGAATCGGTCCCCCATCTTCTGGCTGAGGAAGCCGATCGTCGCGACCGCCGCAATGCCCAGGTCCCGCTTTGTGACTCCTTCGGTGCCCCAGTTCATCGACGGCGTGACGTCGAGCAAAGCCCATACTTCGAGCTCTCGATCCGAGATGGTGTCGCGAACGTACGGCACGGTGGTGCGCGCGGTCACCGCCCAGTCGATCTTGCGAACGTCGTCCTCTCCCGGGACGTAAATGCGGGCGTCGCTGATGTCTGAACCAGGTCCGGGAAGCAGCCCCAGGTGGTCCCCATGCAGGAAGCCCTCGAGGCGACGCACGATGGTGAGCTCCAGGCGGCGCAACGCAGCCTCCGGCGCAAGCTTGTGCAGCGGGATGGTGGCCCGGGTGGGGGCACCGATGACCGAGGCAACGGCTCCGATGCTCTCCTCGGGGGCACCAAACTGCACGGGAGCACCGCTGGGTAGCGGATGACTCACAGGCGGACCAGTAGGCGGCGGAAACTTGGGTGAGCCAACGGGCTGACCGCCTGGCGGCGGGTATGACACGTCAGCCTCTAGCTGAAGTCCGGCTGGTTAGGCATGTTCGGCACGGGCTGCTGGTAGGGCGCCGGCGGCGCGGTGTACGTATTGGCTGACGGCACTGAGCGGCCGGGCGAAGTCTGATGATTGGGGCCGGACTGCTGATTCCAGACCGGCGTCGGCGGTGGCACCATGGCGACGATCCGCTCAATCACCTGAGCTGGTGCGATGTTGTCGGCTACAGCGTCGAAGCCGAGCACGATACGGTGCGCCATCACATCCTTGGCCACTGACTGCACATCGGTCGGCAGCACATAGTCGCGACCATGGATCAGCGCCAGGGCGCGAGCGGCAGCAACCAGACCAAGCGTGGCGCGAGGGCTGCAGCCGATCTGGATGACCGATGTGAGGTCAGGCAGGTTGAACTCGGCGGGCGTCCGCGTCGCCAGGACCAGCCGCACGATGTACTCGGCGACAAGGTTATGAACGAAGATCTCCTCGGCCTGGCGCTGCAGCTGGAGGATCATCTGGGGGTTCAGGACCGCCTGTGAGCTCGGCGGATCGACACTCATCCTTCGGAGGATCTCGAACTCTTCATTCCCGGCCGGGTAGGGAACGTCGACCTTGAGCAGAAAGCGGTCACGCTGTGCCTCCGGCAGCGGATAAACACCTTCTGACTCAATAGGGTTCTGAGTGGCGATCACGATGAAGGGCTGCGGAACGGGATAGGTCGTGCCGCCGATGGAGACCTGCTTCTCAGCCATCGCCTCCAGCATTGCCGCCTGCACCTTCGCGGGTGCGCGGTTGATTTCGTCGGCGAGAAGGAAGTTCACGAAGATCGGCCCGAGCTCGACGTCGAAGCTCTCCTGGCTCGCCCGATAGATGCGGGTGCCGACGATGTCGGACGGAACCAGGTCGGGAGTGAACTGGATCCGGGCGAAGTCACCACCGACGACGGTGGCGAAACTGCGCACCGCGAGCGTCTTGGCTACCCCTGGCACACCTTCGAGAAGGCAGTGGCCTTGGGCGAGCAGTGCGACCATGAGCTGCTCGACCATGTGCTCTTGCCCGACGATCACCCGCTGAACCTGAGCGATGGCGTCCCCGAGTAGCTGCGAGGCAGTCTGGTTTCCGAGCTTGCCCGATGGCTGAGCAGCCGGGCGCTCCTCGACAGGCTGGCCGAACGACGGACTACTCACGCACTCTCCCTGTTATTCGCCAATGAGCGTCTGTACGGACGGGCACGATGAACCGTCCGTGCTTTCGCCGGACACCCAGCCATTCTCGCAGACGCAGGACTCAAGGCTATGAGCCTGGACAAGCCCAACGCTATGACTCAGCCCATAGTGAGCTGTGAAAGCGATGAGTCCCAACCGCCACCTTGATGTGGGCTGGAGCCTGTCGAAGCCCAGAGGAGGCCGCCGTTCGACCAGCTCAGGGGGGCACAGAAGCGCTCAGGAAGGGATTCCGTCACAGGCTCAGGGCCCGTTTATCGCTGTCAACTGCGCTGTACTGGCCGAATAGACTCTCCGTGCCCCGCAGGACGCGGCGGCCGGCCTCACCCGCCTCGAGGCCGCGAGATGGAGAGTGATGTCGAACACGGAGCCACCGGCCGGAGCGCCGAATGAATCGTGGGCCAGCTCAGGCGCTGCCTCCGATCCAGGCTCTGGCGGCGGACTTGGCGCAGGGCCGGCTTACGTACCGGTAACGCCGCTGCTGCCGGATGACCCACCAAAGGTCAATGAGTTTTGGCTCGACGCACGACTCGGCGCGACGCCAGCGGGAATCGCGTTCACTGCCCACGACCCAGCCAACACTCCAGCGATGGTGATCTTGCTGAGCGAAGGAGCCGCCGCCGACGCTGCCGCGCGCTCCCGCTTCGCGGGTGAGATCAACGCGCTGCACATCGACACCGTGCTCGCTCGGGGCGGACATGGGCAAGACACTGGTCGACTTTCCCGCAAGTACCGTAGCGAGGAGGACGACCCCGTTGCGCCCGACGACCGTTTCGTCGCCCCGTGGGCGGCGCTGGCCTACGACGGCTCGCCGGCTGCAGCGGCGCAGGCCATGGGGATCCTCGACGCGGTGCAGCTCGCGACGCTGCCGCAACAAGGTGTTCTCTCGGGCCCGGACTATCGGCAGTACTGGATTAACCGGGTGCGTCCCGGCCTGGCGCGTCTCTGGCCGCTTCCCTGGCCAGGCCGTTTCGACCGCGCCGGCTGGCGAACGATCTTGGTGTCGTGGCTCCTCATGCTGCTACTTGCTGCACTGGCGGTGCTCATTGCCATCCTGATCTTCCGGAATCAACCACCACAGTCGCCGCCGCCGCCAACGGGCAGCTCGGGCAGTCCGCAACAGTCAGGGTCACCACAGTCAGGACCGCCACAATCGGGATCGCCGCAGTCGCCGGCGCCGTCGGGATCGCCGTCTTCAGGATCGCCAGGCCCATCGGGCACCGAATCGGGGGGCGGCGAACCGACGGAATCTGCGACTGGGTCGCCGGCCCCACCTAGTCCAGGCTCGAGGCTCTAGTGTCCAGCACATCCATCAAATCCCCCAAAGCCTTGACGAGCCCGGATGAGGTCTACGCCCCCGTCGCTCCGAAAGCTCTTTGGTCACGGCTCGCGAGTTGGTTGGCCGTCTGTGCATTGCCGGTTCTAGCTGCGCTGTACGCCACTTCTTTTCCCGACGGCACTTTCGACCCCTGGCATCCGATCATGGTCGATCTGGACGTCTATCGCCGCGCCGGTTCCGTGTTGATTGCCGGTGGCGACTTCTACGATCTTCCAGGGCAGCTTCAGTTCCTTTATCCCCCCTTGGCGGCCGTCCTTGCGGTGCCCTTGGCGCTACTGCCAACAGCAGTGGTTCAGATCGGCTGGACGGCAGCTGGCGCCGTGGCGCTTGTCGCGATCTTGCACCGCTGCGGGCTTACGTGCTGGGTGCTCAGCCTGTCCGGTGCCGCCGTGGTGTACGTCGTCCAGCCCATCGTCCAAACGCTGGCCTTCGGTCAGCTCGGGATCTTCCTGGTGGCGCTGGTTTTTCTAGACCTAGCCCCTGGTCCTCGGGTGTTTCCTCGACGGCTGCTACCCGAGGGGCTGATGACCGCTGTTGCGGGCGCGATCAAGCTGACACCGGCGATATTCGTGGTCTATTTGCTGGCCGTGCGGAAATTTCGGGCCTTTTGGGTCGCCGTCATAACCGGCGTTGTGGTGACGCTGGCCAGCGCGGCCATAGTCCCAGCGGCGTCGTACGAATTCTGGACCGGATTGGCGCATGGCGACACGGGTCTTGGGCACAGCATCATTTACCTCACCAACCAGTCGGTGATAGCCAACATCGTCCGGATCTTCGGTGTCGGACCAACGCCGGCGGCGGTCGCACTCGTGCTGTCCGCTGTCGTCGCCGGTGCCGGCGTGTGGGCAGCGGTGCTGTGGCACCGGCTCGGTGACGTCCGACTGGCGATCAGCCTCTGTGGCGTGGCTGGGTTGCTGGTCTCACCCGTGTCGTGGTTGCACCACTTTGTCTGGATCGTCCCGCTGGCGATGAGCCTCGTCGAGCGACGATCTGTCGGCCCTCGCAGCATTCCAACATGGTTTCTCGCTTTGAGTTGGGGCTTTGTCGGCTGGGTTGCGGTCGCACCATTCACGAAGCTTCCCAGTGGAGAAGACGTCGAATTCCAGTGGAGCTGGTCGCAACACCTGGTCGCCTCGATGACAACTCTCCTTGGCCTCATGCTGCTGGCCGGTGCGATCAGCATCGCCCGGCAGCGCCGTTCTGACGATCTTCGCTCGGCGGACCCGGAGGCAATCCCCTGGGGCCGATAACGCCTGCCTGCTACCAGCTCACCCGTACGGACCTGCGCCATTGCGGGGGCTGGTCACTGTCCCGCCTCATTGGTCACGAAGCCGATCACCACAGCGGTCCACCAAAACGTCTGTGAGGCGCCGGCGAGCACCATGCCACGGTGGATCAGCGACCGTGCGGGAATCGGCATTTGACGTTCCATGAGACGGCTCGTCGCCAGGGCAAGTACTCCGACGATTCCCACCCCAAGCACACAGCAGAGCTTGACCACGACCAGCCATGAATTCAGATCCGGCTTGAGCAATACGCCGCTCATGGTGAGACCGGCGAGCCCGATCCAGATCAAGGGCGTCATCCGTTCAGCGGTGAGCAGCACATCGCCAACGGTTACTCGGCGAGACAGGGAGAGCAGCCCATACCAGTCGACGGCGAGCACCGCGCCGAAGCCGACCACAAGAGAAATCAGATGAACAAAGAGTGCGACAAGTTGAAGCCACTGCGGCGGATTGACCAAGGTCGAAACGAATATCAAGCCAACGATCGCCACGGTGACGACGCCGAGCAGCCGCGCCTCGGATGGGCTGACGAGCCCAACGAGTCTCGCGGTGCGAGCGAACATTTGCAGCACAAGTAGCTTTCCCCTGAAACTCTCGGCGCGATGCCGCGTCTTGACTCTACAGCTTGCGGCCTTGTCGATGGCGGTCACCACAGGCATCAGATTCAGCGCGACCAGGCGCAGATATCCAGAATCAAGTTGGGTAGGAGGCGGCACGGAAATTGACCCGGAGCCCGTAAAGCGAGCTGGTCGCGGTGATGAAGAGATGATTACGCTGGCGTCCCGCGAACGTAAGGTTCGCGGTGATCTCCGGCAGCCGGAGCTTGCCGATCAATGAGCCGTCCGGGTGATAGCAGTGCAGGCCGTCATAAGCGGCTCCCCAGAGACGACCGAGATGATCAAATCGGATTCCGTCGTAACCCTGGTCATCAGCACAGAACAGTTCGCCACCCGTCAGCGTTCCATGATCAACATCGAAGACCCTGATGTGGTGCAGCTCGCTGTCGACGATGAACAGACGGCGTTCGTCGGGCGAAAATGCCAGGCCGTTTGGCTGGGCGAAATCCTCGACCACTGAGGTGAGGTCTCCGTTGGCGGGATCAAGACGATAGACGTTACGCGAGCCGATCTCCGAGGAGCCTTCATGACCCTCGTAATCGGTGTGAATTCCGTAGCTGGGGTCGGTGAACCAGATCGATCCGTCCGAATGCTCAACGACGTCATTGGGGCTGTTGAGCCGGTGACCGTTGTATGAGTTTGCCAAGAGGGTGACCGAGCCGTCGTGCTCGGTTCGGGTCACCTGGCGCTCGCCGTGCTCACAGGTCACGAATCGGCCCTGCCGGTCGACCGTACGACCGTTCGTGAATCCGGCTGGCGTGAGGAAGACGTCAGTACGCTCGCTCACCTCGTCATAGCGGAGGATCCGATCGTTGGGGATGTCGCTGAACAACACGAATCGACCAGCGGCGTGGTAGGCGGGTCCCTCGAGCCATCGACCACCGGAGAAGAGCTTGGCGACCGAACGGTCGCCACCCGTTCCGGCAAACCTCGCATCCAACACCTCAAACTCTGCCGGGATGAGATCGGCCACAGATCCTCCTGTGTTGTTTGGCTACTTGCCTCTGCAGGGCTGCGGCGACTCTATCGAGAAGGTGCCGTGGGCCCGCCCAAGGACGCGCCCGAGCCGTGGAAGGCGGTCGTGGCTATCATCGGCCTCGATCAATCGCGGCTGGTAGAAAACCTGGGGCGGTAGCTCAGCCGGTTAGAGCAGGGGACTCATAATCCCTTGGCCGTGGGTTCGAGTCCCACCCGCCCCACCCATGCAGGGCATTGTTTCGGCAGCGATCAGACATGCCGCGCAACTGTTCGACAAAGGTCGTAACCGCCAAGGCGATCGGGAGCTTCGGCGGTGGGTCAGTCGCGGATCGTGATGTCGGCTGTGGTCACGATCGCGGACGGGCCGATGCCGTCGACGGTGAGGATGGCCTTCCAGGTGCCGGGGAAGGGGAAGCGGTAGCTCGCGACCCAGACGCCGTCGCGCATGCGCATCGGTACTGGTATCGGGGCGACGTCACGCCCAGGGTTAGCGACCTTCAGGGTGACTCGGGTGGCCCGTAGCGGCTGGCCGTTGGTGTCGATGAGGAGCAAGCGCAGAGGGCTCCCGGTGGCCGCGGCGGGCAGGACGGAGAGTGCGGCGCTGCCCTGGTCGCCGAGGGACATCTGGACCGCGGCGCTGGTGGCCTCAGGTCCCGCGCCGTGACCGGTGTGATTGGTCGGCTCGACTGCCTGAGGTGGGGGTGCTGTCATGCTGAGCATGGCGGTGATGGCGAGGACGGCCACCGTGAGGGCGGCTTCGACCCGGACGGACCGTAGGGGCACCTGCTTTTGCTGCAGGCGCCGCCGGGAGACTGCGGCTGCGGTGAGGGCGCCGGCAACCACGATGAGCTTGACCGCCAGGGTGAGCCCGTAACGGGTCAGCCACAGCTGCTCGACGGCATCCAGTTGGCGCAGCGAGTTCAGCGTGCCGGTGACGATCAGTGTGAGTACCGAGGCCATGGCGAGGGTGGAGAACCGGTGCAGCGTGCGCGGATCCACAGATCGGCCGAGTGCGACGAGGGCGGCGAGGCCACCGACCCAGAGTCCGGCGGTGAGTGCGTGAAGCGCGTCCACGCTCAGGTCGACGAGGCCCGTTGCGGCCGCGTGCCCGGCCGCGGCAATGGTCACCGCCGTGCCGGCCAAGCCGGCCGGGACGAGCCAGCTGCCGAGCTGGTTGAGGATCCTGGGTAAGCGCCAGGCGAGCACGCCGAGGACACCATAGAGTGCGAGCCGCCACATCATGGCGCCCCCGAACGGAGTCGCCAGGGTCTGCTGGATAAGCCGCATGTCCAAGACACGGCTCATCGAGACCCCAGCCGTGTACGGGCCCTGGACCAAAATGGCGGCGACCGCTGCGACCGCTCCGCCGAGAAGCCCTACGCGGGCCAGGAGCTGCAGAGTGGGGTCCTTGCTCGTGCTTGGTGCGCACAACAGCACGAACGCGGCCACGCCGGCGAACAACGCGAACGCGACGTAGCCGGCCAGGCGGATGACAATCACGGGCCACGGCGCGGTCAATCCGGCCACCGCCGTGCTGCCGGTGGTACCAGGGGCCCCTGTGGCCGTGGCCGAGTCGGGCACGGTGGCCGCGGGGGTACCGACCCCGAAAGACGATGCTCCACTGACCGGGTGGCCGTCAGCGGAAACCACCCGCCATGTGACGACGTAGGCGCCCTCCGACAGGCCGGCCGGCATCGGCCAGGTGACGGTGTGACCGTTCACGGTCGGATCGGAGGTGGGCACAGTGGCGCCGCGGCCGTCGACCAGCCGGATCCCGCCGTCGACCAGATTGACCGACTCAGTGAACGTCATCTGCACCTGGGTCGGAGGGCTGGCCAACCGCGCTCCGTTCGCCGGGGTGATGCTCACCAGCTCGGCGTGCGCCGCGGCCGGCGACGCGAACAGCAGCGCGAACACGACGGCAAGCGTCCCAGCAAGGGCGACGCGGCGCGCTGCGGTGCTCAGCGGTGGCATCAAAGTGCTCCTGGGCTCAGGCGGATGCCGGGACGGCCGGCGTTCGTTCCCGGCATCCCAGAGCGGTCAGACGTTGACATCCTCACGGATCGCCGCGGACGCAGGCTCCGCTGCCGGGGCGGGTCGTCGGCTCCGGCGCCACGCAAGCACGACGGCGAACACGGAAAGCACCAGTGCAACGCCCGAAAGGATCAGCGCCAGGGTCGAGCCGGGCACGTTGTCGCTCTGGGCAGCGGAGCTGACCTGCTCGTCCTGCCCTGTCTGGGTGCCCTTGTCAGTCGCCGCGGAGCCCTCCCCTGCTGCGGCCGGCGTAATGGTGAGTATTGGGGCCGGGTGCTCGGGCTCGACAGAAGGGTCAGCCGAAACCTGATTCCAGTTCACCTTCTCGCCGCTGGAGTAGGTCTGGAGGGTGTTGAACACCAGGTCCCCGGACTCGGGCAGCTGGCCAAGGCTGAGGTTGAAGTCTTGGAACTGGCCCGGACGGATGCCACCGGCAGTGGCGGTCCAGGTGACTTCGGAGACCACGGTGTCCAGCTGCTCGCCGAACATCTCGATGGGCTTGTCGAGGTGACGAGTCGCGGTAGAGACCTTCCATCCCGGCACCGGTGTCGTCTGGACCGATCCGATCGGCTGATCCTTCGGCAGGGTGACCCTCAGCTGGGTCGTGCTGGCGTCGTCGCGCTCGTTCGGGACCCGGAACGCTACGACTGAGAAGCCGCCGCCTTCCACGGTTCCGGGCTGGACAGTCACGTGTGCCTGGGCGATGCCCGGGAGCGCCAGGATTGCCGCGACGGTAGCGCCAATGCCGATCCCAACGCGGGCGAGGATGCGACGCCGTACAGAGCTGTGCTGGAACATGATGATGTCTCGATTCTCGAAAGAGGTGGCAGCAGCGACTAGCCAGAGCCGCACACGTGCTGCCGACATGTCTGGTGATAATTCGATGACGGTCGGCAGATGGCTTGCCCGCAGAACCAGACGTCTCTGCCGTCAGACCGTCGAGACGGCGGCGTACGCGTCAGGCTCAGGCGAGGAATGACCCGGCGGGCCGCGCCGGCAGACCGCGCCCGCCACCCACACCGGGCCGTGGACCGCACACCGCAAGCCCCAGCCGAGCTGAAGCCGTGGACGGCTGACGACCACAGCGCCGCCGCAGACTTGGGCCACGCCCGTGACCGTCCGCCACGCGGCAACGACCGGGCGCGCAGCGAGCACCAGCATCGTCGAGAAAGCCCGCTCCCCAGCCGCCAGCCACACCCCGACCACGACCGCCGCGCTCAGGTGCGCGAGCAGCATCACCACGTTCGCGCTACTCATCAGCGACGTGGCAGAACCATGCGAAACTTCAGCGCTCCCATGCATCATGTGGTGGCAGCTCATCGGCGCCGACACAACCGGCGCACTGGTATCCGCGCCACACATTGGGGTCGTGGCCGTGACGGCGGTCCGGCCGAGCAGCTGCAACGCCGCATGCAGCAGCCACTGCCCGGCGACCAGTAGCGCCACGGCCCCCGCCGGCCTGATAGCTCCCCCGGCAAACGAGGCCACCGCGACCACGGTGAGCACAAACAATGGAACCAGCACTGAGGTGTCCGGGATGACACCACGGGCGGCCGCGTGGCCCGCGAGCGCACAGCTGAACAGCACCGACGGGAGTGTCAGCACGCGCACCCAGCGCAGCACTGCGTCACTCGTCATGGCCTGTCCACCCCCGAACATCAGCCAACCTAACCGCCACCAAGATGACAAGCCGTCGCTGCACGGACCTTGAGACCACGCCGGTCACCGAATTTCAGCCTGACTCGTTCGAGTCCCCCGGGCAATCGCGGCAATGGGAATGATCAACAGGGCGAGAAATCCGCCGGCGAGCGTCAGCGCTGCGTAGCTCGTAGCGGTGACAATCAGCCCTGAGCTCAACCCACCAGCAGCGCCCGCAAGTGCGATGCCGAAATCGACAACACCCTGGGTACGTGCACGTGTGGCCAACGGCACCGCATCGCTAACCAACGTGGTGCCGCAGACAAGCCCCAGGTTCCAGCCGAGTCCCAGCAGTACGAGGGCCAGTACGAGTGTTGCCACCGAATCGACTGGCGCCCACGCGGCGAGCAGGCCCGAGGCCAACAGGATGACGCCCGCAGAGATGGCGATCGGAAGGTAACCAAACCGGTCGACCAGCCAACCAGAGAACGGCGACGGCAGAAACATGCCAGCAACATGAGCTGCGATGACGACACCGGTAATGGCGAGGCCGTACCCATGGTGCTCGATGTGGATTGGGGTGATGGTCATAATCGCGACCATGATCAGCTGGGTAAGGATCATGATGCCTGCGCCAGCCGCAATGGGCCAGGACCATCCGCGCCGAGACTCTGAGGCACCGGTCGAGATCGATGGTTCAGTGGTGGTTTCGCCTATCCCTGAGGACCCAGCGGCAGCAATGCTGCGCGCAAGCAGCAGTGGGTCTGGTCGCAGCAGCAGCAAGAGCACGATGCCAGCCGAGGCGTACGCGGCTGCAGCGAGCATGAAGGGCCCCGCAAGAGCCGGGATACCGAAACTCGTGGCAAGAGTGCCGGTAACGCGGACCAGGTTGGGGCCGATGATGGCGCCGACGGCCGTGGCGACAAGCACGATGCTGACCGCCCGCCCCCGCCGGGAAGGCGCCGCCAGATCTGCTCCTGCGTAGCGGGCTTGCAAATTGGTGGAGACGCCTGCGCCGTAGACGAGCAGTGAGGCGAAGAGCAGCACAATATTGCCGAGGCTGGCCGCCGCCACGACTCCCAGACTGCCCAGGGCGCCTGTCAGGTACCCCGCACTCAGCCCGGCGCGACGGCCCAGACGCTGGCTCACGCGGCCTACGCCGATGGCCGCAGCAGCCGAGCCAATGGTGAAAAAGACGGTCGGCAGTCCAGATAGGCGGCTGGAGCCCAGCATCTGCTCAGCAAGCAGGGCACCGACTGTAATGCCCGCGGCAAGACCGGCGCCACTCAAGATCTGTGCCAGCAGCAGTACAGCGAGCGTCCGCCGCTGCTCTGGAGGCTCCGCGAGCATGTTCATGCTGATCAAGGCTGGTGAGCCGCCCACCATGGAAGGCTCAGCCGCCCAGGCCCTCGGCGAGTTCGTCGAGCCACGCCGCGAGACCCGGAGGACCGTCAACGATCACATCGGAGAGTTCGGTCAAGGCATCCTCCTCGGTTGAAGCCGAACACACGAGCAATCCCGCCACCCCGGCCGTCGCCAGTTCCCGCACGGCTCGGAAGGCCGGTAGGTCACCAAGATCATCTCCGGCGAAGATCACCTGACGTGCACCGGTTTCCTCAACGATGGAACGCAACGCTGCGCCCTTGTCCATGTCGGGGGTACGGATCTCCCACACATTCTTGCCGGGTGCCAACATCAGCCCGTGCCGACCAGCAAGATCACCAAGCGGCTCCTCGAGTTGGGCAAGAGCCACCTTTGGATCCGGCAGCGAGCGGGTATGGATCGCAATCGCCCGACCCTTGTCCTCGATTCTGGCTTCCGACATGCCAAGCGAGTCCAAGATCTTGGGTAGCTCCTCAGCAACTGCGCTTATCTGAGGGGGATCCGGTGGGAGTAGGTACTCGTCGTCGGCCGCATTCCAGCGCTCTACGCCGTACTGGCCCACGATGGTCATCGACTGCAAGCCGGCCACGCCGCGAAACCGGCCGAGTCGAACTGCCGTACGCACCGGCCGGCCAGTGATCACCACGACCGCACCGACATGTTCCCCGAGCCGGCCAAGGGCCGCCACCGCGTTCGGATCCGCGTACGCCTGCTCCGGGTCTTCCACAATCGGTGCCAGGGTGCCGTCGAAGTCCGTCGCAATGAGAGTCTGGGACGGTGCTCTCAGGATGGCTTTCAGAGCCCCAGCTCCGGAAGCCGAGAGCGATTCGGGAAGGCTCATGAGCCGAGCCTGTCAGACATCGTGACGCGTTAGCCATACCTCGGCACCGTGGGGTCGACCCAGAATGCACCAGCTCGGGTTGTCTTATCGCTGCAGCTGCTCGCTGGCCCCCGGACGCATGGTGCAGTTAAGGTCAAGGACAACGCCGTTGGGAGGTCACGACGTTTCATGAGTCCGCAGCGCAAGGAATGGAAACTCGATCCGGCCTCCTTCCTCGTAGTGGCAAACCGGCTCCCGGTTGATCGGGTGGAAGGGACCGACGGGACCGCTGACTGGCGCCCGTCGCCCGGGGGACTGGTCACCGCGTTCGATCCGATCATGCACAGGCGCGGCGGCGCCTGGGTCGGCTGGCATGGTGCTGCCGATGAGGAGCTGGAGCCGTTCGAAGATGACGGGCTGGCGCTGATACCGGTCCCGCTTTCATCCTCCGACGTCGAGGAGTACTACGAGGGCTTCTCGAATGCCACACTTTGGCCGCTCTATCACGACGCCATCGCTACCCCACAGTTCCAACGCGACTGGTGGGAGACCTACGTCGCAGTCAACCAGCGGTTCGCCGACTACACGGCACGGGTGGCGGCCGAGGGCGCGGTGGTGTGGGTTCAGGACTACCAGCTGCAGCTGGTTCCGCAGATGTTACGTCGCCAGCGCCCGGACTTGAGGATCGGTTTCTTCCTCCATATCCCCTTCCCTCCAACGGAGCTCTTCGTGCAACTTCCGTGGCGACAGCAGATCCTGGAAGGGCTTCTGGGCGCGGATTTGGTGGGCTTTCAACTGCCGGGTGGCGCCCAGAACTTTGTCCGGCTGGTCCGGCAACGGCTCGGTCTGGAGACCCTGCGGGATCGCATCCGGACACCTGACGGCCGCGAGGTGATGGCTCGCGCGTATCCCATTGCCATCGACGCCAAGAGTCTCAACAAGCTCGCGGCCACTGAGGAGGTCGCCGAACGCGCCGCCCAGATCCGTCATGATCTTGGCGATCCGCGGGTGATGTTCCTCGGTGTGGACCGCCTTGACTACACCAAGGGGATCCTGGAGCGCATTCAAGCCTTCGGTGAGCTTGTCGCGGAGGGGAGGATCGATCCAGATGAGGCGGTGATGCTTCAGCTGGCTATTCCTTCGCGTGAGCGGGTTGAGTTGTACCGGCAGCTCCGAGACGACATCGATCGCTTGGTCGGACGGATCAATGGCGACGTCCCACGCATCGGCCGCCCCCCGATCATCTATCTGCACGTGTCGTATCCGCGTGAAGAAATGGCCGCATTCTACCGCGCTGGCGACGTCATGGTCGTCACACCGTTGCGCGACGGCATGAACCTGGTGGCCAAGGAATACGTCGCCTGTCGTCAGCGAGACGACGGGGCCCTGGTGCTCAGCGAGTTCACCGGCGCGTCGCGTGAGCTACGCCAGGCATATCAGGTCAATCCTCATGACATCGACCGCCTCAAGGATCGCCTGGTGGAAGCCATGAACGACTCGCCGCAGAACAAGGCCCGGCGGATGAAGGCCATGCGCCGCCAGGTCGTCGAGAATGACATCGACAAGTGGGCGAACACGTTCCTCGACGATCTTGAGCGGTTGACCCGGACGCCGGAAGCAAGCCAAGCAACAGGTTGAGCCCCCGTGCCGTGACACTGGCAGCGCTCCCCCGGTTGGACTCGAACCAACAACCCTTCGGTTCGTTGGTCGCGCTGCGCATTGCTAGTCAATCACGATCGTTAGTGGCTCTGACCTGGACCGATGCGCTGACTCTCAACTTTTGAGAGTTCATTGATAGTCGTTATTGCGTGTCGTTTCCTGGGGGTAAGCGGGGGGCTCGCGTACTCTGGATCACATGGGACGGCCACCCCTTGCGGTCGGTACGTACGGACGGACCAGTACCTCTCCGTACGGTACCGGCTACCGGGCGCGCACGCTGTACCGAGACTACGACGGTGTGACTCGACGAGTCGAAAAGCACGGACGAACCAAGGGCAGCGCCGAGCGAGCACTGCGAGTCGCCTTGCGAGATCGGGTCCACGTCGGAGCCGGAGCCGAGATCACGCCTGATACCAAGATCGCGGTACTCGCCGACGTGTGGTTCGCCGAGATCTCAAGTCAAGACCGCTCCCCCGGTACGTTGCGGGCCTACCGCGACCGTCTTGACCGTCAGGTGATCCCTGCCCTCGGCAGCCTTCGGGTGCGTGAGCTGAGCACGGGGATGGTCGATCGCCATCTGCGAGCAGTTCGGGACAAGCATGGCGCTGCGGTGGCCAAGCTGTGCCGGACAGTGCTTTCGGGAATGGCTGGGCTCGCGACCCGACATGATGCACTCGAACACAACCCGGTTCGAGACGCCGGCCGGATCGTGCCGAGCAAGCCGAAGCGGGTTCCACGTGCCCTGAGCGTTGCCGAGGTTCGCCAGCTGCGGGCGTGGCTCAGATACGACGACAAGGCACGAGAGCGTGATCTGCCTGATCTTGTGGACATGCTGCTGGCTACGGGCCTCCGTGTGGGCGAATGTCTCGCGGTCACATGGGATGCGGTCGATTTGTCGGCTGGCACGGTCGAAGTGCGTGGCACGGTGATTCGGATGAAGGGTCGGGGGCTCATCATCAAGTCCGCTCCGAAGACAAGGGCCGGATTCCGTACCCTCATGCTCCCATCGTGGGCCGTAGAAATGCTGAGGATGCGTCCCTATAGCGGTCCAGACCGGACAGTGTTCTGTTCCGTGCTCGGCGGCCTGCGTGATCGCGACAACACGATCGGGTATCTGCGCGAGGCGTTCAATGCAGCAGAGTTCGAATGGGTGACGAGTCACACGTTCCGCAAGACTGTCGCGACGCTCATGGATCAGGCAGGGCTCTCATCAAGAGCTGCGGCTGATCAGCTCGGCCATGCGAATGTCTCGCTGACGACTGACGTCTACTTTGGCAGGAAAGCCGCCATCACGGGGGCGGCAGCCGTGCTGGAGTCTCTTGGCTAGTGCCGGCCGGCATAGCTGTAGTAGCAGTGCGCTGCCGGCAGCTCAGGCGAACCTGCAGTTCGGCATGGTCCTCTTGGCGCAGGATCATGCGGGCGAGTGATCTGAAAGGACTCGGCTGAACGC
>Ga0307295_10000020_pt1 | contig 39342 bp, 41 predicted proteins | sample ER_DNA_152_FD_194481 | JGI IMG/M metagenome (GOLD analysis project Ga0307295, IMG submission 194481) | Bulk soil microbial communities from the East River watershed near Crested Butte, Colorado, United States - ER_DNA_152 | ecosystem: Environmental > Terrestrial > Soil > Floodplain | place...
CCGCGAGTCGCTCGGTGAGCGTTGGTATTACGCGATCCTAGAAAGCGAGCGGGCCTAGAAAGTCAGTGGCACGTACGCCTGTACCGGGTTGGTTCTCTTGATCCCGGCCCTGGTCAAGCGCTCGGCAACAAGGAAGGCCAGCTCCAGCGACTGGTTGCGGTTCAGTCTCGGATCGCACAGGGTCTGGTAGCGGCTCACCAGGTCTGCCTCGACCAAGTCGTCCCCGCCACCGACACATTCGGTGACGTCGTCGCAGGTCAGCTCCACATGGACCCCGCCCGGCCAGGTACCGAGCTCCTCGTGAACGTCGAAAAAGCCGTTGAGCTCGGCCATCACATCGGAGAATGCCCGAGTCTTGTAACCGTTCCTCGCCTCGAAGGTATTGCCGTGCATCGGGTCGCAGACCCAGGCCGCCTGCCGACCGCTGGCGGTTACCTTAGCCACGATCTCCGGAAGCACCTCCCGCACCTTCCCGGCGCCCATCCGCGTAATGAAGGTGATCCGTCCCGGTTCATGATCAGGGTCGAGGCGATCGGCCAATTCCAAGGTGTTGTCCGCAGTAGTCGTCGGCCCGAGCTTGACGCCGAGCGGATTACGAACATGCCGCAGAAGCTCCACGTGGGCCCCGTGTAGTTGCCGGGTACGCTCACCAACCCACAAGAAATGCCCGGAAGTGTCGTACGGCTGGCCGGTGCGGGAGTCGATCCTGGTTAGCGCGTGCTCGTACTCCAAGATCAGCGCCTCGTGGCTGGAGTAGAAGTCGACAGTTCGGAACACATCGTCATCGATACCGCAGGCCACCATGAAGGCGAGGGCGCGATCGATCTCGTTGGCCAGGTTCTGGTATTGCACGCCTGCCGCCGAGTTCTTGACGAAGTCGGCGTTCCAGCTGTGCACGCTGCGCAGGTGGGCGAATCCGCCGGTGACGAATGCCCGAGTGAGATTCAGCGTCGCAGCTGAGGCGTGATAGACCTCCAACAGCCGCTGGGGATCAGGCTGACGAGCCTCGGCGGTGAAATCGAAGCCATTCACTGCATCGCCCCGATAAGCCGGAAGAGTGACGCCCTCACGGGTTTCAGTGGCGGAACTGCGCGGCTTGGCGAACTGACCTGCCATCCGCCCGACCTTCACGATCGGCACTTGTGCGGCGTAGGTCAGTACCACTGCCATAGACAGCAAGGTCCGAAGCTTGCCCTGAATGTTGGCTGCCGTCACATCGGCAAAGGTCTCGGCACAGTCGCCACCTTGCAGCATGAAGGCCTCGCCGGCGGCCACGCTGGCCATCTTGCTGCGGAGCTTGTCGCACTCGGCAGCGAAGACCAGCGGTGGCAGTTTGCGAAGCTTGTCGACCACCTCAGCAACTTCGTGGGTTGAGGAATAGCCGGGCTGCTGCAGCGGATGCAGCGCATGTAGTGCTTTCAGCGAAGGGACCTGGCTGGTCAGAGACACGCAGACACTGTAGACGGTCGACCTTGCGCCAGCAGCTGAGTTATCGGCCGCTGGACGAGCAGGCGAGAATGGCAGCCGTGGTGCAACGCAGCTTCATTCTGGTTCCCGGCGCGGGCGGCAACGCCGGATATTGGCAGTTCGTGGAGCCGCTCATCCAGCAGGCCGGCTTTAACAGCGTTGCCGTTTCCTTACCGAACTGGCCCGGTGCCACCTTCGCTGATCATGCCGACGCCATCGTGGCAGCAGCGGGCTCGGCGGAGGAAATAAGCCTTGTAGCGCAGTCGATGGGTGCCTTCAGCGCCCCGCTGACCTGCGACCGGTTGCCGGTAGCAGAACTTGTGCTGCTGAACGCCATGATTCCGGCACACGGAGAGACCGCGGGCGAGTGGTGGGCGAATACCGGCCAGACGGAAGCGATGCGTGCCAACGACCAGCGGGAAGGTCGCGACCCCAACGCAGGCTTTGATCCGCAGGTGCATTTCCTTCATGACCTGACGCTCGATGTGCTTGCGGCGCTGACGTCATCGGGCGACGCGGAGCCGGTGGATTCGCTCTTCGAAACTGGCTTTGAGTTGAGTCGCTGGCCAGACGTCCCGACCACCGTCCTCGCTGGGCGTGACGACAGGTTCTTCCCATACGAGTTCCAGCGTCGCCTAGCCAAAGAACGGTTGGGTCTTGAAGCCGAACCGCTTCCGGGCGGCCACCTGCTTGCCCTCAGCCAGCCCGACGCGCTGGTCGCCCGACTTCTCGGCGATCTGTAGCGACCGCGCCACAAAGCCTTATGGACACGATTACCTTCATCGGCACCGCTACCACAATCGTGCGTTTGGGTTCGTTCACTGTGCTCACCGATCCCAATTTCTTGCATCACGGCCAGCGGGCGTACCTCGGCAGGGGACTTTGGTCGCGGCGACTTACCGAACCGGCAATGCAGCCCGCGGACTTGCCGGCGCTCAACGCTGTCGTGCTGTCACATCTACATGGTGATCATTTCGACCGGATAGCGAGGCGGGAACTGAATCGTTCGATTCCGGTGGTGACCACTGAGCATGCGGCATCTCGTCTCCAGCGATACGGGTTCAGCTGTCAGGGGCTGCGACCCTGGAACACATTCGAGCTGGCTCGGGGTGACGAATCCTTGACTGTCGAATCGCTTCCAGCCGTACATGCCTACGGCCTGATCGGTCACGTGCTGCCGCCTGTCATGGGTTCGCTGCTGGTCCACCGCGTGGCTGGCACCGTACGCCGGCGTGTCTATCTCAGTGGCGACACACTCACCGGTGATCACCTAGACCAAATCCGCGACCGGCATCCTGACATCGATACCGCAGTAGTCCATCTCGGCGGCACGCGCATACTGTTCTGGACCGTCACGATGGATGCCAACCAAGGCGTTGACTTCCTGCAACGAATTAGGCCCCGTCTGGCGGTGCCTGTGCATTATGACGACTATCGAGTCTTCCGCTCTCCGCTCTCGGAGTTCCTTTCCGTGATGAGACGCGACCTACCTGGTCAGTTGCTCGAGGCACCAGCTCGTGGCGAGACCGTGCCGCTCGGTGAGTGATCAGCGGCGTCCTACAGCGGTGCAGCCTCCCGCGAGCTACTGCGCCTGGCGGCGTGGGTGGTTCGCCGATACCAGGCCAGCCCGCCAATCGCGAGCATTGCGCCGCAGATCAAGAACGCGATGTCGTATATAGCTTGATTCGGCCCTGGTCGTACGTGGTGCAAATTCAAGATGTAGTGATCGAGCAGACCTTCCACGACATTGAACAATCCCCAGCCTGCAACCATCGCGGCAACCAACGCCCTCCATGAGCCATTCGCATCAGCTCGAGGGCTTCGACGCCACAACCAGAGCACACCCGCTAGAACGGCGAGCCATGCACCGGCGTGGAACACTCCGTCCGCGATCAGGTTGGTCCGCAAACTGACACCTGGACGGGCGGACAGCAGGTGATGCCACCGCAGCAGTTGGTGCAAAACAATGCCGTCCACAAACGCGCCAAGGCCGGTGCCAAGAAGCAGCCCCGGGCCCAAGAGCTTGGGACCGCTGGTTGCCTTCACGTCCTCGTGCATACCCGATTGCATACCGCTAAGCCTGCGGTGAGACTTCGTCGACCTCGTGCGCCTTGGCTTCTCGGGCCGCGGCCTCCTTCGCCGCAGGTGCGTACATGTCCACGTACTCCTGGCCGGACAGCTCCATGATCGCGTACATGATCTCGTCAGTGATGGAACGCAAAATGAAGCGATCTTCGCTCATGCCCTCATAACGCGAGAAATCCAAGGGCTCTCCGAACTTCACTGTCGGACTGACGATCTTGGTGATGACCTTGCCGGGCGGCGCAATGATGTCTGTGCCGATGATGGCCGACGGAATCACCGGCGCCCCGGATAGCAATGCCAAGCGTGCAACGCCGGTCCGTCCCTTGTAGAGGCGCCCATCATGGCTGCGGGTGCCCTCGGGATAGATGCCGAACAACTCGCCCCGCTGTAAGACCTTCAGCCCGGCTCGCAGCGCGCTTTCACTCGCCCGCCCGCCTGATCGGTCGATAGGCACCTGCCCAGTGCCTGCAAAGAATCGCTTCTGGAACCAGCCCTTGAGGCCGGCTCTAGTGAAGTAGTCGGATTTGGCGACGAAGGTAATTCGCCGGTCCAACACAAGGGGCATGAACAACCAGTCGGCAAAGGACAGGTGATTGCTCGCAATGATCGCTGCACCCTCGTCCGGAACGTGCTGCGCGCCTTCCTGAATCGGGTTGAAGACCTTGGTTATGACGGGCCCAAGGAGCACGTTCTTCAACAGCCAGTACACCGCGCGGCCAGGACCGGAACCCGACTCGATCGTTACGTTGCCCCGGGAGTCCACTGAAACAAGATCATCGCTCGCAGCATCTCGCGCTCCGCGGTTGGCGGGCGCGTCGCCGTTGCCGTCCGAAGTCGCTTCATTCCCAGCAGGCGGCGAGTCGTCTCGCCCCTTACTCACACGTTCACGTCCGAAACCGGTGGCACGTCGAGGGCAGCTGGTCGGATGGGGATAGGCGGGACCGCGCGTCCAGCACCTGGTCGGTGACCAGCGCTTGCCGGGAGCTGCTTGCCTTCCTCGAGTGCGGTTTTGGCCACGGTGCCGTAGACGTCGACATACTCCTGACCAGACAGCTCCATGACCGCATTCATGATTTCGTTCGTGATCCATCGCAACACGTCGCGATCATTGCCTGCTGCGGCGTACGCGCTGAAGTCCATCGGCTTGCCGATTCTGATCTTCGGCCGTCGCATCGTCGGGATCTTGAAGAACCGCGATGGCACCAGCTCGGTGTCGATCATGGCTACTGGGACGACTGGCACGCCCGCTTGCAGGACCAGCCGAGCTACGCCGGTTTTTCCCTTGTAAAGACGGCCGTCTGGAGAGCGGGTGCCCTCCGGATAGATGCCGAGCAGATCTCCGCTACGCAGTACCCCCAGCACACCTTCCATGCTGGTGCCACTGGCCCGCCCACCGGAGCGGTCCATCGGGAGCTGGCCGACGCTCTTGAGGAACCGGGCCAAAATTCGGCCACGCATGCCTTGACCTTGGAACAGTTCGACCTTGGCCGGAAAGGTGAGCCGACGCTTGATCATGGAAGGCAGCAGGAACGTGTCGCCCGCGGAGATGTGATTGCTGACCAGAATCGCGCCGCCGGACTTTGGGATGTTCTCGGCGCCGCTCACCGAGGGTCTGAAAAGCAGCCGGCACAATGGCGCAAACGCCACATATTTGAACACCCAGTAGAGCAAGACCGACCTCCGCTTTCGTCCCCATCGTAGGGCGGAACAACCCTAGTGGTGAGGCCTTCGCCAACGCGGGGATGCCTTGGCTTTAACTGCCCGCGCAGACGTGCCACGATTCGCTCGTGACCCCCGCAACGCCACCGACCAGAAGCTTGATCAGCGGCCGCACTCGGCGCCGCAAGCCTGCGCCTCCGGTCGCGACGTCCGTACACCCCAATGCCCAACCGTACGAGGGCGGCGGCGGGTCGATAGGAGTGCTGCTGTGCCACGGCTTCACCGGCTCTGCGAAATCGATGATCGGCTGGGCTAAGCATTTGGAAGCTGCAGGATTCCGTGTCCAACTGCCGTGCCTGCCAGGCCACGGCACGAGCTGGCAGGAGCTCAACGAGACGACGTGGATCGACTGGTACGACTGTGCCGACGATGCGTTTGCCACCCTGCAGACCCAGTGTGATCAGGTGTTTCTCGCCGGCTTGTCGATGGGAGCTGCGCTGTGCCTGCGGCTAGCCCAGCAGCACGGCCCGTCGGTATCTGGCTTGGCACTAGTCAATCCTGTGATCAATATCAGCGATCCACGGATGCGCGCCCTACCGATCTTGAGGCTCGCGCTGCCTTCGCTCGGCGGGATCGTCAACGACATTGCCAAGCCTGGCCAGGACGAATGGGGTTACCAGAGACTGCCGCTGCGCGCGCTGTACTCCCAGACCTTCCTCTGGGCCGACGTACGGCGAAATCTCGGCCGCGTTGACCAGCCGCTGCTCGTCTATCGGGCTATTCATGATCATGTGGTCGATCCGTCGTCGGTTCGGTTGATCAAGGCCGGCGTACGATCCAGCGACCAGAGCTACGTCGAGCTGGAACGCAGCTACCATGTAGCCACCCTCGACTACGACGCGGAGGATATCTTCGACGGTAGCGTTGCGTTCTTCCGCCGACTCACCAAGGAGGCCGATGGGACTGCCGAGTGAGGATGACCGGGACGCAATCGATCGCGCTTTTGCCGAGCTCGTTGCGGGCTACCACCTGACTGCCGACCAAACCGATCCGGCCAGCCCCGAGACATTAGACGAGCCGACTGTTACGTCTCCGAATTCAGATGTCGGCGACAGCGTGGTCAATTGGGCGGCTGATCATCCTTTGTTCGGCTTCGTGGGAGGGCCAGCCGAGGCGCCAAAACCGGCAGCAGAACCAACCGAGGAACGCTACGTCCCAGAGCCACTGCCGCCGCTGCAACGACCGGGCGTGCCGGCCTTACTCGGCTGGATCGGCATTGGGTACGCGATCGTCATCGTCCTCGCAGCGACCCTAGGCGCCCGTTTTCCGGCCTGGGCCGGATGGGTCGCAGTCGGAAGCTTCGTTGGTGGATTTGGCATCCTCATGACCCGGCTTCCTCGGGAGCGACCGCCAGGCTCGGGCGACGGAGCGGTGCTCTAGCGCTGCGACGGGTCTAAGGCCGAGCGGAGCAATCAAAATGCCGACTCGCGGCGTGGCCGGGGCTTGCGCGGCCTCCGCTTGCGGCGGCGCGGCCAGAAGGCAAATTGCGCCGAGGCGGGTGGCTCGATCATGGCATGCCGGGCGAGGTCCGCGGCTCCGATCAGTCCGGCGTCGTTGCCGAAGTGAGCCAGCACCAGCCTCGCCTCCTCACGGAATCCGCGGCCCGTCAAGGTACGGCTGAATGCTCGTTGCGCAGGCTGTAAGAGCAAATCACCCGCTGCGCTGACTCCGCCGCCGATGACTACCACCTCCGGATCCAAGGCCGCGGCGAGGTTGGCGATCCCCTGGCCGAGCCAGGTACCGACATCGGTAAGCAATTCCACTGAGGTGGGCTCACCCGAAATCGCAGCAGCGGTGACATCTGGCCCGCTGATGTTGTCCGGATCACCACCAACGATTTCTAACAATCGGTACGCGGTTGGCGAGTTCGTACGCGCCAGTGCCCTGGCATCGCGGACCAGCGCATTGCCGGAGGCGTACTGCTCCCAACAGCCGCGGTTCCCGCATTCGCACCAGTGACCGTTGGGGACCGAGATCATGTGGCCCCATTCCCCCGCCATCCCGTAAGCGCCGCGGAAGAGTTTCCCACCAATCACCAGACCGCCGCCGATGCCGGTGCCAAGCGTGAGGCAAACCATGACCGACGAGCCGCGACCTGCGCCATAGCGATATTCCGCCCACGCAGCAGCGTTCGCGTCGTTGTCCACGATCAGCGGAAGGTCGATCCGACCGCTGAGCCGTGCCTTGAGCGGCTCGGATCGCCAGGCGAGGTGTGGCGAGAAGCGGACCACCGCTTGATCGTTGTCCACCCACCCGGCTGCACCAATACCCACCGCCTCGACTCGGTGCCGCTTTCGGAGCTGCTCGACAGCACGCACGATTGCATCCTCGACAGCCTGTGGGCTGTGCGAGGGCGTTGGTTCCTGCCAATGATCGAGGATCTCGCCTGACTCGTTGACTACGCCGGCTGCAACCTTTGTACCGCCAATGTCGACGCCGATGCTGAGCAACGGCACCGGCGAGATCCGGGCCATGCTGCGACGTGTTGCCGTCCCGAAGGTGGTCAGCCTTCGACCCTCTTCTTGAGGCCCTTGAGCGCACTGTCGATGATCGTTTTCTCTGCTTTGCGCTTGAACATCCCGATCATGGGCATGTTGATGTCGACGGTCAACGTATAGGTCACGGTGGTTCCGGCGCCGTCGGGCTTCAGCGCGTACGAACCATCCATGGCCTTGAGCAAATTCCCTTCGATGAGCTTCCAGCTAACCGTCCGCGGCTTCCAGTCGTAGGCCAGGACGTAGTCGTCCTTGACCAGCGTGTGATCAAGCACCATGCGAACCGTTTTGGTCTTGCCTCCAGCAGAAGTGAGCACTTCGGCGCTCTTCATGGAGTCAACCCAATCGGGATAGTGCTCGAAGTCGGCGATGACCGCCATGACCTCATCGGGCTTTGCCGCGATGTTGATGCTGGCGCTCGTCCGATCCGCCACAAGCCATAGCGTACGGGCGAGTCGACATCAGGGCGCAATGGACAGCGCCTCACCCAGCCTCGCTCGAGCTACCGCGGTGCTGAAATGTGCAGCCACATACCGGCGGCCGCGAGCTCCCATGTCTTGGGCCAGAGCCGGATTGTCGAGCAGCAGTATGAGCCGCTCCGCCAACAGCGCATGATCATCTGACGGTACGACGAACCCGGTCTCGCCCTCGCGTACGGTTTCCGGCGCACCACCCGAGTCGCCAACGATGACGGGTAGCCCGCAGGCCGCGGCCTCAAGCGCCGCCAAGCCAAGTCCCTCCGGGTTGAGGCCGACCAAACGAGTGCGGACCGGCAGCGCAAAGACGCTGGCTTGCTGGAGCTCACTGATCACTCCGCTAGACGGCAACGCCCCCACTAACCGGGTGGAGGCTGACAGCTTCAGTCTCTGGATCGTGCGCTCCAGCCGCGGCCGCAATGGCCCCTCACCGACGATGACCAACTCTCGCCTAGCGCCGCTCCGGCTCCGATCGAGCACTATCCTCCAGGCCTGTAGCAGTGCCTCCACACCCTTCTGGGGAATCAATCGAGCGACCGCAATACAGCGACCGGCGCTGCGGATGTCGGGTCTGGCTGGTGGTCGGAAACGCTGCACGTCAACCGGAGGAGCGAGCCGCAATAATCGCGCGCGGGCGCTCGGGCTTAGGCCGCTGGCAATGCGGCGTTCGGTATAGCCGGAGATGGTGGTGAGGTGATCACAACTGTCGCCGATCCGCCGTAGCAGCCGACGTGCTGCAGGCACCTGCGCCCACCACGTCTCGTGGCCGTGAGTAAGACCAAGGATCTGTTGGGCGCCGGCGCGCCGCAATGAGGGAGCCAGCAGACCAAGTGGAGCCGCAGCGCCAAAGATCACGCGCGTGCTGCCAAATTCACGGAGCAGCGCCGTTGCACGAGCCGCAACACGGGGGGTCGGCAGCAGTAGCGGGCCGTCGCGGATGACAGGAAAGGGTCGGTCGTGATCAGAGGCTGCGGCACCGGCGGATCCTGAGGCGTACACCACAACGTCATGGTCGAGCAGCCTGCAGAGCTCACTGACGAAGGACTCGATACCGCCAACGCGCGGCGGGAAGTCATTGGTGATGATCAAAGTCGACGGCACTGCTTAGTACCGCGCCAAGCGGTCCAGGTAAGCGCGCCACTCGGCGGTCAGCTCAGTCTCGCTGAGGTGCAGAATTGACCGGCTCGCCTGATCCAAGGAGTTTCCAGCCGCGAGCTCGGCGTAGAACCGCCCCAACTGCGATTCGGAGTACCGGTCAGCAATGAAACGGCACGCCAGCCAGGCTTCGGCGTAAGCCAGCTCGAGATTGCCGGCGCCGGCATCGAACCGCCGGTCAGCCGGGAACGCGCGTGGCGCACCGTCGCTGCGTACCCGTAACAGCAGCTCATCGGTACCACCGCTTCGTTGCCCGGGATGGGCACGCATCGAAACCCACTCGGCCAGGCCTTCCTCCGCCCACATCGGCGCGGCGGTATCCGGTGAGCGGGTCGCGACGTGAACCATCTCGTGCTCCAGCACTGACTGCAAGTCGCTGGAGGTGAGCCGCGCAGCCTTCGGGTTGACGACTATGCGGATGGCATCACCCGCACCACCAGCACGATGTGTGACGGCAGCAATGGAGGCGTAACTGCCGGTCGACTTGCCCAGCACTGCCTCAAAATCGCGCTGAGTTGCCGGCACCTCGATAACGACTTGGCGGTTCCAGGACTCCCCTAGGCCGTTCGGCAGCTGTTCGCGCACGTTGCTGAGCGCGGCTGCGGCCAGCTTGGCCCAACGATCCAGTGCCTGGCCAGAGCCGGCCAGCACGGTGACCCCGCCCCGCTCGCGAGCGTTGAACGGCCCTAACCACCAGCTGGGCTTCTGCTCTGGGAGACTGCCGGTCGGTTCATCGATGGCACCGGCGATCTTTACCTCGCCGCCGGCTTCCAGGAACGTCAGCCAGACCCGATGTTCCACCTCGTCACCGTCGCCGGCGAGTCGCCAGGTGACTATCACACGCTGCAGCCAGGCACTCGGACCGAGCAGCTTCCGACGCGCATCCGAGAGCGCGACCTCTGTGGGCTCGACCCGCATCCGAAGCGTGGTCAGTGGCAGCGAGCTGAGGTTGTCATAGAGCAGCCGGGCGCGGTCGGGAAAACTGGAATCGCGATTGCTGATCAGACGATCAAAAGCCGGACGATCACCGGTCCGAGCGGCCTTAGCGAAGGCATCGACCGTCGCTCTTACGAGGTTGAGCCGCGAACTCACCGGCGCCGCCGATCTTGTCTCGATCGACGAAGGAGCGGGCGCCTCGGAAGCAGAGCAGGCAGCCAGGACCAGCGTCAGCGCAGCCAGCGCCAAGCACCGCGCAGCGGAGCAGACGCGGGTTGACACCGACACAAAGGGCAGGGTACGCGAGAGCTCTGCGGCGCGAAGCCGAAAATCAGCCCGGCCGGCCAGCTCCGGCGTATGTCATGTATGACATCTTGATGTATTCGACTGACTTGCCAGGGCGGGGAGCGTGAATAACTTGCCCATTACCGGCGTAAAGGCCCACATGGCTGATGTCGTTATAGAAGAACACAAGATCACCTAGTTGGAGATCCGACTTCGCAATATGCCTGACCCGGCTGTACTGCTGTCCAGAAGAGTGCGGCAGGCTTACTCCGACCGATCCCCAGGCGCGCATGGTCAGCCCCGAGCAGTCCCATGAATTCGGTCCAGCGGCATTACGCACATAGGGCTCTCCAAGCTGAGCCTTGGCGAACGCGAGCGCCTTGGCGCCCTTGCCGCTGCCAGTAATGGGCGCACGGCTGGCTTGCCGGGAGGTTGCTGCCCCAGCCGCATTAGCACGGGCGGTCGCCCTCTTGTCCGCATCGGCGATCTTCCTGCGCTGACCCGCCGTTAGCTTGGCCAGCACCTTCTTGGCCTCAGCGAGCTTCTTGTCCGAAGCGTTGGTGAGGGACTTGAGCTGCTTCTCCTTCTCCGCTAGCGCGGCGAGGTCTAGCTCCGCGGAATGCTCGAGCGCGGCGAGATCGGCTTGGGCCTGTTGGTAGTCCTGCAGCACCGAATTCTGATTCTCATTGACCTTCTGCACAGTCGAAATCTGGCTGAGGAATTTGTCGGTGTCTGGCGTGACGAACAGCTGAGCAGCGGTATCGAGACTCCGGTTTTGGAATTGGGCGAGTGCTACCTGGCCGACCTGGAGTTTCATCCGCGCGACCTGGTCTGTCTGTGCTTTGACATCGGCCTGCTTCAGCCTAAGTTGCGCCTGGCCCTGCTTGATCTGCTCTCGAACCCCCGCGTACTGCTGGTCGATCGCACCTGAATCAGTTTGCAGTCGCGCGATCACTGATTTCGCCTCTTCCACCGTGAGCGGTGGGTCAGCGGCGGCCGGCAAGCTGGTCGGCACGACGAAGAGCGCGGCCAATGCCACGGAGACAAGGCCCAGCGCGGCCGTGCGTACCCCGCCATAGATCGATGTAGTGCGGCTAGCCCCGGATGCGCGTGAAGTCACGCGCGCAGTTAATTTCACAGTCCCCCGACTCCTGCGTTCCCCGAACTCCTGCGCGCAGCTCTGGCTGTGCTAGCCCAAGCCTCCCCAGGCCCGAACTAGCGAAGAGCTGTCATGGACATGCCTACCATCCGACAGACAACACGACTTGTGAGAAACCCACCGTTGTCATCTTCGTCATCAGACAGTCGTTGACACATTAGGTCACGATTAGATCACTGGCAATTAGGATCGCCGATATTTGGTCACCGAGTCGTCACGCGCATTCGGCATCACGCCCAATCGTCGCTACGCATAGTCCTGCCACTCCAGTGATGTCTGAACGTCACGCACGGGACGCGCGCCTGGAATCAGGCGAAGGGGTGGCACGAGGCCGGAGTCGGCCAGCGTTCTCAGGGCAGCCTGCTCATCTGGGTCCAAATCGACGACGCCGATTTGAGATGAACCCTCCGACGCACCGAGCAGCACAGTCACCACACAGTCGCCACATGCCGCGCCCCTCGCGACGCAGGTATCGCAATCCACGTGCAATGTGCCCATTTCGGTGCCCATCTCGGTGCCCATCTTGATGGCCATCTTGATTCCTTCCAGATTGCTGCCTGATTCGTTCCGCCTGAGACGTGCATCCGACCCCGCTGGTCATACGATCTCGCGGAGCACTGACACTTTTTTGGTGCCAAACCCCTCTCGTGAGACTTATTCCCACGGACACCATGACTCAGTCCTTCGATCCCACCAGTGGCGTACCGCCGAGAATTCCGCGGCATACCTGCTGCCGTGGCTCAAACCTGCGGACCGGCTACTTGATGTGGGCGTCGGGCCCGGCACGATCACCGTCGATTTCGCCCAACGGCTGACGGATGGCGCAATCATTGGCATCGACTCTGCGCCAGCGGCAGTTTCGGCGACACTGAGGTTGGCTGCTGAGCGAGCTGTAAGCAATCTCAGCGTGTCTGTCGGAGATGTCTATGACCTGGAGTTCCCTGACGCATCGTTCGACGTCGTTCACGCCCACCAGCTGCTACAACACCTCAGCGACCCGATCGCGGCCCTCCGCCAAATGCGTCGGGTATGTCGGCCAGGTGGTCTGGTTGCCGCACGAGATGCCGATTACGAAGCCATGACTTGGTATCCACCGAGTGCGGCCTTGACGCGGTGGCTCGAGCTGTACCACGAGGTGACTCGAGCCAACGGAGGCGAGCCTGACGCCGGTCGCCGGCTATTGAGCTGGGCGCATGCGGCTGGTTTCGACGATGTCGAGGCGTCGGCCAGTGCTTGGTGCTTTGCGGCACCGGTCGATGTTGGCTGGTGGTCTGAGACCTGGGCCGAGCGGTTGAGTCAATCCAATTTCGGTCAGCAGGCCGTCGAGCATGGCCTGACGGACTCTGCCGAACTGGCACAACTAGCCCAGGGCTGGTTGCAGTGGGGCCGGCTTCCCGATGCGTGGTTTTCTGTTCTCCACGCAGAAGTCTTGTGCCGCTGTCAATGTCTCGCCTTGCGCAGACGGTTCGCTCCACGGTCGATCTTCAAGTAAGTTAGATCCCTAGGGGATTCTCTTGGGGGAAATGTGGTACAAGCACGACGGGCGAAAGTCCGGCCAGCACGCGTGATCATTCCGCTGGTGATCGCTGCAGCCCTCCTAGTGGGCGGTTCATTCGCAGCAGTGAAATTCTGGCCCAACGCGACCACTGCCGGTCCTGAGCCGGAATCCAGCGCAACAACCGAATCACAGTCTCCGAGCATTGCAGAGTCGAGTCCTTCGCCGTCCACCACGGCCTCTTCGACGACCCAGCCCGCCAATGCGGCCGCCACGAAAGCTCTCGAGGCGTGTCAGAAGAAGGTCGAAGCAGCAGATGCGGTGCGAAAGCAAGGCAAGATCGGCGTCTTGCACTGGGCGGAACACGTGCAGGCCCAGAAGGATTACTTCGCTGGCAAGGCCACCGTCGACGAAATGAAGGCGCGCTTCAAGAAGACCAGGCTGAAGGGTCCCGATGACCTCAAGCGCTACGACGACGCTCTTTCGACGTATGCGGACCTCGAGGGTTCCTGCGCGAAGGTCAAAGGCGCGGAGCGCGCAGTTGCGGCAACCCTGGCTAAGTGTGAAGAGCGAAAAAATGCCGAGGAACCCGTAATGAAGGCCACCGCTGCGGGTATGAAGGACTGGAAGAATCACCAGAAGTTCATGCAACGCAATGCGGTGCACAAAGAAGGCACTCCATCAGAGGCACAGTCTACTTGGCTGAAGCAGTACAGAGCAGCACCGAAGAACATCAACGCATTCAAGAAGGCAGATAAGAACTTCGAAGCACCTAGCTGCTAAGGCGAAGTCGCTGCGCGCTAGCCGATCATCGGCGTGGCCTTCGCAGGCTTAGGGCACATCTGAGGGCTGAGCCCGGCGAGTCGTTCGTCACTGTCTGAGTCGATCTCTAGTGTCGCGATCATGGCGCTGCAGGCATCCTTTGATGATCTTGGGACGCATCTGTCCCAGGTGACGTTCTGCGTCGTCGATCTTGAAACCACTGGCGGTGCCGAAACGGACATGATCACCGAGATCGGAGCCGTCAAGGTACGCGGTGGTGACGTGCTGGGTGAGTTTCAGACTCTGGTCAATCCGAAGGCCCACATTCCACCGCTAATCGCGGTGCTAACAGGGATCACCAATCAAATGGTGGCCAGCGCACCGAGGCTGCGTCAGGTGCTGCCTGCATTCCTTGCCTTTGCGCAGGGAACAGTGATCGTCGCTCACAATGCTGGATTCGATGTCAGCTTCCTGCGCCGCGCCTGCGAGGCGTGTGAGTACCCATTTCCACGCTGGCCGGTGTTCGACACGGCGGCACTGGCCCGACAGATCCTGCTGCGCGACGAGGTTCCCAACTGCAGGTTGGCCACACTGGCGCGGCATTTCCACACCGCAGTTACCCCGAACCATCGCGCGTTGGCCGATGCTCAGGCCACCGTCGAGGTGTTCCATGGCCTGCTCGAACGGGTGGGCAATCTTGGCGTGCACACCATGGAGGACCTTGGTGAATTCAGCCGCCGGGTCTCACCACAGCGGCGCGCCAAGCGCACCTGGGCCGCACACCTGCCGGACTCGCCCGGGGTCTATTTGTTCGTCGCAGAGCACGACGAACAGCGCCACATCCTCTACATCGGGAAGTCGCGGAATATTCGAGCCCGGGTTCGTACCTACTTCACGGCCGCCGAAAAGCGACCGCGGATCGACGAAATGGTCAGGCTAGCCACTGGAGTCGAAGCAATCCCTTGTATCACCCAACTGCAAGCGGACGTCACAGAGCTGCGGCTGATCGGCGCTCACGCCCCGCGCTACAACCGGCGGTCGAAGTTTCCGGAACGTACCCAATGGATCAAGATCACCGACGAGCCCTTCCCGCGGTTATCGGTCGTCCGGGTCGTCCGCGATGACGGAGCGACCTATTTCGGCCCCTTCTCGCGCCGCCAGTCGGCCGAGGATGTCACGCTCGCCATCTATGACGGATTCCCCATCAGGCAGTGCACGCCACGGTTGAGTACTACAGCGCCGATCTCCGCCTGCGCTCTTGCTGGTATGGGTCGATGCGCGGCGCCCTGTGACGGCACCATCTCCCGAGACGGCTACGGCGAGATTGTGGAAACCGTACGCGCCGCCTTATCGATGGACGCCCGGTCGGCCGTTCTCGGCATTCAGACAAGGCTGCGAAGACTGATCAGTCAGCAAAGGTTCGAGGAGGCTGAGATCATCCGCCGCCGGCTGGAGACCCTGACGCGTACAGCGGCGCGCTTCCACCGCATCCGGAGCCTCGCTGCCTGCCCTGAGATCGTGGCCGCCCGAAGAGTTGATCTTAACTGGGAGATCCATGTCGTCCGTTACGGTCGGCTGGCCGGGTCGGGCCTTGCGACACCTCAGGATGTGCCGCAGGCGGTTGCCCGTGCGGTAAGGGCCACAGCTGAGACCGTGCCGAAGCCACCGGATCCGCTGCCGGCAGCCGGCATCGAAGAGACGGAGCGGATCGCGGATTGGCTCGAGCAGCCTGGCATTCGCTTGATCGACATCACCGGCGACTGGATGTGGCCGCTGCATGCTGTGCTGGACCATGAAGCGCTGGTGCACTACGCGCTCGGTGAGTGAGATTACTCTCGGCGGTTCTGGCCGGTATGAACATTAAGATGGCCGGCATGCTCACTGCGATTGTCTTCGTCAAAGCCGAGGTAGCTCGAATCCCCGAGGTGGCTGAGGAGATTGCCGCACTCAGCGGCGTCAGTGAGGTCTACTCCGTAACCGGCACCATCGATCTGATTGTCATGATCAGGGTTGCAAACCATGATCAAATAGCTGAAGTCGTCGCGGACAGACTGAACAAGGTGCCCGGCGTGGTGAGCACCGAAACTCACATTGCCTTCCGCGCGTATTCTGCTCATGATCTTGAGGCGGCGTTCTCTCTTGGCGGCTAGCGATCAGCGGGTGCCGCCAAGCGGTCCAGTCGCAAGGGTTTCCACGACTGTGCTCATGATCGCGACGGTGGTCTTACTACTAGTGCTTATGGGGGTTGCCATCGCGGCCTGGGTGATCACCCGGCAACCGCCCGAGCAACCGTTGCAGGTGCCATCAGTGTCCGAGGGGTAGCTTGTGGGCGCTCAGACGATCATGAGCTTCAGGACAACCGCGACCAAGCAGACTGTGATCACGCCGAGGAGACCGACCACCTGAGCGGCGCCGCGGTTGCGACGCGGCGCGTAAGCCAACACGATCCCAACCAGTGCGCCGACAATGAGGCCACCGATGAACATCAGCCAGCCAAAGCTGCGGAAACCCACCAGGATGCTGTAGAGGATGAGCAATATGAACAGGCCGATATCGGCGCGGACGTCCTCACCCATCTTCTGTTTGAAGATCGCATTGGCGGCAAGCAGCCCGATTACGGCGGCCGCGGCACCAAAACCTCCGCTGCCGTACGGCCCGAATACGAAGAGCAGCGTGGCACCACCCAAACCGGCGGCGAGATAAAGCGTAAAGAATCGCCAGCCACCCAGTTCAGACTCGATGGCCCGACCCGCGATCCACAGCACCAGGAGGTTCATCAGAAGCCCCAGGATCGAGCCCGAGGTCAGCGAGGCGGTAAGCAGTCGCCAAAACTCACCGGCATAGATCGCCTCATTGCTCATTACCAGCAACTGGTTGAGCAGCCCGCCGCTGACGAGGTTCAGCACCCACTCCACGGCCAGCGCACCCATCACGATCTTCGTCGCAGTCCCGCCGCCCGGCTTCAGGACCGCGCCGAAGGCTGTTCTCGGTGCTCGTACGCTCCCCCTCCCCGACGCCACACAAGAAGGACACTGAAAGCCGACCGACGCCGGGTTCATGCATTCACCGCAGATCGGTCGATCGCATCGCTGGCAGGAAATACCGGTCATCCGCTCCGGATGGCGATAGCACGGAGCAAAACCCGGAGGCGAAAAGTCCGGGCCGGCATTGGGAGTCTGACTCACGCGGAGCTGTTGCCCGAATCGATTGTGCCCGAATCGATTGACACCGAGTCGATGACCACTGGGTCGACTGGGCGGTCACCTCGTCCGGTCCGCACCTGAGTGATCTCGTCGACGACGTCACGGCTGGCCTGGTCGGCCACCTCACCGAAGATCGTGTGCCGGCGGTTGAGATGGGGCTGCGGACCGACGGTGATGAAGAACTGCGAACCGTTAGTGCCCGGACCAGCGTTGGCCATGGCCAACAGGTATGGCTTATTGAAGGCAAGATCGGGATGGAATTCGTCGCCGAACTGGTAGCCCGGACCGCCTGTGCCTGTGCCCAACGGGCAGCCGCCTTGAATCATGAAGCCATCGATTACGCGATGGAAGGTCAGCCCGTCGTAAAACTTGCCGGTCGTCGTCGCGCCTGTCCTGAGGTCGGCGTACTCCTTGGTCCCTGTAGCGAGCCCCACGAAGTTGTCCACCGTCTTGGGAGCTTGATCACCAAAGAGCACCAGGTTGATGTCGCCATGGTTGGTGTGCAGGGTTGCGGTCTGCTGTGCCACTTTGAGGCACCTTTCTGTCGTGATCATCGTCTGGCTCTGTCCAACCGCGCCCTTCGACAGGCTCAGGACACGGGTCCGGCAGCCATCCTGTCAGACCGCACAAGATGGCGATACGGTGGGAAATGCTCCACCGGGGAGCATGAGGTTTCTCACAACGGAGGAAACGTGTCTAGGAGTTCCCGCCGCGCGGAAGCCGCCCGAAAGCAGGTTGCGCCAGCCTCCGAGGATTTTATGCACTCGGCCGCTGACCGTGTCGGACCATTTGTCCACACCGCAGCCGACCGAGTAGGGCCGCTCGCGCAGACAGCCGCCACCCGAGTCGGGCCGCTTGCTGAAGCCGCCGCGGATCGGATCGGCGCCGCCGCTGACAAAGTGTCACCGCTCGCCCATTCCGCAGCGGATCGGCTGGGACCGCTGGCCCAATCGGCTGCAGAGCGAGTGGGCCCGATCACTCACGATGCTGCTGACCGGATAGCTCCGCTGGCTCACTCGGCCGCGGATCGCATCGCTCCCTTGACCCAACAAGCCGTTGAGCGGGTTTCGCCGTATGCCCAGCAGGCGGTCGGCAGAGTCTCCCCGTACGCACATCAGGCTGCTGAGCGCATTGCGCCGATCGCCAGCTCAGCCAAGCAACGTGGCGCTCGGGTGGCTCATGATGCGGTCGACAAGATCGCCCCAGTCCTCGACGAAGCACTCGAGAAAGTGAGTCCAGCCGTGGAAGCCGCACGCAGCAGGATGTCCGACGAAATTGTTCCCAAGCTCAGCCAGGCATTGAGCGCCGCTGCGGGCGCGCCCGTTGTTGCGGAGGCAACGAAGCGCGGCAAGGCTGTCGTGGCCGCAGCCAAGGGTGAGCTCGAGCAGCCGAAGCAAAAGAAGAAGAGCCGCTGGCTGGTCAGACTGGCCATTGTGGCCGCAGTTGCGGGAGCGGCGGTGTTCGCCGTCCGGAAGTTCTTAGGCGGCAAGGACGCCGACTGGCAGGCCGCTCGACCGACCACCCCGTACGCCCCGCCTGCACAGACGACTGGGCCTGCACAAACAGCTGGGACAGCAGCGGAAGCTCCCGTTGTCGATGAGATGGACGAGGCTGGCGAAGATCCCCAGGGCGGAGCGTCGGCGCACATGCTCAACCTCGAGGCGGACGGCGCATCGGTGCCGGATCAGCCGGCTGAGGGCGGTGAGTACGCGGCTCCAGCCGATATGACCACGAACGTCGACGATGCTGCAGCCGATATGACCACGAACGTCGACGAAGCTTTCGCCGAGGCGGCAGACAGGATCGGCGTCGAAGCTCCCGCCGACATCAGCGGTGCAGGGGATGCGACTCTCTCGGAAATGCCGACGCGCGCTGAAGAGACGCCGACTGATAGCACGCTCGCTCCCGAGGACGTCGAAACGCCTACTAGCGATGAGGGACCAGCCGAGCCGAATCCAGGTAGGGATCAGGACGGTGCCATGCTCAGTGAGCCGGCGGCCGTCTCTGGAGTCGGAGCGTCGCGATATCAAGGTGAGGGCGTCTATGTCGGAAGTGAGCCCCCCGAGGGCTTCACCATCAAGGGCAACGAGCGCTCGATGAAGTACCACGTGCCGGAGTCGGCCGGCTACAGCCGTACGGTCGCCGAGGTCTGGTTCAACAGCGAGGACGCCGCCCAGCAAGCCGGCTTTGTGCGTGCCCAACGCTAACGTCAGGGACCATTTGTAGCTTTCTTGCGGTCAATAACCAGCCGCACCGCAAAAGTTCGCGAGTTTGAGGACGCCGTTAACATTCGGCCCCTTCGCGAAGCCTTCTACAGATAGAGGGCTCGATGAAGGGGACGTGGTATGGCAGCGCTTGGCGAGCACAGGGGGGCTAGCGATCACTGGGTTGATGCCGGACCGTTCAGAGCGCAATTGCGATATCTGATGGCAAGCGGCTCTCTCAGTGTCGACGATGTGGCTGCAATTGCGGGCATCTCTGCCCGTCTGGCGGATCGTCTCCTCCATGGACGCAATGGTCGACCGTTGCGTCGGATCAGTCCTGACACCGCACGTCGGCTGATCCGTGTTTCCGATCAGCATGTCCAAGCGCTGCGGAGAATCATGGTGCCCGCGGCTCCAGCGAGGCTGCAACTGCGTCGCCTTTATCGCGCAGGATGGGAGAATCTGGCGATCGCCCAGCGAGTCCGCGTCGCGGCTCCCGAACTCGTCGAATTGGCAGCTGGTGCCGACACCTGTTCCCTCTTGCTCACCGTCCGCCTGACCGCGGCCGCCCGCGCTTCGGACAGCCTGCGCTACCCCCGCCGGCTGTCCTCTTTGCCGTCCAGAACTGTTGAGCCCTCCAGAGCTGTTCGAGAGCATGCGGCGTGATGCCCAAGATCTGTAGGCCGCAAGGTTGCGATTCTCGCGAGTCCTGCCCCACTAGGATCACCGCGTGATCGGGGACGCTCCGGCTGCAATTGCCATGGCCCTCATGATCGCCGTGGCCTGTGCTTTGCTGGTGCGACCGGTGCTGCGGCGACTCCCGGAACCAGCAGATGCCGGCGGTAAGCCGCCCTATCGCGACCTTGCCAGCATCCGTTTCCTCCTCAGTTGCGGTCTGCTTGCGGGAGTGGCAGCCGCCGTCAGCTGGCTCAGCCTGCCGCACTACACCCAACCAATGTGGTCGGTACTAGCGATCTTGGGAGTGCTGCTCGCTGCCATCGACGTACGCACCAGCTGGCTGCCGCTGAGACTGACGCAAGTCGCCTGGCTGGCGATGGCCGCCGCCGTAGTCGCAGCTGCTTTGCTGGGCGGGGGCGTCTGGGTTGCGGTCCGAGCAATAGCCGGTGCGACGATTGCCGGGGCCGTCTACCTGCTCGCCTGGCTCATCTCACGCGGTGGCTTTGGTTTCGGTGACGTACGGTTCGCGCCGTTGCTGGGGGCCGCCGCGGCCGCCGACTCATGGACTCTGCTGTGCCTGACCTTACTGCTTGGCACCGTCGTAGGCGGGCTCGTGGGTCTGGTACGACTCGCCCAGCGGCGGCGCGAGGCATTCCCATATGCGCCTGAGATGTTGATCGGTGCCTACGCCGCCTGCATTGTCACGATGATCACGTGACTATGCGGCCCTAGCCCGTCGACGTGCTCAGGGCGCTGGGCTTTTCCACGCCTAGGACATACAGCGCCGCGCGCGCGTACGCATTCGCAGCGTCAAGTTCGGGCTCGGTGTGGTACGCCTTGCCCGGGCCGCTGACAGTGACGACGAAGCCCGCTGCCGAGGAATCGAGTGACAAGAAGTAGTCACCGAGCATTTCGCGGAGCTGGTTTTCCCGGGGCAGCCATACCACTCCGTCGGACTCGACTGAGTCCAGCGCCCACTCAACAGTCCCATTGAAATGAAAACGCGATTCCCCGTTCGCTACGACCAACTCGACGACCATGTCGCTCACCGTAAAAATCGAGTCGACGATCTCTGGGCGCGGGATGAAAAACATGTCGCCGTTGGCCGGCGTCCATGACACATGCGGGGCGAGCCGCCTGGCGAGATCGCGTGAGATCACTGGTGCAGTATGACTCGGCAGGCAAGAGGAGCGGTAGTCACGTTGATCACTCAGCTCGGCTGCAGGCTCGATCACATGATCCCTTCCCAGGCCCGCATAGGCTCGAGGGGTGACCGCGGCGCCCAGACCTGGCTGGTATCCGGATCCAGCCGGTGCCCATGGGCTCTACCGCTGGTGGGATGGCAGCCATTGGGCCGACGTGACCAGTGATTCGGTCCAGGCGCCACCGCCTCTTGCTCTTCCGATCGAGGCAGCTGGAGGCGTCGCCCCCTATCACCACGCTTCACCGCTGCGCATCGCCGCTGCCCTCGGGCTGGGGTTCGCACTCTTCATCAGTGCCTCGATCGGCCTAGGACTGGCAATTTGGCCGACTCAGTCCAACACGTCCGCGCAGCGGGCAGCGGGTGGCCCGGGTGGATTGCCCACTGTCGGAAGCGTTGGGACCGATCCCGTCGGCTACCTTGACGAGCGCACGCGGACAGCGACCATCGGACCGGCCTCCCTGACCATGCCGGGTGATCCGTACATCCTTTCGCCCGATCCCATGGCGATCCGCGGAGTCCTCGACCTACTCTTCTGGGCCAGTGCGCCAGTACACCTTCGATACGACGGCAAAAACACCTGGTCGTCCGGCGTGCTGCTCGGCCGGGTAGCGCAATCGAGCAGCCAAGACGAACTCCAGACCGAAGGAACGCTTGCACTGCATCGGCTGAGCAATGCGATCTTCGAGCAACACCCCACCGAACTGAAGGGGCTGAGATGGGACGAGCATGCCGTTGATGGGCGACCCGGCATGCTGTTTTCTGCTCGGGTGTATTACTCCGTCGACCGGTTGCCGAGTCGCTACGACACCGTCACGGCAGTGGTGGTACGGCTCGATGATGGGTCATTGATCATGGCAGCCAGTTCGGTGCCAAACGACGCCGATTCTGACGTTGCGCGCCAGGCAGCCGACGCGCTGACGACGCTCAGCATTCGCTAGTAGCTACTCGACCGTCACTCCGGCCCCCGAGCTGGCGTGCGGCGCGGGACCTGAGCGAAGGAAAAGTGCACCCACCGCGGCGATGGCAGTGACCGCTGCGGTCAGCAAGAACAAATTGGCGTACGAGTTGGCTAGTACCGACACCTGGGTACGCCGATACAGCCCGAAGAGCTGCAGCAGGTGGAGATGCGCCGCCTGGTTGCTCGTACCTTGTAGCAGATCCGCCCGGCCTTGCGCGAGCTGTGCCTGCTGGGCGGTCGCTAGTGCCGTCAAGGCAGCGAGTCCGAGGGCCGCACTGACCCGTTGCACAACGGTATTGATCGCGCTGCCGCTGTTGGTCTGATCCGGGCTGAGCGAGGCGAGACCGCCGGTCATGATCGGCATCATTGCCAGGCCCACACCCGCGGCGCGGATGCAGGTCCACATCACGACCTCTTCGCGCGTCATGTCGGGATTGATTCTGGCGAGGCCGTAGCTGCCGAACGCGGCGACCAGCAGTCCCGACACAACCAACCAGCGGGGCCCGATCTTGTCGTACAGCCGACCGGTGATCGGCATCAGGAAACCCATGACCAAGGCCTGAGGCAGGATGAGCAACCCGGTGTCGAGGGCCTGATATCCCTGTCCGGCTTGCAGGAACAAAGGTATGTAGAACAACGTGGCGAACATCCCGGTCATCACGACGCTCATCACGATCAGCGATGTGGTGTACGCGGCGCTGTGGAACACCTTCATATTCAGCAGCGGGTGATCAACCTCGAGTTCGATGGTGACGAACAGAGCCAGCAACAGCAGGCCGCCGACGATCAAGATCAGCACACGATAGCTCGTCCAGCCCCAGGACTGCCCCTCAGAGAAGGCCAACAGTAATGCCACCAGCCCCGCCGCCGCTGTGACGAAACCCCAGACGTCGAACGGACGGGTCGGCGCTCGACTGAACTTCGGCAGCGCGACTGCCGCCGCGACGAGCCCCAGCACTCCAACGGGGACATTGATGTAAAACACCAGACGCCAACTCAAGTACTCGACGAGGTAACCGCCGAGTGTGGGACCGATGGCGGGAGCGAACACGATGCCCAGGCCATACATTCCCATTGCGGTGCCGATCTTGTGTCGCGGCACGATCCGATACACCATCGTCAGCGTTACCGCCGGCAGCAGCCCGCCGGGAATTGCCTGGATCACTCGGAAAGCGATCAAGCTATCGAGGCTCCACGCCAACCCACACAGCGCCGACCCAAGAGCAAAGCCCGCCAGCGCGATCATGTAAACCCGATCGAGTCCGAACCGATCACCCAGCCACGCGCTAGCCGGTACGACGACGCCGAGAACCAGGCTGTACGCCGTAGTGACCCACGCAACGTCCGCTGTGCTGCCACCGAAGTCGGACTGGATCGTGGCGATGGCGACGTTCACGATGCTTACGTCGAGGATCGACATGAACATTCCGCCGATGAGGACTGCAAGGGGGATGCGCCATCCGGTTGCGGGTTGCGCCGTGACCGGCGCCGCCCGGTTCTCCAGCGGCGCGGGTTCAACAGGCCGGTCCGGCGGATGCTGAGCCGCCCGTGCCGCAGCGTCCTCGCGGACAGCCGTACCGGCGGGCGCGGTCTCGGTGCTCATGAGCGGCTACTCAGCTTAGGAATCAGGTTGGCCTAACATCGTCAGGATATGTTGCGGACTGACGTCGCTCCACGCTGCTTTGGCAGAGGACAATGGTCAACGCCGATGGATCTTCGCGGTGACATTCATGCCAGGCACCAAGGGCAGGCTCTTCAGATCATCGATAACGATCTTGACGGGGATCACCTGGGTGACCTTCTGGAAGTTGCCCGACGTGTTGGACTGCGGAAACAGCGAAAAGACGCCGGCGGCGCCGGTCTGCACTTGCACGACCCGACCGGTGAGGTGATCATCAGGGAAGGCGTCGACCGAAATGTCGACGGCGCGGCCGACCTGCACCTTGTCAATCTCTGTCTCCTTCACCCGGGCGGTGACGAAGACACCCGCGCTGTCGTAAGCGATGGCCAGCTGAGTGCCCGCAGTGACGAAGGACCCCTCGACGCCGTTGTCCACTGCGACGGTCCCCTCTGCGGGCGATCGAATCACCATCTGAGGTTGCACGTAGCCACCCTGGATCTCGATCCTTCCTACTGGCGCGTTCTTGTGCAGCGACGTGCCCTGCTGTCCGCGCCAGTCGATCAGAGTGCCGGTTGCGGGTGCGTTGATCGAGATCTGGTTCCCGTCGATCTGGGCGTTGTCGGTGGTGACGTAGTTGCTGGTGTTGAAGATGTAATAGACACCGAATGCGGCCGCAGCAAGCAACGCGAGGACGGCAATGATCAGCAATCTGATCTTGGTGGCACGCTTCAGCGGCCGTCGGCGTGCCGGAGCGCTCGACTCGGGATCGGGAGGCGCGGCCTCGGGTTCACTCGACGACTCGGCCACCGCATTCTCTGTCACGGTTCCTCCAACGCTCCCGTCATCGACCTGAACTCAGGACTACGCGCTGCCCCTGCGACAGACCCGAGAGCACCTCGGTCCGGTCAGTGCCGACAATTCCAGGCTGGAAAGTCACGATCTGCTGCGAACCATCCGGCTCAACCACGACCACAGTATCCGTGTCGCCCTGCCGGCGCACCGCCCCATTGGGGACGCTCAGCACGTTCTGTCGTTCAGCAGTGATCACCGCCGCGCGAGCGGTTTGACCATCCTTCAGCCGCGGGTCTGCGCGACCAAGACGTATCGTCACGTAGTAGCTGATCACCCCGGAGATGGCAGTCGCCGATGGCGCGACCGCCACCACGGTCCCGGTTTTGGTCAAGTCGGGAATAGCGTCGAACGTCACCGCCACCCGCTGTTTGGGCGTGATTTTGGCCGCGTCCGACTCCTCGAACGGGACGACCGCCTGGAAACCCTTGAGGCTTGACAGCACGAGGAACTGCGAGCCGCCGGGCCGGGTAGCCGCCGCGCCAGTCCCAGCCGCGCCAGCAGAGGCGGACCCGGGGATCGCGGCGCGGCTGCCGGGTGCCAGTGCCGTGGTCCCACTACTCGGGGAGAGGTACTCGCCGACCACGCCGTTGATTGCCGAGACGACCCCATCGCTTGGCGCGTTCAGCGTGCCGTCAGCAACGTCCTTCTGGGCCGAGCGGACCAGGGCGTCTGCGGCGTCCACAAGCGCCAGCTGTTGGTCGATGGCGTGGGGCCGCTCCGAGGACGCCGAATTGAGCGCGTTTCGCGCAGCCACGACACCTTGTCGGGAGGTCTCCACTGACACCCGACCTGCGGCGGCATCCACCTTCTTCTTTTGCTCGGCCGCTGCCAGGGTCGACTTGCCCGCCTCGACGCCCTGCTCGGCTGAGGCCTGCGCTGAGCTCGCCGTTGCTACCTGCGAAGCGCAGGTAGCGGGGGGCGTGCCCGGCACCTTGCAGGCCTGCTGCGCCGCGTCGACGGCGTCGTCCGCCTTCCCCTCCGTTCTGCGTGCGGCGCGCAGCTGCGCGCGGGCCCGGTGGATAGCGGAGTCGTCGGCGGCACTGGCCGCGCTGACCTGCCGCCGGGTCGCGGTCAGGATCAGCTGCGATTGGCTCAGAGTCGCTTCGGCACCTGATACGGCCGGACTTGCCATGATCCGGTCCAGTGCCGCCTGCTGGGCCGCAAGGTTCGCCTTTTGCTGCTTGAGCACCTGACGGGCCGCATAGGTATCGATCCTGGCCAGCACCTGCCCGGTCGTCACATGATCCCCGACCTTGACCTTGAGCGAGCTCAGTCGGCCGCCCTTGGCAAATCCCAGGTCTTCGCTCGCTCCGGCGGACACCGCGCCGCTCGAGCTGACCTGGTTGGTAATCGTCGCGCGCGCGACCTCAGCTGTACTGGCGACCGGTGACCGCCCACTGGAGCATGCAGCAAGAAACAGCGGCATGAGTACGGCGCTGACGATCAGCGTCAAGCGTCGAGCCATGCGTTCCCCTCTCGCGCATCGCCGATAGTAACTCGTCAAGCGATGAAATATGGCCGACTGACGGCCACCGAACTGACCGCGCGATGATCAAGATCTCCGCGAAAGGCTAACGCCTTGCAGAGGCGGCATGGCCGAGTTCAGTGATCTCAGTGAGCAGCATCACCCAGCCGAGTGCGTGGCCTCGATCCACTCCCCCAGTTTGGTTTGCGCGGCACCCGAGTCGATGGCCTGCCGCGCCCGCTCCAGCTCGTCGGCGAAGTCCTCCTCGAGCCGCCCCGCTGTCGGTTTGCCGTACGCCACCAACGCCGCCGCCGCATTGAGAACGACGATGTCGCGGACGGGACCGGACTGACCGGAGACGACTTTGCGTATGACATCGGCGTTGGCGCCGGAGTCTCCTCCGACCAAATCTGCGATGGTGGCTCTGGGCAGCCCGAGGTGCAGCGGATCGAGCACCATCCGCTCGACCTCGCCGTCGGCATATAACCAGACCGTCGAGGACGTCGTGGTGGTCAATTCGTCGAGCCCGTCGCCGCCGTGAACCACAAGTCCGTAGTTACCGCGGGATGCGAAAACCCCAGCCATCAGCTCGGCCATTCGAGGATCCGAGACGCCTACCGCCTGCGAGATCGGCTGCGCCGGATTCGCCAGAGGGCCCAGGAAATTGAACGTCGTCGGTATGCCGAGCTCACGCCGGGTCGGTCCCGCATACCGCAGCGCCGGGTGGTAGTACGCAGCGAAGAGGAAGCCGATGCCAACCTGGTCCACTACCCGCTGCTGTGCCTCAGGCGTGAGGTCAAGCACCACTCCCAGCGCCTCGAGAACATCAGCGGCACCACAGGCCGACGAGGCTGCCCGATTTCCGTGCTTGACAACCTTGGCGCCGGCGGCGGCGGCAACAATCGCTGCCATGGTCGAGATGTTGACGGTGTTCGACCGGTCACCGCCGCTACCGACAACATCAACTGCCCGGCCGCCGATCTCGATCGGAGTCGCGAACTCGATCATCACATCGGCAAGTCCGGTCAGCTCCGCTACTGTCTCGCCCTTGCATCGTAATCCGATGACGAACGCCGCAATCTGAGCAGGGGTAGCGTCCCCATTCAGGATCTGTCCCATAGCCCAAGCGGTGGCTGTCATCGGCTGGTCCTCGCCGCGGACCAGGCTGCTCAGAAGTTCCGGCCAATTCAACGTAGAGGACACCTCGCTCAGGCCACAGAGGTCGTGCGCGCGACCGCGGTCTCTGTAGACATCCGGGGGCGCAAGAGTTTCGCCACCGCGGCGGGCAGCCGGATCGGATCGACCGGATGGGATACGGCGCCATCGGCTCGCGACCAGGTGGCTAGCCACGCATCGTCCGCGCGCCCGATGAGCAACAAGATCGGCGGACAGCGCAAGATCTCGTCCTTCAGCTGGCGACACAGTCCCATTCCGCCGGGGGCCGCCTCGCCGTCCAAGATCGCCAAGTCGACGCCACCGGCATCCATCGCGCCGACCAGAGCAGGCTGCGTTGCCACCTCCAGTACGCGTATCGGCGGCAGGTCGGCTGCCACCTTGCGCCCCAGCGTTAGTCGGACGTTTTCTCGTGTCAAGCGGTCGGACGCATACAACAAGATGGTGAGAACCTGCTCTTCCGGCTGCTCAGCGCTGCTCATTGATCGTCTCCAGGTTGTCCTCCGGTGCCCGCGGTTCGCATCTCGGCTTCCGCCCGCCCGGCCCGGAGGTGATCGTAGCGTGTCAGCTGCGCCTCGTTACGGGGACCGACCGGCGCGCTGGCGGCTCGCTGCAATCGCTCAAGCCGATCCAGTCGACGGTCCTCGCGCCGTGCCTCCCGTTGGCTGTGTGCGTACCACTGGACAAAAAGCGCGATAAGCATCACCAAAGCGATGACATCTCCCGACGCCCACATGATCCCGCCTGCCAGGTATTGATCATCCAGCGGACTGGGCGGCCATGTTCGGTTGAACGCCAGATACCACCTCTCAGCGATCAGTTCGGTTGAGCTCATGATCGAAATGCCGAGGAACGCGTGGAACGGCAGCATCAGGAACAACATGAGCAGCCGCAGCGGGTAGCTGATCCGGCCCGGGACCGGGTCGATTCCCATCAGCGGCCACATCAAGAGTGCCCCAATGATGAGAAAGTGCAGATGCAAGAACGCATGCCAAAACCCGGAGCGCAAGGAGAGCTCGTAGAAGGGCGAGTAATAGAGCGCGAAGGGGGTTGCGATAAATAGCGCGAGCGTGAGTGGTGCGAAGGTCAGCACCCGAGCCACCCGTGAGTGCAGCACTGCAAGCAGCATCGTGCGCGGTCGGGACGGTAGGGTCCGCAGCGCCAAGGTAACCGGTGCCCCGAGCGCGAGGAACATCGGAGACACCATCATCAAGGTCATGTGTTGCACCATGTGGACGCTCAGCAGCACCGTGTCGTAAGTGCCCAACGCCGACATCGTGGCAAGGCCGATCGATCCGAGTCCGCCGAGGAGGAACGACACACTGCGTCGCGCGGGCCAGTGATCGCCACGGCGATGCAGCACTACCAGACCGGCGATGTAGAGCCCGGCGGCGACCGCAATGCCAAGTGCCATGGACCACTCCCAGCTCCACGCGGTGAGGAGCCGAGTCGGCGTCAGCGGTGGCGGCTGATCGGCGGGAGTGGCGTGCAGCGGTACGAGCACCATGGCGAACCTGGTGAACACAAGCCCAGCCTAATGTCGGTGTTTGATTGCTCCGCTCGGTACGCTCGCTCCGCGCGGATGCGACTCGCATAACAAAGTCGTGCCTTGGGGTGACCTCTGCACGGGTTCCGGCAATAATGACCTCGTGGCCATGCACACACACGCAGTCTCCGGCTCCATGACAATGCCGGAGGGGGCACTACATCCCATTCCGCTATCGCGCCTGCGTGGTCGTGAGAATCGGCCAGAACCGGTCGCGGTCGGCACGATCATTTGGCTGGCTTCGGAGCTGATGTTCTTCGCGGCGCTGTTCGCGGCGTACTTCACCATCCGAAACGTAACCAACTCCCAGGCCGCGGCAACCGGGACAGTCCCACTCTGGCAAAGCCAGGGCGACTTGATCAACATACCGTTCGCCATCGCCAACACCAGCGTGCTGGTCGCCAGCTCTTTCACCTGCCAGATGGGCGTGTTCGCCGCAGAGCGGGCACAGGTCCGGCGGTCGGGCTCAGTGTTCAACCTGCGGCGATGGGGACTGCGGGAGTGGTACACACTGACCTATTTGATGGGCGCCTTTTTCATCGGTGGCCAGGTCTTTGAGTACGCCGAGTTGTTCCACGAGAATCTGACGATCTCGTCCAATGTCTTTGGGTCGGTCTTTTTCTTGGCTACCGGCTTCCACGGATTACACGTCACCGGTGGTCTGGTCGCCTTCCTGCTGCTAATGGGACGGACCTTCTTGGCCCGTACCTTCACACATGAGCAGGCCGTCAGCGCTGTCGTCGTGTCTTATTACTGGCACTTCGTCGATGTGGTGTGGATTGCGCTATTCGGCGTCATCTACATACTGCGATAAAGAACACATGGTCCCGTGCATCTGTTGGGGCCCCGACAACTGAATATTGGGACAACTGAATATATGTTTGGCCCACAACAGTGCATCAAGACACGAGAGGGACCCGCGTGCGACTCCTGTCTTCCCGGCGCCGGCATCCAGCAGCGAAGGCGTTGCTACTGGTAGCCGGGCTCTTCTTGATGGGCGCCCTCTACAGTGTGATAGCTCCGCCGGCCCAGGTCTCGGCCGACACCGGAAACAGCCAACAGATTGCCGAAGGTAAGGCCCTTTTCGCCGTAGGCTGCGCATCCTGTCATGGGCTCAATGGCGAGGGCCAGGTCGGCGAGAATATTCAGGGGCCGCCACTTGCCGGTGTAGGCGCGGCTGCGGTGGACTTCCAGGTGAGCTCGGGTCGGATGCCAATGGCTCGGCCCGGTGAACAGGCTGCGGTCAAGCCGCCCATTTACTCAGAGCAAGAAATCGCAGCCCTCGCGGCGTACGTAGCATCGCTCGGCCCCGGACCGGCAATCCCAGAACCCGCCGTTTACGACACGTCGAACATCAGCCCGGAGGATCTCGCACGCGGCGGCGAGCTATTTCGCACCAACTGCTCGGCGTGCCACAACTTCGAGGGCGCCGGCGGTGCACTTCCCAATGGCAAGTACGCGCCACCGTTGATCGGTCTGGACAACAAGCGGATTTACGAGGCGATGCTGACCGGCCCGCAGCAAATGCCGGTCTTCGACGACGAAGTGCTGCGGCCGGAGGACAAGCGGGCAATCATCGGATACCTCCAGGGTCTACACGAGCGCCCGACCGACGGTGGCTTCGCACTCGGCGGCCTAGGACCGGTGAGTGAAGGTCTGTGGGCCTGGATAATTGGCCTAGGCGGCCTAATCTTCTTTGCAATGTGGATTGCGGCCAAGGGGGCGAAAGCCAAGTGAGTGAAGATACGGCCCACGGCCAGCCCGGCTCTGAGCTTGCCACCGTTGATGAAGAGCGCTACCCGGTTCCAGATCCCGGCCTGGAACCCCATCTACCGCGTCTCACTGATGTCGACGAGAAGGCCGCTAATCGCGCGACCCGCCAGGTGGCCACGTTTTTTGGCTTGGTGCCTGTCCTATCGATCGGGTTTGCCGTCGTTTACTTCGCTGTTCCTGGGGACTCGTATCTCGACTTCGGTCCGTTGCGAGCCAACACCAGAAACCTCCTCCTCGGCTTGACATTCGGGCTGGCACTGCTCTTCCTCGGCGTCGGTGCGGTGCAATGGGCCCGGAAGCTGATGGACGACGAGGAGATGATCGACTACCGGCACGGCGCCTCTTCTAGCGATGCCGACAAGAACTACATGCTCACCGAGCTGGACAAGGTGGTCGACGAGTCCAAGCTGACTCGACGCAAGGTGATCGGCCGTAGTTTGCTTGGCGCCCTCGCGACTATTTTGCTACCCATGATCGTCGGTCTCGCCGATCTTGGCCCCTGGCCGACGAAGAAGAAGCGCGCTGAGACGATCGAGCGGACTATTTGGGCGCCGGGGGTTCGCGTTGTCAACGACATCACCTTCGAGCCGATCAAGCCCGAGAACATCCAGATCGGCCAGTTGATCAACGCCGAGCCGGCAAACCTCCAAGATCTCGAGGGCGCTGAGTTCCAAATCGAGAAGGCGAAGGCAGCCGCCATCGTCGTCCGAATGGATCCCAACACCATTACGATTCCGCCGGCACGCCAGGGCTGGAACATCGGTGGGATCCTTTGCTACTCCAAGATCTGCACCCACGTTGGCTGTCCAATCAGCCTGTGGGAGCAACAAACCCACCACCTGTTGTGTCCGTGTCACCAGTCAACTTTCGACCTCGGTGATGCGGGAAAGGTTGTCTTCGGCCCGGCCGCGCGTCCGTTGCCGCAACTTCCGATTGCCCTCGATAGTGAGGGTTACATCGTTGCGCAGCGTGACTTTCTCGTCCCACCCGGACCGAGCTTCTTCGAGCGGGATTCCCGTCATGACTCTCCGGAATGATTTCAAAGAAGGCGATAACTGATGGCCCAGCCAGCCGCCACCGTTCCTGACGACAGCGCGATCCAGCCCGAAACCCCAAAGAAGGAACTCGGGCCGGTCTTCAAGATTGCCTCTGGGCCGACCAAATGGCTGGACGACCGGATCGGGCTTGCCGGACTCAGTCGTCCGTTCTTCCGCAAGGTCTTCCCGGACCACTGGTCGTTCCTTCTCGGTGAGATTGCGCTCTACTCGTTCATCGTTCTAATTTTGAGCGGCATCTTCCTGACCATCTGGTTCAAGCCGTCTATGTCTGAGGTCGAATACCAAGGCAGCTACGAGCTGCTGCGCGGACTGCACATGTCAGACGCATACGCATCGACTCTTAACCTCTCGTTCGACATTCGCGGCGGCCTGTTGCTGCGGCAGATGCACCACTGGGCGGCTGCGGTCTTCATTGCCGCAATGCTCACCCACAGCCTTCGGATTTTCTTCACCGGCGCCTTCCGCAAGCCGCGCGAGATCAACTGGCTGATCGGCGTAGCAATGCTCACACTTGGCCTCGTCGAAGGGTTTGCCGGCTACTCGCTGCCGGACGACCTACTATCCGGCACTGGCCTGCGGTTCGTCGATGGGCTGGTTCGCGCGATTCCGCTGATCGGCACCTGGGCAGAGTTCTTCGCCTTTGCTGGTGAATTCCCGGGCGAGCTGATCATTCCTCGGCTATACATGCTGCACATCCTGCTGATCCCCGCCCTGCTCCTCGGGCTCATCGCGGCTCATCTAGCACTGGTCGTCTACCACAAGCACACCCAGTACCCGGGCCCGGGCCGCGTCCAGGGCAACGTCGTCGGCTATCCGGTCTTCCCCGTGTACGCCGCCAAGGCCGGTGGGTTCTTCCTGATCGTCTTCGGTGTTCTCACCTTGATGGGCGCGACGATGCAGATCAACCCAGTCTGGGTGTTCGGGCCTTACAACCCCGCGGAAATCACCGCTGGCTCTCAGCCGGACTGGTACATGGGCTTTGTCGAGGGCGGCATTCGTCTCATGCCGAACTGGGAATGGCACATTGGATCGACGACCTGGTCGTGGAACGTCGCAATACCGGGTCTCGGGCTCATGGGTCTGTTCTTCGGTTTGATGGCTATCTACCCGTTCCTCGAGGCCTGGGTCACTGGCGACAAGCGCGAGCATCACATCCTCGATCGTCCCCGCAATGCTCCGACCCGCACGGCCTTCGGTGTAGCTGCGATCACCGGCTACGCGCTGCTGATGATCGGCGGTGGCAACGACCTTGTCGCGACTCAATTCGACGTATCACTCAACTCAGTTACAAGGTTCCTGCGGGTGGCCGTGTTCGTGGGACCGGTGATCGCATTCCTGATCACGAAGCGGATCTGCATCGGACTCCAGCGCGCCGACCGTGACCGGATGCTCCACGGCGCCGAGTCGGGCATCATCGATCGGGCTCCTTCGGGCAAATATTCCGAGCGGCATCGTCCGATCAGTCGCGGCGAGGCCTTCGCGCTGACTCAGCATGAGGACATGCCCGCGCTGATGCCGTTGACCGACGTGGATGGAATGTCGGAGAGGGAGATCAAGTCTGAGCAACGGCGGCGCAAGGCAACGCGCTTCTACTTCATCGACACGCTGCGCAGGCCGACTCGGGCCGAGCTCGAAGAGGCTGCTGCTCACCACATGCACGCTATGGAGATCGAGGGTGACGGTGAGCATCATGCGATCGAAGCCGAGGAAGTGGAAGAGCACCATCTGGCTAGGTAGCGAGACCATCCGCGGCGGGCCCCACATTTCTCCTAGGAGTCGTGGGGCCCTTCGCAGGCCTGGGATCCCACTCTCTGACCCCGCCGTTCCTTGTCTGAAACCCACGTATACGTTTGTTCCTTCCGGTCTGCACACTTGGTCACCCACTGCAGAGCGAAGGAACCCGGCTACGAGCGTTGGCATTGCTCGAACAGCGCGCCAAGCTGGGGAGACCTACGGCGGCTAGCTACCGTCCCATCGCGGGGGATGTGGGATTGCTCACTCTTCGCAAAACCTGACAATGATCCGGAACTAGCAGGCGTTGACGCGTCTGGACGAGACAGACCAGCGGTAATGACGCCCGAGTACACGCAACGAGGACATGAGCACCAATCAGAAGCTGACGAATCGCACCACAGAGCCCGATACCGGCAGGGAACCAAGCGACAAGAAACCTAAGAAAAGCAAGCTTGATCTTTCCGCCACCCAGGTAGTCGGCGGTGCATTGGCTGCCATGACGGCCGCCGCGCTGGGTTCTCAGCTCAGCGTGGCTGGCACGGTTGTCGGTGCAGCGCTGGCCAGTATCATCGCGGCAGTCGCCGGGTCGCTGTATACAGCCTCCATCCGGCGAACCCGCGACAAGGTGAAGACCGTCTTCTGGACCGGGCAACCGAATGAAGTGGAAGAGCCCACCGTCATGGAGATTGTGTCCGACAGCGAAGGTCATGTTGCCGGGCAGCGAAGCCATCTTGTGGCACCCGAGCCCTCATCGCCGCGCCAGCGTGGCCCGAAACTGAGTTGGAAGCGGGTCGCTGTCGCAGCTCTGGCCGCATTCGGCATCGCAGCAGTCTCGCTGACCGCCGTTGAGTTGGTTACGGGTCATGCCCTCTCCGGCGGTACCGGAACGACCTTCCAGCAGGTCAGCGAGGGCAGCTCCAACAAGAAATCGGACACCAAGAAAAAGGCGCCATCAGCGAAACCGACGAAAAAGGCCACCACCGCCTCGACCAAGGAGCCGACGACCGAGCCGAGCGAGGAATCTTCGAGCCCACGGACTCAAGCAACGACGGCACCGCCGACCCCGGAAACGACTCAGACCAGCAGGGCGACCCCCGCCCCGAAGGCGAGTTCTAGCGGCAATCCCTAACAAACTAAGAGCAGCACGACCAGCTGCCGGGCGGTCGATAGGCAAACCTTGGCGGAGACAGTGAGAATGTCCAGGTGCGATTTCTGAAAGAGCTCCCACCGTACGACTTGACCTACTCCGACGTCTTCATGGTGCCCCGACGTTCTGCCGTCGGGTCCCGGCTGGACGTCGACCTCACCAGCACTGATGGGATCGGGACGACGCTGCCCATCGTCGTGGCCAACATGACCGCGATTTCTGGGCGACGAATGGCGGAGACTGTGGCGCGTCGGGGCGGAATTGCAATCCTTCCGCAAGACATCCCCGCTGATGTCGTTGCCGAGGTGGTTGGCAAGGTAAAGCGGTCGCACCCGGTCTATGACACGGCAGTCTCAGTGAGCCCGCATACCACGGTGGGCGAGGCACTCTCCTTGATCCCCAAGCGAGCACATGGTCTAGCGGTCGTCATCGAGAACGGTAAGCCGCTCGGGACAGTGAGCGAGACCGAGGCCGCGGGGGTGGATCGCTTTGCCCAGGTGCACACGGTGATGTCAGGTGATGTGCTGACCACCACTCCGGAGTCATCGCCGACCGAGATCTTCGAGGAACTGACCCACCGGCACCTCGAAGTGGCGCTCTTGGTGGAAAACGGCAAGCTGCTCGGTGTCATGACACGGAAGCACGCGCTGCGCTCGACCTTGTATAACCCGGCGCTTGATTCCGATGGTCGGCTCATGATTGGCGCCGCCGTCGGCATCAACGGCGATGTCGCGATTCGTGCGGAGGCCTTGCTCGACGCCGGAATCGACGTTCTGGTCGTCGACACGGCACACGGTCACCAAGATCGAATGCTGGAGTCGCTGAAGGCTGTACGTGAGGTGCGAGACCGGCTGACGGATACCCAAGGGCGTCGGGTCACGCTGGTCGCGGGCAATGTGGTTTCCGCTGATGGAGTCAACGATCTGGTGGGAGCCGGCGCCGATGTCGTCAAGGTCGGAGTCGGGCCCGGCGCAATGTGCACGACGCGGATGATGACCGGCGTGGGTCGACCGCAGTTCAGCGCTGTCCTGGAATGTGCTGAAGCGGCGCGTGCCGTGGGCCGATCGATATGGGCCGACGGCGGCGTACGCCACCCCCGGGATGTCGCGCTTGCACTGGCAGCTGGGGCAGGCAGCGTGATGATCGGCTCCTGGTTCGCCGGAACGTACGAGAGCACCGGCAACCTGATGATCGATGCCGAAGGGCGGATGTACAAGGAGTCGTACGGCATGGCGTCGGCGCGGGCCGTCAAGTTGCGTACCAAGGACTCCTCAGGATTCGACCGGGCGCGTGCCGGACTGTTCGAAGAGGGCATCTCGACGGGGCGCATGTATCTCGACCCCGAGCGGCCGAGCGTAGAGGACCTGATTGATTCCATCGTGGCGGGCCTACGCAGTAGCTGTACCTACGTCGGCGCCTCAAATCTTGAGGAGTTTCACGACTTTGCCGTCGTCGGCGTCCAGTCCAGCTCCGGCTATGACGAGGGCCAGCCACAGCACGTCAATTGGTAACAGCGTTTGCGCGTTCTCAAGCGGTCTGAGCCTTTCGAGCAGCGCGCCTTCCACAAGCGCCGTCCTGAGCTTGTCGAAGGGCTCAGGGCGCGTCCGTCAGCCGTCGATGGGGTGGGCAGCGCCGGTGACGCGTACGCCGGGCTCACCGCCGATGACGCTCACCTCAAGTTTGCTGGGGCGGCCCATGTCCACGCCCTGGATGATCGTGAACGCGGCGTGCTCACCGATGATGCCGAGCTCCCGTAAGTAGCCACCGAATGCCGCTGCCGCGGCGCCAGTCGCCGGATCCTCGACCACGCCGCTACTGGCGAATGGGTTACGAGAGTGATAGCGCTTCTTGGATTCGGGCCAGATCAATTGCAAGGTGACCAGCGCGTGCTCGCGCATCAGTCTGGCAAGAGCGTCGAAGTCGTAGTCCAGGTCGGCCAGTCGCTGCCTGGTCTTGGCTACCAGCACCAAATGCTCCGAACCTGCGTTTGCCAGCAGGACTGGATACTCCGGGTCAAGATCATCAGCGGACCAGCGAAGCGCCTGCAGTGCTGCTGCCACCAATCCAGGCGCAGGCTCGGCCGTTCGAGGTGCCACGCTCGTCATTTCCGCGACGAGCTCACCATTGTCGTTCTGGAAAGTTGTGATGCTGACAACTCCGGCGGGCGTGTGAAAGATCAGGTCGTCTGCCGGAGACCGCTCGACCAAGGCCACTGCCGCCGCAATGGTGGCATGTCCACAGAACGGCACCTCCTGTAGCGGCGCAAAGTAGCGAGCGTCGTATCCGTTCGGCTCACCCTGTCTCCTGACCAGGAAGGCAGTCTCCGAATAGCCGATATCAGCGGCGATGGCCTGCATCTTCGCGGCATCCAGTCCGCTGGCATCCAGCACCACGCCAGCGGGATTTCCGCCCTGGCCGTCCATCGTGAACGCTGCATAGCGCAGCAGCTCGGTCATCACCCTCCGACTCCAGTCACCAGCGTCTCAGGCAGTGGCGAAGCGATTTGCCGATCGTGCTCGGGCCTTGGCGGCTTGCTCTTCGCGGTTCTTGGGCGGTGCCGTGGTGACGAGGTCGTGAAGCAGATGGTGCGTGGCGTGGGCGATCTCTTCGACGGCGCGATAGAAGACCTCCTCATTCGCCTTCGACGGCTTGGACATGCCCGCTACTTTTCGCACATACTGCAAAGCCGCGTCATGCACCTCATCGCTGGTCGCCGGCGGTTCAAAGTTGTTCAGCGGCCTAATGTTTCGACACATGCGGCCCATTGTGCCCGACGTTATCGATACCACTTAGCCTTCTTCAGCTGCCGCTGGGAAGATTCGGTCATGCCAGGCTTCTCATGTGTCGCTGGCCGCCGATGCCGCAGGTTCGCTGTTTGCGGCCGGAGTCGTGGCGGGAATCATCGGAAGTGGAGGTGGCGTCACGTCTCTGGTGTCGTACCCGGCCCTCCTCGCCGTCGGGATTCCTCCGCTGCCGGCCAACATAGCCAATTTGGTCGCGGGCGTGGCGATCGGTCCAGGCTCGGCCCTCAGCTCTCGGCGTGAGCTTGTCGAGACGCGGACCGTCCTGGTGCGTCTGCTGCCGATTACGATCCTTGGAACGGTGGTCGGCGCTGGACTGCTGCTCGTCACACCCCCAGGAGTATTCGCCCGGGTTGTCCCCTTCCTGGTCGCGGCTGGAGCCATGGTTCTCATCATTCAACCGGCCTTAATGAAGCTGCCCGAGGGATGGATTCGTCACAGCCCGCTGCTTCAACTCGGGCTGGTTGGAGCGGTCTGCGTCTACGGTGGCTACTTCGGCGCCGGATCAGGAGTGATGCTTCTCGCCGTGATCTTGGTTCTCGTGGACTCGCGTATCGCGCCCGCCAATGCGATCAAGAATGTGCTTCTCGGGGTCACTTCGCTCATGGCGGCTGCCGTGTTCAGCGCGACTGGACCCGTGCTGTGGGCCGCTGTACCTCCGCTAGCCGGAGGACTCTTGATCGGCAGCGCTCTCGGACCTATCATCGTTCGACATCTGCCGCCGAACCTGGTGCGCTCGATGGCTGCAACGTTCGGGTTCATCCTCGCCATCTATCTCTGGGTCCGGCCGCCATGAATCTCATGCATAGTCGAGGGCTGGTTGGTGTCAGCTGCTGACTCATATTCCGAAGTCCACAACGACGTATGAACTCAGGGCGCTCCGCTCCGAGTGACCTTCCTTTCCCCGGTTCAGTCGAAATGCAATGAGTCCTTGCGTTCACGCTTGATCTCAAAGAAGTAGGGGTAGCTGGCCAGAGCGACGCTGGCATCCCAGATCCGACCAGCGTCCTCACCTCGTGGAATTCGGGTGATAACTGGTCCGAAGAATGCGGTGCCGTTGACGTGAATGGTCGGGGTTCCCACGTCCTTGCCTACTTTGTCCATCCCCGCATGGTGGCTTTCGCGGATCGCGTTGTCATAGTCAGTCGACTCGGCGGCCTCCGCCAGCTCCGGTGGCAGGCCCAGTTCGTCGAGCGCTTCAGCAATGACTATGGACAGGTCCTGATAGCCCTGGTTGTGGATGCGAGTGCCCATGGCGGTGTAAAGAGGCGAGAGGACTTGCTCTCCCTTGAACTGTGCGGCCGCCGCCGCCACGCGTAGCGGGCCCCAAGAGGACTGCAACTTGTCCCGATATTTATCGGAGACGTCTCTGCCCTCGTTCAGCACGGCCAAGCTCATGACATGGAAGTGCACGTCGATAGTGCGCACTTTTTCAGTCTCCAGAATCCAGCGCGAGGTAATCCAGCAGAACGGGCACGCCGGATCGAACCAGAAGTCGACTCGCTCGCGGGCTGGGGCTGTGTGGGCACTCCGATCTCCGGTGGTTGTCATGGTAGACGTCACGGAATCTCCTGCGGGTCGCGTGCTGAGCGACATTGGATACTCATCACATAGATCGGCTATGCAAGTGAAGCGAAAACGCCCGTCAATCTATTCCCGTCATCGGGCCTCGGAAACGATCATGCTCGCCCACAACGGCCATCGACGATCTCCAGGCGGCAGGCTCAGTGCGCGTGATCTCCGCGGTAGAACTCGTAGAGCAGTCCTGTCAAGGTGATGAATCCGAATCCAAAGCCAATGATCATCAACCACCAACCGAAGACCGGAGCCAAAACGACCGGAACAAAGGTTAGTGAAAGGAACAGCGGCCACTTGCTGGACGGCGGGAAGA